>MDTB01040119.1_pt1 | contig 10463 bp, 10 predicted proteins | sample 811161 | NCBI WGS metagenome assembly MDTB01 (sample SAMN05326650, study PRJNA326480) | marine metagenome | isolation source: seawater | place: Mediterranean Sea | collected 2009
ATGCTTGCCAATGAACTCTGGAGTTGAAGCAGGAGAAACTGCAGTAAAATTATCAAGAAAATGGGGTTATGAAAAAAAAGGGATTGAAAAGAATTCTGCAAAAATAATTTTTCCCGAGGGGAACTTTTGGGGAAGAACCCTTGCAGCTATTTCGAGTTCTACTGATCCGTCATCATATAATGGATTTGGTCCATTTATGCCTGGATACGATATTATTCCTTACAATGACCTAGTTGTTTTAGAAAGAAAATTAAGTGATCCAAATTGTGCTGCATTTATGTTTGAGCCTATTCAAGGAGAAGCTGGTGTAATTGTTCCCGATAATGGATATTTAAGAGAAGTCAGAAGGCTTTGTAGCAAATACAATGTATTAATGGTTGCTGATGAGATTCAAACGGGTATTGGAAGAACGGGTAAAATGATTGCTACCGATTATGAGGACGCTCGCCCAGATATTCTTGTATTAGGGAAAGCTTTATCTGGAGGAGTCTTGCCAGTCTCTGCAGTATTATGTGACGACCCTATAATGTTATCTATTAAACCTGGGGAGCACGGCTCCACTTTTGGTGGAAATCCATTGTCTGCTGCTGTTGCTACTGAGGCTTTAAAAGTTATACTTGATGAAGGCTTGATTGAAAACGCGTATAATCTAGGAAAAATTTTCAGGGATCAACTTCAAAAATTTATTGAAAATTCTGATCTAGTGAAATTGGTAAGAGGAAAGGGACTTCTTAATGCAATTGTAATAAATGACTCTCCAAAAAGTGATACCGCTTGGAATATATGTCTAAAACTTAGGGATAATGGTCTACTAGCTAAACCAACTCACGGAAATATTATTCGTTTTGCTCCCCCTCTTGTAATTACTGAAGAACAGTTAAATGAATGTATATCTATTATTACTGACACTTTAATATCAATTGAAATAAACACATAGTTAAGCGTAGGAATATATATAAGTTAAATGAAAGTATATTTTGACAATGCAGCTACCACGCCTATTCGAAAAGAAGTAATTGATTTGATGTCGGATAGTATGTTATCAGTTTACGGTAACCCCTCATCCACACACGGTTTTGGAAGGTCGGCAAAATCTTCTATCGAAAATGCTAGAAAAAGGATCTCTAAACTATTAAATTGTGATCCTCAAGAAATTATTTTTACTTCAGGTGGAACAGAATCTGATAATAGCATTCTTAGTTGTGCAGTTCGTGATTTAGGTGTAAAAAAAATCATTTCTTCCCCAATTGAACATCATGCAGTTTTAGAGACTTTAGAAGATTTAAAAATCAAAGGTACTGAAGTCCACTTAATTGACCTTGATGAAAATGGATTACCAAAAATATCAAGTCTAGAAAAGCTTTTAAGTGCTGATGATTCAATGAAATTAGTTAGTTTAATGCATATAAATAATGAAATTGGTAATATTATAGACCTTCAGTTGATTGGTAATATTACTAAAGCTTATGGTGCCTTATTTCATTCTGATGCAGTTCAAGGAATCGGTCATTTTAATTACGACTTACAAACACTTCCAGTAGATTTTCTTTCAGCTTCAGGTCATAAGTTTCATGGACCTAAAGGAGTTGGGTTTTCTTTTATTCGAAAAAATTTAGGATTAGATGCATTTATTTTTGGTGGACCACAGGAAAGAGGTCTTAGAGCAGGCACAGAGGCAGTTCATAATATTATTGGTATGGAAAAAGCTTTTGAAATCGCATACAAAAATTTTGAAGAAGAGAAAGATTATACCCTAAAGTTGAAGAAATATTTTATTGAACAAATAAAAGTTTTTTTCCCTGAAGCCCATTTTAATGGCTTGTGCGAAGATTTAAATCATAGTACTTATACTATAGTTAACGTAGCATTGCCACTTGTTGGTGATAAGGTACAACTAATTGATTTTCATATGGATTTAAATGGTATTGCTTGTTCTAAAGGAAGCGCTTGCCAGGCTGGTGCATCAGGTGGTTCTCATGTTCTTGAAAGACTTGATCGAACTGAGCAGATTAAAAATAGACCCTCAATTAGATTTTCTTTTTCTTCATTTAACACGAAAAAGGAAATCGACTATGTGATTAAAGTTTTGGCTGAATTAGAGCAAAGCTAATATCTAATCATTTAAATCGTATTTCCTGAAAAAAGTAGTTTGATAAATCTTTTTGTTTCCAACATTGTCTTCAACTTCAAGCTTAAGTTTGTGTTTTACATTTTCAAAATTATTATCAGAAAGGTCATAAGTCAACATTTTCTTTTTGGGCTCATATTCAAATAATACCCATTCTCCGTTTATTGAACCTTTATATTTTTTTATTCCTGAAAAATCATCATTGATTTTTAAACTAAGAAATTTGAATTTACTTAACCATTGTTCTGCTTTAAAATTATTTGGAACTACTGATGGTGCTAAACTGTCTCTGACAAAAGTATAAGTCCCAAGTTCGTTAACCTTTGCTATTAAACTATTTTTATTCAATTTAGTTGGCATATATATAAGTGATTTTTTTATTTTTTTTGCAATAAACGTCTGAATCCGCTTTAAAGAATCCTTTTCATTTAAACTGAATTTAATTTCATAAGGATTTGCAATAGGAAAAAAGTTGGGACCGATTTCAATATCATCTCCCTTTTCATCAATTTCAATTTTGACAGTATCAAAAAAAGTATTTGTTGGAAAATATACTTCTTTATTTTTAGAAGAATACAAGTAATCTTCATCAGTTTTTATCAATTTTCCTCTGAGATTTATTTGTTTTATAGTATTTTTTTTCCCCTCAATGTAGGTTTCAATAATTGACTTATTTCCAGAGAAATCTTCCACCTCGACTAAAATATGATATGATTTACCAAGTTCAATTTCAAATATTCCATGTTCTACTAATGAATTCATAAAATTGAGTTTAATGTCTTCTCCATAAAATAGCTTAAATATTTTCAATCGTTTCTGTACATAATTTTTATAATCTAATACATTATATAATTTTTTTGATTCGTTGATTATTAGTTGATCAAACTCATAATGAGAAATTATTTTTCCATTGACAATTACTTTAGTACTGTATACCCCATTCTTACTGTAACTTAAATCCTGACGATCAAACATTTGAATACCTAGACCAATTTTACCAGAAGTTTCAATTTTATCAGTCTCATAAATACTATCATTTCTCTTATTTAGTGAAATAGCTTCAACATGAGGTAAAATATGATTTTTATTAGGGTAAAAAATAAATAATTTTTGCAGTTGAGGTCGCTGTTCGTCATTAACAGGTAAATCGAAAAGTAATGGATTTATAGGCTTTTGAGATTTTTTTTCTCTTATTTCGAAATGTAGATGAGGTCCTGATGAACCTCCAGTATTTCCGGAGAATCCTATCAATTCTCCCTTTTCAATTAACAGCTCGTCTTTTTTCGGAAATTTTTGTATAGTATAGCTTTTATTTATGTATTGTAATTTTTTGATATAGGATTCAATTTTTGGAGCAAATTTTTGAAGGTGCGCATAAACAGAAGTAGTCTGATCTGGATGATCAATATAGATTGCTTTTCCATAACCGCCCAAAGAGATTAGTATTCTGCTTACCCTACCTGATGAAATACTTTTAACCCTCCACCCTTCTTTACCTTTTGTCCTAATATCAAGACCGAGGTGAAAGTGAGTTGCTCTCGGTTCTCCAAAAGTTCCAGATAAAGAAAAGGGTATTTCAAGGGGTGCAATTAAATCTTTTTCATATTGACCAAATATAGGAAGCGAGCTTATAAAAAAAGACAAATATGAAATTATAAATCGATTCATGAAAACTTACCAATAAACACAAAAATACATTTTTTGAAATGACTATTTAGTAAATGAATAAATCTTCTATAAACCCCGGTTATTTCATCAAGTTTTTTTTAATTAAATGATTCATAAATATTGATAAGAATTTATTTCCTGATAAGAATTAATAATATTTGTTTTTTTATTCTGGAATCTAAAAATCATAAATCACTGTTAAAATTTTTAAAATAACCAATAGAGTCAATTAAATTAATTGGGAATGGTTAAATTTGGTATTTTAAAGATTTGTAAATCTTAAATTTTGCATTATTTTGAATCATTTTGATATTTTAGAGGAAAGAATTGTTCAATTATTAAATAAGTTAAAGGACAATCATCTTTTGATTAATAAGTTAAAAAATGAAGTGCAAGAATTAGAGCAATCAAACGTTGGTTTTAAAACTCAAATCTCACAACTTAGGTCAGATAATGATTCACTTAAGATAGCAAATTCTTTATTAGGCAGTAAAGAAAGTAAAGCAATTTCCAAACGTAAAATAAATAGTTTAATAAAAGAGGTAGATTTTTGTATTAACCATCTCTCTGAAATAAAATAGTTAATGAGTGAAAAGATAAAAATTAAACTTAATATCGCTGACCGCGTCTATCCATTAACCATATCTCCGAATCAAGAGGTATCGCTAAGGGCATCTGCTAGTAAAATTGATTCAATGACAAAACAACTGGAAAATAACTATGCAGTTCGAGATAAACAAGATGTTTTAGCCATGTGTGCCCTTCAATATGCTGCAGAACTGGAAATTCAGCTTCAAAATAAAATAGAAAGTGAACCGTCAGATAAAGTAAATGAGTTGATAAATTTAATTGACCTTCACCTTTCTACATACTAAGTTCTTTTAATAAATACAGACTGCCTGTATTAGCGTTTTTTTGATAAACTCAACGAGCTTTAATTTAAGAGAGGTGAGTTACAGTTGTAAAAGCAAGCTACCAAGAGTAGACACTTGATCAGCTGTGTAGCCTCATACATGTTTTTACAGGAGTTTATACAAAAACTCTATGCTGATACAGGCTTTTTTAATTAATAAATCTAATAAAATGGATGAAATTACAAGCATAATTATTTTTTCACTTATAAGTGTATTTACAGGTGTTTCTCTTGGAATTTTTCTACAAAGAGCAAAAAATAATAGAAAAAAAATGACCGCAACAAATGAGGCAACGGAAATAGTTTATCAAGCCAAGCGAGATGCTGAACGAATTAAAGGTGAAAAATTACTTCAAGCTAAAGAGCGTTTTATTGAATTGAAATCTGATCATGAAAAAGTAATTTTTCAAAGAGAAAAAAAGGTTTCTGAGGTTGAAAATCAAATTCGTGAAAAGGAAAACAAACTAAGCAGTGATTTGAATCGCAACAAAAATTTATCTCAATCATTACAACAAAAAAATGATTTACTACAAAAAAGGCTTGATAAATTAGAGATTAGGCAAAATGAACTTGATGAGACCCATAAAATCCAGTTAGATAAGTTAGAAAACATATCTGGGATTTCTTCTGATGATGCAAAAAAAGAACTTGTAGATTCCCTTAAAAATAAAGCCCAGTCTGAAGCAATGACATATACTCAACAATGTCTTGAGGAGGCTAAATTGACAGTTGAACAGGAAGCAAAAAAAATAATAATCAATACTATTCAACGAATTGGAACAGAGGAGGCAATTGAGAATTGTGTTTCTGTTTTCAATTTGGATTCAGATGACGTCAAAGGGAGAATAATTGGACGTGAAGGTAGAAATATTCGGGCTATAGAGGCTGCAACCGGAGTAGAAATTATTGTAGATGACACCCCTGAAGCTATTATTCTTTCCTGTTTTGATCCTATCAGAAGAGAAATCGCAAGGTTATCCCTTCACCGATTGGTCACCGATGGAAGAATTCATCCTGCAAGAATTGAAGAAGTTGTGAATAAAATCAAAAAGCAGATTCAAAATGAAATCACTGAAGTTGGGAAACAAACTGTTATTGACCTCGGAATACATGGGTTAAATCCAGAATTGATTAAAATAGTTGGTCGAATGAAATATCGCTCGTCGTATGGGCAAAACTTGTTACAACACTCTCGAGAAGTCGCAAAATTATGTGGGGTTATGGCTTCTGAGTTAGGTATAAATCCAAAATTGGCAAAACGAGCTGGTTTACTTCACGATATTGGTAAAGTTCCAGAAAAAGAAACAGAAACACCTCACGCTATTTTAGGAATGGAATGGGCTGAGAAAAATGGTGAGAAAAAGGAGGTCTGTAATGCTATCGGCGCTCATCACGATGAAATAGAAATGACTTCACTTGTATCTCCTATAGTTCAGGTTTGTGATGCCATTTCTGGGGCACGTCCTGGAGCGAGAAGACAGGTGTTTGACAGCTATGTTCAGAGGCTAAAAGATTTAGAAAACATAGCTTATGACTTCAATGGTGTAAATAAAGCTTATGCCATACAAGCCGGCCGAGAACTTAGGGTAATTGTAGAAAGTGAAAAAGTGTCTGATGATCAGTCAGCAGAGCTATCTTTTCAAATTTCACAAAAAATACAAACAGACATGACTTATCCTGGCCAAGTGAAGGTTACGGTTATAAGAGAAACAAGAGCAGTGAACGTCGCCAAGTAATTATTGCAATAATATTACCAACCCACCAAGCCCTGTCATTAAAAATATAAGTATACGGTATTTGTCATTTTTAATTTTTTTAACCAAAAAAACTCCTAATCCAAATCCCAAAATAACTGCAGGAATTAAGCTTAAACTCACTTTAAAAGATATCCAGTTTATTGTACCCCATGACCATATGTGAAAGGGTACTTTAAAAAGATTTATAAAAAAAAATAACCACGCTGCAGTTCCAATAAATTCATTTTTTGGGAGTCTAATAGCCAAAAAATAAATATTGGAAAATGCTCCAGCTAAGTTTCCAACCATAGTAGTAAAACCCGCCATCATTCCCATCAGTGCTGCAAAACTCCAATGGGTTGGAACACGTTTATTTTTCTTTTGTTCCCAATAATACATCATCGCTACACTGAGCAAGATGATCACCGCCATACCAGATTTAAATAAATCTTCTGGTAAATCTTTGCCAAGAAATACACCAGTGAGAACCCCTGCCACCATCCACGGAAGTAGCTTTATTAAATAAATCCATTTGACATGGCGTTTGTAGTAAACGACTGCGAAAATATCTCCACAAATCAATAGCGGCATCAAAATTCCTGTAGATTCTCGTGCTCCATAAATTAATGCCAAACCTGTTACTATTAATGCCGCCAATCCCTTGATCCCAGATTTCGCAATACCAAGTAATAAGGCGTAACCTATTGCAATTAAGAAGCTTAGACTGATATAGGGTATTATTGTATACACTACCAAAGTAGATGAGTTTTAATTTGTTTAAAGCTATTAATTAATTTTTTTTAATTACAAAGCTATAATCACTATTCTAAAAATATTTATAAATCCATACAGAGTCACTATTTCTCGTTCTTATTTTGAAAATGAAAATTATTTTTACACTGACTTTAAACTTTTCGGCGATTTTAAAACCACATTAACCTAAAAAAGGTAATAACTAATTTTTAAGAGGATTTAACTTATTAAAATTTTAATTGTAAAGTAAAATATCGAGGGACATAGAAGACAGCCCAGTCCAGTGTAGAAAGTAGCAGTCAATGCTCCGTAGGGCACCAGTTTTGGATCAGTGGCTGCAAGACCAGCAGCAACACCACTTGTGGTTCCAATTAATCCACCAAATACAATTGCAGATTTAGGGTTGTTGAGACCAATAGCTTTGGCTACAAATGGAGTGCTTACAGTTGTTATTATTGTTTTTACCACTCCGGTAGCAATACTTATAGCGATTACATCCGAACTGGCATTCAAAGCTGAGCCTGTAATAGGCCCCACAATATAGGTACAAGCACCAGCCCCAATGGTGGTTATACTCTTTGCATCGGTATAGCCAAATGTAAAAGCAATAAAACCACCTAAAACAAATGCGATTAAAACTCCTATAAACAAGGCAACCACTCCAGCGATTCCAGCTGCTCTAATTTTATCAATGTCAGCTCCCATTGCAGTAGATACTACTGAAAAGTCTCTAAGCATTGATCCCCCCAATAATCCAAGACCCGTAAAAATTGGGAAACTAGCAATACCTTTTTCTCCTCCTAAAGAGGCTAGTAACAAACCTATAATGATTGCAATGGCAACACCAGGAATCCTGTTTTTTGTCAATGATTTAGTCAACCAAGAGGAAATTAATATTATCACCCCTACTAGTAGAAAACCAAAAATAAGCCCATTTTTGCCAATTAAACTTTCCATTAGTTCCATCATTCTTTTTCTTTTTTAGCTTTTTTTTTATTACCTATTCTCGATACTAAAGGGATAAAAGTAAAGGCCATGAAAGTAGCCAATACTCCTATTAATATTGCAACAGGACCACCTGATAAGGCAGCTTTAACATTCTGAGTAGCCGCCATAGCTACAATAATTGGAATATACATCGAGCTCCAAAAAAGAATACCTTTTTCTGTTTCCTTTTCCATCCATCCTTTTCTTCTAAATAAAGAGTGGCTCAGCATTAAAAATAACATTGCAAAACCAACACCCCCCACATCGCCATTGATTTGCATTAAATACCCCAAAATATTGCCAACTAGTTTCCCCAAAAGGAAACAAAATGCCAATAAGGCAACACCATAAATTTTCATGAGTTATTGTCTTGGGTCAGAAATATTTTTTTTAAGTCCATTTTAGTGACCTTGCCCATTATATTTCTTGGAAGATCCTCCTGAATAATAAATCGTTTTGGAATTTTATAAGCGGGGAGGTGTTTTTTTAACCAAGTCTTAATTTTTTCAAAATCAATCGATGCTACTTTAAGAACAAGGCTTGCCCCGATAATTTCTCCCCATTCTTCATCTGGTATTCCCACCACGCCACATTCTTTAATATCAGAATGAGTTCGAAGTATTTCTTCAATTTCTAATGCAGAAATTTTATATCCTCCAGATTTAATAATATCCACTGAGTTCCTACCTAAAATCCGATAAGCCCCATTTTCAAAAACAGCAATATCTCCTGTCTTAAACCATCCATCTGGGGTAAAAGCTGCTGCAGTAGCTTTAGGTTTGTCCCAGTACTCATTAAAAACATTTGGACCTAGAACTTGAATCTCACCTTTTTCACCCTTTTTCAAAGTCACATTCTGTTCGTCTGCTATTCTGATCATGACCTCTTTTAATGGAAGTCCTATATATCCGGGCTTGCGTTCATTGTGATAGGAATTGCTTATTGCCATGCCCATTTCTGTCATGCCATAACGCTCCAATAATATATGTCCACTGATTTTTTTCCATTCCTCTAATACAGTTACGGGAAGTGCAGCAGATCCTGAAACCATTAGGCGGAATTTTTTTAAGGATTTAGTTATTAGATTTTGTTCTTCTTCGGGAAGCGTTTTCCAGTAGGCAATTAATTTAAAATAAATCGTTGGAACCGCCATAAATACATTGACTTGTCGACGGTTAAAAACTTCAAATATCCTTTTTGGATCAAATTTCGGTAAAAACTCACAGCAACCGCCAGACCAAAGTGCGCAGGACATTATATTGATAATGCCATGTACGTGGTGTAAAGGTAATACATTTAATATATGATCTTCTTGTCGCCACTCCCAGGAGTGGGTCAGAGAGGTGATTTGTTTTTCGATATTCTTGTGTGTACTGACTACCCCTTTTGGTTTTCCTGTGGTACCACTAGTGTATAAAATCATTGCGCGACGGCTGACTTCTATATCAGGTAATTCACCCTGATGATCAATAAACTCATGATTATAAATTAAACGGATTCCTTTTCTTTCGCCAAGGGGTTCCATTAATTTTTCATAAGCCGATGAGATAATTACAATCGAGGCTTGGGTGTCCTCAATTACATATTCAATTGATTTGAAGGGGTTTTTAACACACAGAGGAACTGCGATTCCTCCAGCACGCCAAATTCCCCATTGAATACAGGCATAGTCAAAACTAGGATTAATTATAAAAGCAACACGAGCTTCTTTAAGGTCTGATTTTCCATTCAGAAGATAATTAGCGATATTTTCTGATCGGCTTAATAAGTCTTTGTATGTGTAATTTTGATTTTCACTTATTACAGCAAGGCTATTATTATATTTAAAAGCATTTTTAATGAGTTTAATCATGCTGAAATTTACAAAATTGAATATTATTTAACACTTATTACAATTGCCTTTTTAATTTTCACAATCAAGATATTTTTTAAAACATATTTAACGTCCTTCCTGTTTGAATTTATATATTTGCCAGCAACTGAAAATTAATGATGAGTGAATATTAAACAAGACTATTGGAAAACTAATCTTAAGTATCTAGTAGTGATATTAATTATATGGTTTACGGTCTCTTTTGGCTTTGGGATTCTACTTGTTGATCAATTGAATAACATTCATTTTGGAGGATTTAAACTTGGCTTTTGGTTTGCCCAACAAGGTGCGATTTATGTTTTTGTAATCTTAATTTTTGTTTACATCTATTTGATGAATCGTTTGGATAAAAAATTTAAAAATGAAAAATAATGATATTACAATATTGGATATGGATCGCGGTAG
>MDTB01077724.1_pt1 | contig 10463 bp, 11 predicted proteins | sample 811161 | NCBI WGS metagenome assembly MDTB01 (sample SAMN05326650, study PRJNA326480) | marine metagenome | isolation source: seawater | place: Mediterranean Sea | collected 2009
AACCGCTTTTTTCAAGCCGTTGATCAATTTATTTCGATCAAAATCCTCCCTGCGACCATCTCGCTTGGTCACCTGAAGCTCTGAACGCATGATCTCCTCACTCGTATTAAATCTAAAATCACAATCGAGACATTGACGACGACGGCGAATCGACATCTCACTTTTACTCAAGCGGGAATCAATCACTTTATTGTTAAGCGATCTGCATTTGGGACATAACATAAACCTCGCAGTATACGAAAAAGACTGTAATGAAAATTGGCTATTTTAAAAGAATAATTATAATTTGAGAAAATTCTCAAGCAAGGGCATTCCTTTTTCTGTGGCGATCGACTCCGGGTGAAATTGCACACCCCATATCGGTAAATCCTTATGAGCAAGCCCCATAATTTCCCCAGCTTCCGTCTCCGCAGTTACCGTCAAAGAATGCGGGAGGCTCGATCGCTCAACAATCAATGAGTGGTAGCGAGTGCAAGCGATGGGATTGGGTAATCCTCGAAAAAGATCCGTATTTTTATGATAAACTGCCGAGGTTTTTCCGTGCATCAATCGGTCGGCACGGACCACATTTCCTCCGAAGTATTGACCGATGGACTGATGCCCAAGGCAGACGCCTAAAATGGGAATTTCCCCGGCAAAGGCTTCAATCATCGCCAAGCTCACTCCTGCCTCATTGGGTGAACACGGTCCAGGAGAAATCATCAAGCGATCAGGCTTCAAGGCCTGTGCCTCTTCTACGGTAATCCGATCATTTCGATGCACGGACTGCTCGACTCCTAACTCCCCAAAATATTGAACGAGATTATAGGTGAACGAATCGTAATTATCGATGACTAAAAGCATAAGTTGGCTCGGATGAAACGGTCTAATCTGTCTGAGGATTGTTCAAAATTTTGGCCACTTCTTGCACATCTTTATCTCCACGGCCACTTAGGTTACAAAGGAGTATTGCATCCTTAGGAAGCTCGCGCGCACGCTTGATTGCGTAGGCAATACCATGCGAAGTTTCCAAGGCGGGAACGATGCCTTCGACTTTGGATAGAGTTTGAAATGCTTCCAATGCTTCCGCATCGGAGGCATAACCATATTGAATGCGTCCTCGCTCCTGATAGTAGGCATGTTCTGGGCCAACCGCTGCATAATCCAAACCAGCGGACACAGAATGCGTTGCCTCTATTTGCCCTTCCTCGGATTGTAAAATCCAAGTCTTCGCCCCTTGTAATACTCCGAGACGACCTCCGGCAAAACGTGCCGCATGTTCACCTTGCTCTAAGCTACGCCCCCCTGCCTCAACGCCAGTTAACTGTACAGATGTATCTTCAAGGAATGGATAAAACAGACCAATCGCATTTGAGCCACCGCCGACACAAGCACATATTTCATTGGGTAAACGAGCTTCCTTTTCCAAGATCTGACGGCGTGCCTCTTCTCCAATCACTCGGTGGAAATCTCGTACAATCATAGGAAAAGGATGTGATCCCAATGCAGACCCGATAATATAATGCGTATGCCGAACATTAGTAACCCAATCACGCATCGCCTCATTAACTGCTTCTTTGAGGGTTTTTTGTCCGGCAGAAACGCCGCGCACCTCTGCCCCGCACAAACGCATACGAAAGACATTCAAAGCCTGCCGACGCATATCTTCTTCACCCATATAAATAACGCATTCCAAACCTAATTTTGCACAAATCGAAGCGGTGGCAATTCCGTGTTGCCCCGCTCCAGTCTCAGCAATAATCCGTCGCTTACCCATACGAACTGCCAAGAGTGCTTGCCCGATGGCATTATTTATCTTGTGCGCACCCGTATGCAATAAATCCTCGCGCTTTAGGTAAATTTTTGCCCCTTGACAGTACTCAGTTAAGCCTTCGGCAAAATACAAATGGGTCGGTCGCCCAGCAAACTCTCTAAGATACAGATCCAACTGTTTTTTATATCCGGGATCCTCCATGGCTTCTCGGTAGGCTGCATTTAATTCAAACAATGGAGTCATTAAGGTTTCGGGGACATACATACCGCCGTACTGCCCAAAGTGTCCGCTCGGACTGGGCAATTCATTTTTTTTACTTTGCGGCTGCACGCATTTATTTGTTTCTTCGTTCATTCTGTCTGTACTCTGTAATAAAAGGCGGACTATTCGCCGATTTGTCAACTAGCGAGATGGACTTTAAACCTTTCGATATCCTCGATTGTATCAATGCCCAAGCTCGATTTATCAGTGAGAGCAAGTTGTATGAAATAGCCATTTTCCAAAACCCGCAATTGTTCAAGCCGTTCTATCGACTCCAATACTCCAGGGCGAAGATTAGGAATCGCTTGTAAAAACTCCGCTGTGTACGCATAGATGCCCATGTGTTTAAAACAACGATTCTCACTAAGCCATTCTAAAGTAATTGATCCTTTACTTTCTCGAGCATAGGGAATCGGAGCCCGAGAGAAGTACAAGGCCTGACCGTCTAAGGATTGTACTACTTTTACGCAATTTGAATCATAAAAATCCTCCACATCGGTGAAGCGTGTCGCTAGCGTTGCCATGCTGTGTCCATCGCTGAGAGCTTCCGCTAACTGTTTAATGTGTTCGCCTGAGATCAAGGGCTCATCTCCTTGAACATTAATCACCCGATCCGCTCCGATCACTTCGTTCGCTTCAGCGATGCGATCCGTTCCACTGGGATGGGATTGACGCGTCTTGATTGCCTCGAATCCAGCAAGCGTCAGACATTCGTAGAGCTCTTCGGAATCGACAGCAAAAAACAAAGGAAACTCTGGGGCCTCTGATCGGATTCTCTCTGCCGTCCACAAGATCAAGGGCTTGCCCTCGATAGGATAGAGCAATTTCTGCTCGAGACGAGATGATGCCAATCGGGCGGGAACTATAATTGTCGGAAGTTGACGCATCAGTTTTTTTTAGTTTAGCTCCTAAATATGGATACAATAATCTCTGTCACACAAGCAAAAGAACTTCGAGAAAAAAATCCATCCACACAATTTCTCGATGTGCGCGAACCGGAAGAATTTGCCCTCTGTCGCATCAGCAACGCCTTGCACATTCCCCTCAATTCGATCCCCCAAAACATGGATCGCATCCCCGAAGAAGGTATTTTGATCGTCTACTGTCACCACGGAATGCGCAGCCAAAAGGCAGTCGAGTATTTGCAGGCAAAAGGTTTTAAAAATTGCCAAAACTTATCTGGGGGGATTCACGCTTGGTCAACGGAAATCGACACATCTATCCCAACTTATTGAGCGACTTTTAGCCATGGGGTCTGTCCCATGCATTATTTTACCCGAGTGTACATTAGTTTTAAAAATTAATCGCGATTGAAACTTGGAGTCGTCGGCAAAACAGGCATATGAAAATAATTGCTCGGCTGAACAGGTGCATCTTCCAAAGCCGGCTTCACCGCTTCCTCAAGATTTGGAAGGGTTCGCTCAGGGAATTGCTGTGGATCGGAGAATTTCTGTCGTTGTCGCTTAAATTGATCCCAAAGAATTTGGTCCGAAGCGTCTAAAATCATTGTCGTTTCTTTGAGCATACCTTCATTGAGCAAAAGAGCTAACTTATTGCCTTGGCTCAGTTCTAGAAATGTCCCATCGAGCCCTTCAAAACGAACCGATCCAGAAAAGCAATAGAGTGTACAGATCTTTTTTTCGCCACCTCTAAAGTTTTCTACATGAACAGCAAAAATCGCATTTTGGGAGAGCAGAGTGCCCATCGGCGTTTCGATAACCAAGGAAGTCGTCTCACTGAATTGACCGGCATCAATAAAGAGGCGACCTCGATTTAAATAAAGCAGTGCACGCGCGTATTCAGACTCACCTGCACTCAATGAACTCGGCAACCAACTGTGCTCAAAGCGATCAATTGAAAATTTACCTGGACCGTTCCATTTAACCATCATCCCTGTGCTCAAACGAAAACACATGATCGCCTCCATCTCACTACTAAATTCGGCTAAATCTGTTATTTGTATAGGCAGATTAAACTCAGGGTAGGATGGGCTAGTTTCTCCATACTTTTGCATCTGGATGCTTGAATCCATGTGATCAATTTGTAAGATTCCGCGATGCCAATCTAAAGCAAAACTGCTCGCTAACGGAAAGAGCATCGGAAAGAGGCCGTGCAGAAACAAAACACAAAATCGTACTATTTTAGCCATTATCATAAGCTCAGTTTTCTTGAAAGTGCCTTTGCCTCTCTACTATGAGGTTGAAGTTTAAGTGCTGTATCTAAGTAAGTTTGTGCACGACCATAATCTTGAATTAATTGATAGCAGAAGAATGCCATGTAGAAATTCACATCAAAACTTTGAGGGGCTAATTCTACCGCACGCAATAGGGCATGCTCTGCAGATTCAAGTTCACCATTTAAGGCGAGACTGATTCCATGCCGCATCCATGCCTTCCAATAATTTTTTTGTCGGTCGTGGACAAACTGTGAAACTTCAAGCATGGCCGTAAGGTCACCGTGATAACGAATTGGATTGTAATTATAGCGCACATTGAAAAGCGTGGATTTCAGAAGTTGTGCATCTAAATTGTCTCGATTGGACTGAATGGCGAGATCGACCGCTTCAATCAATTCAAGCAAGTCGGCATCGTCAAAAACTGCATCGGTAAACAAAGTTGCCTCCATCTTCTCAGTCGCAACTTGAAGTGACAACTCGGAGCGATATACGCGATAGCCATCGAGAGCAAAAAAAAGACTGAGTAAAATACTGAGCGCCAAAAAGAGAATCCCTAGCTGCCTTGATTTTTGAAGCGATAGCGTCATCTGTCTCTGGCTAAAACTAATTATGCTAAGCACCAGAGCAAACAAACAGAGGAAAAAAGGTAGTTTGACCAATGAGTGAAACATACTTGCTAAGCCAAAACTGATGACAAAAGCCCCACATGCCGACAGGTAGAAACGGCTGATCGGTACTTGGCGATTTCGTTCTACAAATAACCACTTAGGTGTCTTTTTCAATTGCTCCCAAGCCCTTGGTAAAAAAGAAAAAAGAGGCACAATCCATGCAAGGAAACCGATCAAACCCAATTCACATAGACCGAGTAAGTAGAAATTTTGTGGCTGCTCTACCCTCAAAGGGAAAGCCACCGATTTTATTTGCAAGAGCTGATCACCGTAGGCAGATAAACCAACGCCCCAGAAAGCTTGATTTAAGAATAAGAGACAACTAGCCCAGAAAACCGAAACTCCATAAGAATGGCCTTCGAAGCGGAAAGCCGAGTAAGCATAATCAGCAAAAGAAGGAACCCAATTCGACAGAAAAGCATAAGTCAGTCCTGCAATCACAATGAAAGATAGCGCAACTGTCCATTGCCTAATTTGCTTATAGAAGGCAAAAAAACAACCGCTAACAAGGGCGATAAAAAGCATCCAATAGCCCTGATGATTATGAGTAAAAATCAAAGCAAAAAAACACAAGAAAGCGAGGATTCCAAACATGCATCGTATTGCCATCTTCCAGTGACGTAAACAAGCGAGCGGCAAGCTAACCGCACAAAAAAGACTCACTAAGAAAACAAAGCTAGTTGAGTCAGAAAAAAGCCCAGTTATTTTTTTTGGAACGCCCAGTTCAGTCATATTTTTCCCGAGAAAAAACTGATCGTAGCCCAAGTATAAGTGAATTAGAAAAGGAATGGCCATTAAGCCCAAAACGATTCGCAAATGGCTCAGTTTCAAAATATGATTAGAGGCGATCCACAGTACGATCCACGCCTCAAAATAAACAATTAAATCCATTTGTGCTCGCCAAGGAACAGGTGACAAAAAATTGGCACTGAACACAAGCCAGAGCAAAAAAGGAAAAAAGACGAAGGGGAGGCGATGGATTTTAAAGCTATCGCTTTGATTCCTTGAATGACATTTTAAGAAAACAAATATTCCGTGAAGCAAAATCAGTATAGAAAAAAAAGGAATCAGGATCAACTGATCCTCTGCCATTCCACCGCCACTTACAAACAACGAGACCGAAAGCGTAAGCGCTAAAGTCAAACGAATACATTGCTCTAAGTACTCAATGGATCTCCGCTTTTTTCTTGAACGGAAACCGAAAATATTATTAACTAACCTAAGCATTATATTAATATAGTAGTGTAAAATATCGTACTTCTGAAATCAGAAATCTACCATTTTTCAGTAGAACACAATCAAATAAACGATCTTATCGCGTATACCGATTACCTAAATGAAAGCCTTCACCCTAAGCCTTGGATTTTTTGTTTTTTTAACAGTCCTCGGATTAAAATTTTATTTTCTATTTGTCCCTCCCCCATCGATTACCCTTGTTGACCCCTTGGCCCAAATAATCCCCTCAGAAATCGAAGGGTGGGTCAGTGAAGATTTTGACCTCGCCACATCCGCAGAATCCAGTGATCGAATTGCCTCTTTTCTAAACTTTGATGACTCCCTCTATCGCGTCTTTCAAAAGGGCTCTACTCGGGTTGGGGTTTATATTGCCTATTGGACACCGGGAAAAGTTTCCTACCGATGGGCAGGTGCACACACCCCCGACACTTGCTGGGTCGTCAATGGCTGGACGCGCAAAGACCGAAAATACTCAGTCCCCTTTGCCGTCAATAATTATACCTTTAAAAATGCAGAATTTGGCATTTATGAAAAAGATAGCACCATAGAAAAAGTCTACTTCTGGCACCTAGTCGGCGGCCAACCCTTCGGCTACGCTCAAAAAGAGATTCCAAATATATTCGGTTCACTCATCGACATACAAAAATACGGACTCAACCTCCGAGAAGAACAATTCTTTATCCGCTTATCCAGTAATCAAAATTTAGAAACCCTTTCTAAAATTGACGGCTTCGATCAAATCATCGAAGGCTTGGCTAAACTGAGCTTATCTGACCAGCCACTTTAAGAGGCAAACTAATTAAGAGACGAACTGAAAGGGTGACTTCTTCGCAAAAGCGTCCACTTTCAATCACCTCAAAACCGTGACTTGCTAATTTTTTGAAGAACGAGAAAAGATCGTTCGAGCCGGATTGCCGAAAACAGAGCATCCTTCAGAAACATCTCGAATCACTACTGAACCCGCGCCGATCGTTGCCGAAGCACCCACCGTTTTCTTTGGTATAATCCGTGCCCCGCTACCCATAAACACGGATGGCCCAAGTTGAACCGAACCTGTAACATCACAGTGTGCACTGAGTGTTGACCAATCGCCAATGCAGGCATCGTGTCCAACCGTGGTAGTTAAATTCAGTAAAACAAAAGCTCCGATTCGCACATCACATGTGACAACTACCTGTGGGCAAACCACACTACCCCTTCCAATTTCACTGCGCGCTCCCACTTTTGCAGAAGGATGAATCAGTGTCAAAAATTCTGCCCCCGCCTCCACCAGCGGTTGGCACAATTTATTTTTGAGCTCGGGGTTTCCAATTCCACAAATAAGACAGTCCCCTTCCTCATAGCAGTAGTCCTTTAGAGGCGTAATCGACGCATTCAAAGCAAAGCCCTGTAGAGCCGCTCGGTTGTCATCGAGGAAACCTGCGAAGCGATATTCATTATGGAAATCCAAAGCCTCATGCATCCAGTCATAGACCTCTCGACCAAGACCACCCGCTCCTACGATGTACACTGACTTCATTTCGATGATTTAATTTTTGACTGGATAAATTGAAACAAGGCTTCAAGCGTTTCACACGATTCAATTTCATTCTTTTTCAACAAAACACCATAGGCGATATCAATCGAATCAGTAAGCGTCAACAAAGCCAATGAATCCCATTCCTTTAATTCTTGAAACGGTGTCGACGGATCAATTTCTCCTGTACGAATACCCTCTAATGAATCCTCAACTTGAACAATAAACTCTTCTATTTGCATATGAATCGTGATACGTAAAATTCAGAAAAGATTCAAGCTGGAATGCAATGGCGACTTATTTTCGAGCCTCTGAATAAACCTCCCACTTAAGAGACTGCATCGCCTCGATATCAAGCAGGCAACTCCCCCAAGACAGCCCGACCCCAAAACCAGACAAGATAAGTCGTTGACGCTCTGGCCCGAGTAAACGATCCTTTAATTCATAAGCTAATGCCCCTGGAATCGATGCCGAACTGACATTGCCAAAGGCTTCAAAAGAGGCGATAGGACAGCGCTGTAAATCAACCTTCAATCGCTTCCCTACAGTCTGCACAATGTAGCGATTCGCTTGGTGCAGTACAAAATAATCCACAGAGCCAATCGGGCATTCCGCATCAGAAAGTAAGGCTTCTATCTCTCGAGGAACCACCTCTATAGAAAAATTAAACACTTCTGAGCCCTGCATATGTAAATTTTCTAAAGTGCGCACATTCCCATCGGCATCGCTTTGCTCCAAAGCTGTCTCACTTGAACAGGGCATACGAGCACCACCTGCAGGAACCATTAATGCCTCCGAACCACGACCGTCTGAGCCGAGGCGAAACCATGAATGCCCAGCTCCCACCCGCTTCTCCACGAGTGTAGCCGAACCCGCATCCCCAAACAAGGCAGCGACCGCACGATCTCTTGGATGGACCATTCGGCTGAGTGTATCTCCAGCCAAAACGAGAATTTTACTAGAAGAACCATTGGCAATCAGCGAAAAAGCAAGCCAAAGAGCATAGACATAGCCTGAACAACCCAAATTCACGTCGAGCGCAGCACAATCTGACTTACAGCCCAATTTTCCGTGGATCAAACTGGCATTACTTGGTTGAGAATGGTCCGGTGTTTGCGTGACAAAAAGAATGCCGTCTAGGGCTTCGGATGAAAGCGCCTGACTCGCTAACAAGGACTCCGCCGCTTGCTGGCATAAATCTAAAGCAGTCACTGAAGCACCGGCGATCCGCCGCTGATCCAGCCCCAAGGTCTTCTTTAAGCGCTCAATTTGACGCATATTGCCCCCAAACAAGTCCAAATCCGCTTCAATAGTACGAATTTTTTCAGGAACAACTGTAACCGATCCCGTCAGGGTGATATCCGAGAAATAATTCGAGGGCATAAGAGTAAATTGACAGCAAAGCCTTTAAAGTAAATGTTGTTTTGTGAAAAAAGTTTTACTTTAATTAAATTTTCACAAATAAATCACAATGTCATTGCACCCGACAAAAAAACTTTAAAGATAAAAACCCAACAAACGAAAGGTACATTTTGGATTTAAAATCAATTAAACAAGTTATCGATTTAATGAAGCGCTCTGAACTCACCGAGTTTGAGTTTGAAGAAGACGGTTATAAGCTCCGATTGAGTCGTCAATCCACTCAGCCCTCAGCACCGATTGTCCAAACCCTTGCTCCGTCTGCTCCGCCAGCAACAGCCACCCCTACAACAGCAGCAGAGACTGCGGCAACACCCTCAGAGGCATCACCGGCTGATCCAAATGTAGAAACTATAAATTCCCCCATGGTGGGAACTTTTTATCAAGCACCGTCCCCAGAAAGCCCAAATTTCGTCAAAGTCGGCTCAAAGGTCAATGCGGACACCGTGGTCTGTATTATCGAAGCGATGAAAGTTATGAATGAAATTCAAGCTGAAATCAAAGGAACCATCACCGAAATTTTAGTCGAAAACGGTGACGCTATAGAATACGGGCAACCGCTCTTTAAATACAAAAAAGCTTAACCGCCCTCGATGATAAAAAAAGTTCTCATTGCTAATCGAGGAGAGATTGCACTCAGAATTGTCCGAGCCTGCAACGAACTCGGCATTAAAACTCTCGCTGTTTATTCTGAAGCAGATATCCAATCCCTTCACGTACAACTCGCTGACGAAGCTATCTGCATCGGCCCTGCCGTCAGCGGACAAAGCTATTTGAAAGCCGACCGTATCATTGCAGCTGCTGAAATTGCCAATGTCGATGCCATTCATCCAGGCTATGGCTTCCTTGCAGAAAATGCTGACTTCGCCGAACAATGTTCCGACTGCAAAATAAAATTTATCGGCCCATCTGCCGAAGCGATCACGAATTTTGGCGACAAAGCAAAAGCCCGCGAAATGGCAATGAAAGCAAAAGTACCCTGCATTCCTGGCAGCGACGGCGTAGTTGAGGACGAAAAGAAAGCCTTAGCTGTGGCAAAAAAAATTGGCTTTCCCGTGATCATCAAAGCTGTAGCCGGCGGAGGCGGAAAGGGCATGCGAGTCGCCCACAATGCAGTCGCATTTTCCAAAGAATTTAACAGTGCTCGCAATGAAGCGGACAAAGCCTTTGGCAATGGTGCAGTCTATATTGAAAAATTTCTTGAAGCACCGCGCCACATCGAAATCCAAGTCTTAGGCGATCAATACGGACATGTTGTTCATTTGGGAGAGCGAGATTGTTCTGTGCAACGCAGACATCAAAAATTAATCGAAGAAGCCCCTTCCCCTTTCATATCTGATGAAACTCGAAAAAAGATGGGGCGCGATGCAGTGAAACTGGCCAAATCCATCAACTACGAGGGGGCGGGTACAATTGAATTCCTCGTCGATGATG
>MDTB01107214.1_pt1 | contig 10463 bp, 9 predicted proteins | sample 811161 | NCBI WGS metagenome assembly MDTB01 (sample SAMN05326650, study PRJNA326480) | marine metagenome | isolation source: seawater | place: Mediterranean Sea | collected 2009
CCTAGAATGTGAGACGTTACATATTACTAAAATTTTTAAGGATTGCAATTGCGATGTTTATTTTCCTAGTTATTTAAATGGATTCTACTGCACGTATGCCTCGAATATTTGGGTAACAAATACAGTAAATTGTTCGTTTTTTCAATTTAAAAAGATCAACCAATAGAAATTTGTTTGGCCAATCCTTTAAAAATAAATTGGTGGGGGATATAAAGTAAATACCAATACAATCGTCCTACAACACCCCATGGTCGAAATGTAGCAGTTTGAATAAGTTTGGTTTCATTATCTTTATTTACAATTTCCCATTCAATCCAAGCATTACCGGGAATTTTCATTTCAGCATATAAAAGCAACCGGCCCTCATCTCGATTTGCATAAATAACCCGCCAAAAATCAAGTGCATCGCCAGGATTAATTTTGGATGGATGGGTTCTTCCTCGACGTAATCCAACACCCCCAAGTAATTTATCAATGAAACCACGAACTTGCCAAATCCAAGTCCAAAAATACCAGCCGTTATCACCACCAATCGACCATAGCTTCTCTTTGACATTTTCATTATTATTGACATCAAATGTTTGATAATTTTTTAAACAGCCATACACTGGGACATTAATATATTTTGATAACCCACTACTTTTTTTAGACAAATGCCATGAATCTTTCCAACTCGAAACAATCGCATTCTCTTCAATTCGTGAAAATGTACGCTTTAAAGATGATTCAAAGTCGAGATAGTCTATCGAAATGACGTTTGAAATATTATTTTCATTTGAACAAATACTATCTTCTTTCATGCTGTCCACCAGATATTTAGCCAATGAAAAATTAGTACTCGTAACAAAATAGAGCCATAATGACGACAAGCGAAGCGTTAAAACAGGAACCGAAAAAATAAAGCGGTTAAGGTTTCTAAATTTAGCCAGTTTAAGCATCATATTTTTAAATGTAATAACTTCTGATCCCCCGATATCATAAATCTGATCCAAACATTTGGGATGATCAATTACATTGATTAAAAGCTGAATTACATTATGAATAGAAATCGGCTGGCATCGATTATTGATCCACTTTGGGGCGACCATGACTGGTAATTTTTCAACAATATCTCGAATTATTTCAAAAGAAGCAGACCCAGACCCAATAATTATACTGGATCGAAGCACGGTTGTTTGAACTGGACTCTGAACCAATATATTTTCAACATTAACTCTCGACTGTAAATGATTTGATAGGTGCTCATGATTCGCTAGACCACTTAAATAGATAATCTGCCGAGCAGTCGTAAGCGTCAGCATTTTAATAAAATTTGTCGCGATTTCTGCTTCTTGCTTGGCAAGATCTGATACCGAATCACTCATGGCATGAACAAGAAAATACGCAACATCAATATCTTTGGGCACATCCTGTATGCCTTCACCCGTTAATAAATTAGCAATCATGACATTACAGCCTAAATCAGTAAAATAGGTCGCTCTTTCTTTTTGTCGTATCAAGCACGTAATCTTGAAATTATTACTCAATAACACAGGGATGAGGCGTTTACCTATGTAACCTGTCGCCCCCGTTAAAAGAATATGCATGGTCGCCTTTTTTACTCTGGAATCTTTTGTCCATCATAAGCGTAAACATTACCGCTATGATCCGCCGTTAATTTGTCTAACACATGATCAAATATATTGTTTGCAGCATATTCAGGAGTAAAAAGTTTGTGCTCAGGTATATGGTTTTGAAAAGGTTTTGAAAGATTTGTATCAACCGAACCTGGGTGTATACCCAGTACAATGAGTTGTTTATTGTAACGCTGCATTTCAATCGCAGCTGTTTTTAAAATCATATGCAATGCAGCTTTAGCAGCTCGATAAGAATACCAACCCCCAAGTTTATTATCGCTAATACTTCCAACCCTTGCAGTTAGGTGCGACATAAATGACGGTGAAGATTTTGTCATGAGAGGTGAAATGTGTTTGATAATTAAAGCGTGTGTTATTGCATTTGCGTGAAAATACCAAGCCATTTGATCTTGTGATAATTGGCCCAATTTCTTTTCAGGCTTTATTTCATCTGAATGAAGTGCACCAATGGCTGCAATAGAGTAATCCAATTGGATATCATTTGACTTAAAGTGTTCAGCAATATTTCCAAGTGTAGATTCATCTTTAGAATCCCATGTCATTTGTGTTATTTTTTGTTGAGGTAATAAGTCAAAAGCAGCTGTAATATTTCCATTTCGAATTGGAGTGTAGATATTGATTTCATCGTGTCGATCAAGCAAGGCGTTCACCATTGCTCTACCAATTCCCCCAGAAACGCCAAAGACGATTGCATGTTTCATAATTTATTTATACCCAAAATTTTGAATAAAACAACATTTTTTTTTAAATGTCTGTTTTTAATTTAAATTTACCTGTTAAAAATAATTAATTAAATATTAAATAAAAGTATTGTCACTAAATAAAATTTATTGTAATTATACATTTGTGAACGATTATGAATTTATATACAGAAGTTTTAGGTTGCATAGCAGGGGTCCTAACATCATATGCGTATTTTCCCCAAATTATTAAATTATGGAAAACAAAGCAGGCGATGGGGATATCAATTCCAACGTATCTATTTACGTTTTTTGGCTGTTTGATTTGGTTTATTTATGGTGTTTTTCACCATTCAATTGCATTAATTATTTTTAACTCAATAAATCTTGTTACATCTAGCCTTATTATGGTTTTAACAAAAAGATTTAATAAGTAAAGCAATAAAGGGTTTTAAAGCAAACTTCATCAATTACCCAAAGCAGCTGATGAAGTTACTTTTCCTATCAAGGTTTATGGTATCAAGATTTTATTATAAACCAAATATTATTTATCACTCGGTTCTCCCCAACGAACGCCGGATGTGGTAGTCGATTCATATGGCAGACCAAGTTCATTGTGGGGGTGAGGGTGCCGTAAAAGTTCGATCAGATGATGCTGGCATAATTCAATTTTTTTGTTTTTGTTATCATTGATTGATTCTGTAATTTTTCGCTGGGGAGTGACTGGCATTTCATAAAATGTTGTTTTTTTTTGTGCGATTGAATGTAAACTTTGCAATACTCTAAACACATTCATTATTTTAGCATCAATTTTAGTTAAATCAACGCATTTAAATCAAACAAAAAAAAGGACCACATTTCGTGGTCCTTTTGCTTTAAATAATTTCGTTAAGTGAAATTAGAATAGGTATGCAACACCAACTCTTCCGTTAGAAAAAATTCGTGTAATTTTTGTTTCGTTAGCAGCACCTGTTAACTGAGTTGTTGCTTGAGAATATGCATCAGCTTGTAATGTTAAAACAATATTTGAAGATAATGCTCTTTCATAACCTGCAGTTAAAGCGATGGTATTGTTTTTATCATACTCAACACCACCAGATTTTCCTGAAACTAATGTATAGTCAACTCCTACAGTTAATGCAGTAACAGAATCAAGTGCGATTTTGTAGCTTGCACCAGCAACAACTGTTGTAAGCTCATATGCTTTTGTAGTACCAGTTTCTGAAGTTGCAGTTCCACCAGTAACTTGTGCATTAAATGCATCATCAGTTACAAATAAACCAACACCATGAGTTTGCTCACCAATAATACCGAATCTTGGTGCTGCACTTGCAACAGTTGCAAGAGCTAAAACGAATACAAATGATAATATAGATTTTTTCATAATAAAATCTCCTTTAGATTTTTTAATTTTTTCAAGTTGAAAATGTATAATAATTTTATTTAAACATTCACCCCTTTCCCTGACCATTTATTTGGATTTACTGAGTTCATTTTACTTTTTATTTTTTTCAAATACAAACTTTTCTTAATCCCTGCAAAAGAATATAATATAACTATAATTTTCAGTTAAAGATAAAATAGGTGGAGAAATGAACCCAAGTCCAAAGAGTAAAAAACAAGGTGAAGATTTAAATCAATTTCACGATGAAATAGCATTACTAAATCAACAATGGCAATCGGTTATTGTTGGGCAACACATCATTTTAGAAAAAGTGCTAGTAGCCTTAATATCAAATGGCCATCTTCTCTTAGAAGGTGTTCCTGGATTGGCCAAAACATTAATTATTAGCACACTTGCAAAATTGTTGGGTTGCGATTACAAACGGATTCAATTTACTCCAGACATGTTGCCCAGTGATATTATTGGAACACAAATTTATAATATAGCGAAACAAACGTTTGATCCAAAAAAAGGCCCTATTTTTTCACAATTTATTCTAGCCGATGAAATCAATCGTGCACCTGCAAAAGTTCAAAGTGCTTTATTGGAAGCAATGCAAGAAAAACAAGTCACAATTGGGTCTAAAACACATAAACTGCCCACACCATTTTTCGTGCTCGCTACACAAAACCCGATTGACCAAGATGGTACTTACCCACTTCCAGAAGCCCAAATGGACCGGTTTATTTTTAAAACAATTTTAACGTACCCAACAAAAGAAGAGGAAAAACAAATTATTCAGCGGTTTCAAGATGGTTTTCCAAACATTACGAAATCTGTAATGGACATCGAAACCATGCGAAATATTCAAACAGAAGCAAATAAAGTGTATATCGATGAAAAAGTAAGTGAATATATAATTCAGTTAATTGATGCGACACGATTCCCTGAAAATTATGGGCTTGATAATTTAAAGCCGTTTATTCGTTGTGGCGCATCTCCACGTGCCACCTTATCATTTATTTCAGCGTCTAAAGCATATGCCTACTTGCAGCGTCGCAATTATGTTATCCCTGAAGATATTAAATATTTAGCATTTGATATTTTACGCCATCGCTTAAATATAACCTTTGCAGCAGAGGCAGAATCCATGACGGCAGATAAGATTATCTCCGCCATTTTAGGAAATATTGAGGTTCCCTAGTGAATACAGAGGAACTGTTAAAAAAAATAAAAAATATTGATATCCAAACAAAGGAATGGGTTGAAACTATTTTTAGTGGCGCTTATCAGTCCCGATTTAAAGGTCAAGGGGTTCATTTTAACGAAGTCCGACATTATGAATATGGCGATGATGCACGGCGAATTGATTGGACAGTAACGGCAAAACTAAATGAGCCTTACGTTAAAGAATTTGAAGAAGAGCGAGATTTAATAGCAATTTTAGCAATTGATATGAGCCGATCACAGTTTTATGAAACAAAAGGAACATCAAAGTTAGACCGTGCACTAGAAATAGCCGCCATATTGGGCTTTTCAGCCGTTAGTAATGGCGATCAAGTGGGGTTGGTACTTTTTACAGACTCCGTAGAAACATTTATTCCGCCAATGCCAGGAAAAAAACACATGTATACCATTTTAGGACGACTTTTAAACCACGAACCGGCATCCAATCAAACCGATATTCGGCAATTATGCTTAACACTAATGAATGCCATTCGAAAACGAAGTGTGATATTTATATTATCAGATTTTATTTGTGATAATTATGATACTGAATTTCGACGGTTAGCAAAAAAACATGATGTCATTCCAATTATTATTCAGGACCCTGTGGAGCAACATATCCCAGCTGGTGGCATTGTAATGCTTAAAGATAATGAAACAGGAGAAGAGATAATTTGTGATACAAAATCGGGATCTTTTCAATCCGCAATTAAAAGTGTTTTAAGTAGTCGAAAAGCACTTCGTGATCAAATGTTTAAAAGTGTTGGGGTCAAACCATTAAACTTATTAACAACAGATCAACTCATTGAGCCATTACAGCAATATTTTAAATCAAGATGAGAATCCTAGTTACGTTGCATTTTTTATCGTTGGTATTATTTGGGTTACCAGCCCATTTCGTTTCGTCTAAAAATATTTCAGTTGGAGATACCATTATCTACACAGTTAAACTTCCAGCAAAGGTTGTAACAACCATTGCTCCAACATTTAATGGCTTTGAAATCATTGATAAAACCCTTAATCGAACACAAACAATTACCGAACATCAGTTTAAACTTCAATTATTTTCTATTGACGAACCACAGATTCCAACCATGACACTTGCAAGTATTCGTGGTCAAAAACCAGTCATATTAGATGCCATTACAATCAATGTTAAATCCTTAGTTACAACAAAAAATGAGCTTAATGATATCGCACCAATTTATCCGATCTTTTATATCAATTGGACACAGTTAAGCATTATATTAATTCTATTATTTGCGATTGCATTTTTAATATTTACTTTCAAAAACAAAAGCAGAAAAAAATCATTTAAAGAAGATGAGGCTCAAATCATTTTACCATTAGAAAAGGCATTGAATGAGATCGCAACACTTCGTATAAAAATCAACAACGACCCAATGGTCCTTAAACTAATATGTTACGAGTTAACTGAAATTTTTTGTGAGTTTTTAACAAACCAAACAGGCATTAATGTAACCGATTCAACAACGGTTGAAATGAAAGAAGTCTTAAAAGTTTCAGAAAAATTATCAGCGGAATTAATAAAAAATATTATTATCATCTCATCCGAATTGGATTATTTTAAATTTAGTAAAAATCCTGAGATAGATAAAAAAAATATCGAAGGAATTATTGGCTCGACAATCAATTGTATAAAAAAGGTCGCTAAATGATATTAAAATACCCTATTTTTTTATTGTTAATTATTCCAATCATCGCAATTTTTTATTTTTTTCGCGTTGAAAAAATAACCCATGCAATTCAATTTCCAAAAACAGCTTTACTTGGCCCACTTGCATCAAAAAAAGCGACACGCATATTATTTTTAACTCAACTACTAGAGTTAATCATTATTTTTCTGATTATTTTTACACTAACTCAGCCCCAATTTATTCGAGCAAAAAAATTTAACACAAAAAAGGGAATTGATATTATTACGATTTTAGATACATCAAGAAGCATGAATGCTGAAGATTTTAAACCAAAGAATCGAATGAGCGTAGCTAAAGAAACACTCAATAATTTTATAAAAAAAAGGAATAATGATCGCTTAGGGTTAATAATTTTTGGTTCAGATGCGCTAACAAAATCACCACTTACATTTGATCATGGGATTTTAAAATATCAGATTAGCGAAGCCCAAGTAGGTCAGGCGGGAGATGGAACCGCCATTGGTTTGGCCATTGCAACTGGACTTAACCGACTTGAAAACTCAAAAGCATCATCAAAAATTATGATATTAATAACCGATGGTGTAAATAACGCCGGACAAATTGATCCAATATCAGCGGCAAAGTTTGCTCAAAACAGAGGCATAAAGATTTATACGATTGGGATTGGTAGCACAGATGGCGCACCCATTCCTATTTATCATCCAACATATGGAAAGCGTTATCAACGATACCCAAATGGTCAATTGGTTTTAACGGAATTTGATGACACTAGCCTAAAAGAAATTTCAAGAATTACAAATGCACAATATTTTAATGCCACCAATACAGATGAGCTGAAACTTGTTTACAAAGAAATTGATGAATTAGAAAAGACAGAAATTAAAACAATGAATAACATCATTGCATTTGATTTTTACCCATATTTAATGGGCCTAATTCTAATTTTAATTCTAACAAGAGAAGTGTTTTTAACAACATCTTTAATAGGAGTAAGAAGTTAAATGTTTGGTTTTATTTACGGAGCAGCAGCTTTAATTTTAATACCAGTACTGTCAGCAGTATATTATTTCAGGTATAAAGATCGAACTAAATTATGGCAAGTATTTCAATCTAAAAAACACTGGAAAAATGATATTCGGTTAAGTGATTCCAGTTTATACTTCTGGCAAAAATTTTTAGCATTATCAACATTATTTTTAATCATTATTGCATTTATGAAACCTCAATTTGGCCAAAGGTTTGAAACAATTGAAAGACAGGGGAAACAGTTATTTATCATCATTGATACGTCATTAAGTATGTTAGCTGAAGATGGTGCAAAAACCAGATTAGATTTGGGCAAGTACCATATTCAACAATTAATCCCCAAATTAGATGGTGATTATGTTAGCATTATCCCTTACGCCGATTCTGCCTATACATTTTTACCATTAACATCCGATAAGTCTGCAGTGACGTTATTTTTGGACGATGTTTCAGTTGGAATGATTGGTTCTGGTGGATCAGATATCGTTAATGCACTAAAAGAAGTAAAAAATAAACTTAAAAAAAGCGCGATAAGTGACGCCTCGACGATTCTTATCGTGACAGATGGCGAATTTAATCAACCCATCAATTCAAATGAATTAAAAGAGATATTTAAAAAAAATAAGATAACAACAATGGTTATTGGTATGGGAACAACACAAGGCGAACCAATTCCTTTACGTTCTGCTGAAAACGAGTTGATTGAATATAAAAAAGATCAGGCCGGAAGCATTGTTTTATCAAAAAGAAATGATGAGGAATTAAAACGTTTAGCAGATGCGTTAAATGGAAGAGTTATAATCGGTGAAAAAAGCCCCTTAGTGGCTGAAAAAATATATCAATTTTTGACAAAAGTTGAGACTCAAAAACTTCAACAACAACAAAAGGTAACTAAAATCGATCGCTACCATTGGTTTTTAGGCCTGGCATTACTACTTTTTATGTGTAACCTATTACTACCAAAAATTAGATTAAAATTTTCTAAAATTGGGCTTATTATTTTATGTGCGACGCTTTCCAGTAATAAAATTTATGCCAATCATCCAGGTGTTAACGCGTATGAAAATCAAAATTATAATCAAGCTGAGATAGAGTTTAATAAGGCACTATCAAAAAACCCTGAATCAAAAAAAGTGATTTACAATCTTGGCAATACACTTTTTAAATTAAATGAATATGAAAAATCGATTAGAGCTTATGAAGAAGTTTTAGAGCAAGAAAAAGAAACAAGCCTGATTGATGTCTATTATAATTTAGGTACAGCCTATCTTAAAAAAAGTAATTATAAAAAAGCATTTCAGGCATATAAAGAAGTATTGAAATTAGATCCAAATCATTTAAAAACGAAACAAAATATAGAAATAGCACTTCGGGATAAAAATCAATCCAATAATCAAAAAAACGATCAAGCAAACGATGAAAATTCAGAAGATCAAAATGAAAATAAAGCGAACGAATCAAAAGATAAAGACAGCCAAAAGAAGCGTGGCGAATCAGAAAATAAAAACATGACCAAACAAGAGTATGACCCGTCTTTAAGCGAAGATCAAATTAAATACTTGGTCAATAAAGCGGAACAAGATGCAAGAAAAAAACGCCAGAAAATACAACAAAAATTATTTGAGGGGTCCACATGGTAATCATTAGAGCGCTATTAATTAGCCTTATTATTTTTTCAAATGCAATAGTTGCCACCCAACCATTTGAAATCAGCGCCTCACTATCTCGATCAAAAATCTATCAAAATGAGAATGTTGTGCTTACCTTGTCCGTGATTGGCGCAGATAAAGACTTGTACAAGTCAATAACACAACCCGAATTAACAGGAAATTTCTCAATTATTTCAACCAGTCAATCGTCATCATTTTCTTTTATAAATGGTATTTCAAGTAGGACACGAAGTTATAGCTATAACTTAATGCCGCTTAAACCAGGCATTTTTATTATAGATCCATTTAAAATTGAATATGATGGCAAGGAATTTTCGACAAAACCTATTCGTTTAGTCGTCAGAGAAGGGAACGTTTCAAAACCAAATCAAGGTCAGTCACCAACACCCCCAATAAAAGTTCCATATCCATCAATCAATTCGAACGTAAATCAAGAAGAAAATCAAAATATTTTTCTTGAAACCCAAATTTCAACAAATAATATATTTTTGGGTGAATCATTCGACTACTCAATCAAACTATATCGTAGAGTAAGAATTTTTAGTTCAGTGTCTATCAGCCAAGATGATATGCAGGATGTCTGGCAAAATTCATATGAAGTTTCACCAGAGCGAATCGTGCGTAAAAATGGTCAGAGGTATTACGAATTGGAATTAGTAAAAAAGCAAATCCGACCGTTAACCTCAGGAATGATTACATTGCCACCCCTTTATACTAAATTTATAATTGACCCCTTTTCAGGAGAGTTTCAGTTGGCATCCAAGCCAGTTACCATTAATGTAAATGAACTTCCCGAACCAAGACCAGATTCATTTACTGGTGCGATTGGAAATTATAAAATGATCGTGGGCCAACCTCAAATAAATTTAGATGCAAACGCATTTCAACTACAACTTTTAATTGAAGGCACTGGAAATATACAAACAGTTCAGCCGCCAACAATTAATGAATCGCCAGCGTTTCGAATTCTAAGTGCACCAATGTCAGATGATAAACGAGATGAATATAAGCAAGTTTTTGAATATGTGATCATACCAAAAGTTACTGGATTAATTGAAATTCCCCCAATTGAGTTTTCTTTTTATTCTAAAGAAACAGGCGCATATACAGTTTTAAGGTCACAAGCATTATCAATTAATGTTGAAGAGGATCAAGTATTA
>MDTB01109857.1_pt1 | contig 10463 bp, 6 predicted proteins | sample 811161 | NCBI WGS metagenome assembly MDTB01 (sample SAMN05326650, study PRJNA326480) | marine metagenome | isolation source: seawater | place: Mediterranean Sea | collected 2009
CAATGGGGGGAAGATCATTATTCTGATCGATCCCTAATTGCTCGGCCTGCACATTCTCAGGGATATCAAAGCCAAGCTCGTCCTCATTCACTGTTTGTTTGTTGGCTGAAATCGCTAGGGCAAAACTAGTGACGAAAAAAATTGCTGATAGCCAGGCCGTTATGCGAGTCAAAGCATTACCGCTACCGGCGCTACCAAAAAGCGTTTGAGAGGCTCCCGCACCAAAAGAGGCGCCAATATCAGAGCCTTTACCTCGTTGTAGAAGGATCAAACCGATTAAGGAGAGAGCAACCAGAAGGTGGATTATCAAAGTAATTTGTTCCATCAAAACGTCCAGTTTTTAGTAGAGCCAAACAAAGCCTTGCGGCGCGAGATCATACCGGGGTCGAAGGCCTGTCGCAACAAACTAGCCCGCACGAATTATTTTTTCGGCAATTCCCTCCGCCAACATGACATTCTCATCCGGATCCCTCCCTTCGATCATAACTCGGATCAAAGGTTCAGTTCCTGAGGGTCGTATCACCAATCGCCCCCTCCCTTTGAGCAGACCACTGACCCTCTCACTCTCATGCCGAACCAAATCAGATCTCTCCAGATCAAAGTGCTCGGTTACTGGAACATTAATGAGGGTCTGCGGGAGTTTCGTCATTTGATTTTTTAAACTGATCAAACATTCTGATTCATCTACAATCGCCCTCAACACTTGTAATGCCGCGACAATTCCATCACCGGTAGTGGTCAAATCGCCACAAATGATGTGTCCAGATGTCTCACCACCGAGCTGCCAATCTCTCTCCGCCATTCGCTCAAGCACATATCGGTCTCCAACCTTTGTACGATCCATTTGGATCCCATACTCTGCAAGAGCCTCTTGCAACCCGAGATTAGACATCAAGGTTCCTACAACACCACGGGGTGCTTTCCCTTTGCTAACTCTGTGTCTCGCAATGATGAACAATAGTTCATCGCCATCTACGATCGTACCATCCGCAGCAACAAATTGAACACGATCACCATCTCCGTCAAAACTGATGCCTACATCAGCCTGCTCGTGCAGCACTGTGGCTTGCAATGCGGAAAGGGAAGTCGAACCAACATTTTTATTTATGTTAAACCCATTCGGATTTACTCCTATCGATGTTACCGAAGCGCCTAGCTCAGCAAAAACTTGAGGAGCGATTCGATAAGTCGCACCGTGCGCGCAATCAACTACAATCTTCAAGTCGCTCAGGCTCAGATAATCTGGAAAAGTGGATTTACAAAACTCGGTGTAGCGACCCGAAGCATCAACCATCCTGCTAACTTTGCCGAGCTTTGACGAGTCTACTGTATGCATCGGAAGGCCAAGCATACGCTCTATTTCCAGCTCTGTGTTATCTGACAATTTGCATCCTGCAGAATTAAAAAGTTTAATCCCATTGTCCGTGTAAACGTTGTGTGAAGCACTGATAACTACTCCAGCAGAAGCCTTTTGACTCTTAGTCAACATTGCGACAGCAGGCGTCGGTGACGGGCCAAGGAGTTTGACATATGCTCCCGCAGCAACGAGCCCAGCCTCCATTGCAGCTTCAAACATATATCCAGACACTCTGGTATCTTTGCCGATCAAAACAGTAGCGCGCTTAGCCCTACTTGCGAACACCTTACCCACAGCCCATCCTAACTTCAGCATGAAATCTGCAGTAATGGGATACTTCCCAACTTCTCCTCGTATTCCATCGGTCCCGAAGAATTGCTTGACCATTAGATCTGATCTCGCGGGAGGGCTTTATACATCGCCAATACCTCAGCCGTCGTTTGAACATCATGAACTCGAACTATGTTTGCGCCACGTTCCACCGCCATCAAAGCCAAAGCTGCACTTGCCGCGACTCTGTCGCTGGAAGATCGATCTAGCACGCTTGCGATCATAGACTTGCGAGAGAGCCCAACAAGAACAGGCTTAGAAAAAACAGAGAATTCCCTAAGTCGGTGGAGCAATTCAAAATTGTGCTTCGTGGTTTTTCCAAAGCCAAATCCGGGGTCCAGGATCACCCTATCAGCCGATATTCCTGCCAACTCGCAAGCTGACAATCTTTCCTTAAAAAATTTGGATATTTCAAGAACAATGTTTGTGTAGACCGGCGATACTTGCATCGTCTTGGGATCGCCTCTCATATGCATGATGCAAATAGGTAAATTTGTCCCAGCTACCACCTCAAGTGCTTCATGCCGTTGAAACGCTCGAACATCGTTAAATAGACCAATCCTAAACCTAGACGCCTCCAACATAACGGATGGAGTGCTCGTATCGACTGAAATGATCGTATCAAAGCGAGCGCATAAAGCCTCGACAGCGGTCAAAACACGCTCAAGCTCCTCTGATTCCGGGACTGGTTCAGCCCCAGGACGAGTCGACTCTCCGCCAACATCCAAGATGTCGGCTCCAGACTGGACCATCAAATCAGCTCTATTTAACAGGGCATCAAGATCGACTTTCCTATTCCTGAATAGCTGTCCTCCATCTGAAAAAGAGTCTGGTGTTACGTTGAGTACCCCCATGATTTTTGGCTCAAGGAGGTCTAACGCGTTGGCGCCAAAGGCTATTTTTGCAGACACAAAAACCGGAGGCTACGTGCGGAAATCAGTGAGGAATGCAGAGACTAATGCTCAGTGGCTGGCCCCCCAATTGGACTTGTTGTCTCTTTAGCCTCACCAGAATTAGGTGGCGACGAATCGTGGTCATCACCAGACCAGTCTGAGGGGGGACGAGGTGCTTCTCCGGCCATAATATCATCAATCTGACCAGCGTCGATGGTCTCATACTGCATAAGCGAATCTGCCATCAGATCCAGCTTATCTCGATTTTCTTCAAGCAATTGTCGGGCTTGGTCGTAACATTTATCAATGATGCTACGTACTTCTCTATCAATTGCTAGCGCGGTCTCATCTGACATCGCCTTCGCAGGTTGAGCAGCGCTTCTTCCTAGAAAAACCTCTTCTCCCCCCTCATCGTACATGAGCGGGCCCAACGAATCTGATAAGCCCCACTTAGTCACCATATTTCTAGCCACTTCTGTAGCCCGTTGAATGTCGTTTGATGCACCGGTGGTGATACCATCTTTGCCAAGTGTCATCTCCTCCGCTACCCGACCACCAAAAAGACTAGTGATCTGAGAGATGATATGTCGTCGACTATGGCTATATCGGTCCTCTTCTGGAAGAAACATAGTCACACCTAGAGCTCTCCCCCGGGGAATAATAGAAACTTTGTACACTGGATCATGCTCTGGCATGAGACGCCCAACAATGGCATGTCCGGCTTCATGATAGGCAGTGTTGCGCTTCTCAAATTCAGACATGACCATGGAACGACGCTCCGCACCCATCATAATTTTGTCCTTCGCAAGCTCGAACTGGTTCATGCCGACGAGCCGCAAACCGCCCCTGGCTGCAAACAAAGCCGCCTCATTAACAAGGTTCGCTAGATCTGCCCCAGAGAAACCCGGTGTGCCTCGGGCGATTTTAGATGAATCAACATCCTCGCTGAGAGGCACCTTCCTCATGTGAACCTTCAGTATTTGCTCCCGCCCGCGAATATCTGGGAGTCCAACTACGACTTGCCGGTCAAATCGTCCGGGACGCAGCAATGCCGGATCTAAGACATCCGGCCTGTTTGTGGCAGCAATTACAATGACACCGTCATTCATCTCAAACCCATCCATCTCCACTAACAACTGGTTCAAGGTCTGCTCTCTCTCGTCATGCCCACCTCCTAAACCAGCTCCGCGATGTCGCCCCACCGCATCAATTTCGTCAATAAAGATGATGCATGGTGATTGCTTTTTAGCCTGTTCAAACATGTCTCTAACTCGCGACGCCCCTACTCCCACAAACATCTCAACAAAGTCTGAACCGGAGATTGAGAAGAAAGGGACCTTCGCCTCACCCGCGATGGCCTTCGCCAGCAGAGTTTTACCTGTACCAGGCTGCCCAACCATCAAAATCCCGCGAGGTATCCTGCCACCTAACTTCTGGAATCGTCCAGGATCTCGGAGAAACTCCACTAACTCTTGAACGTCCTCCTTTGCTTCCTCGACCCCAGCCACATCTGCAAATGTGGTCGTTATCTGGTCCTCCCCTAACAATTTAGCTTTGCTTTTTCCAAAGCTCATGGGGCCTCCGCGTCCACCAGCACCTCCCTGCATTTGACGCATGAAAAACATAAATACACCGATGATGAGGAGAATGGGGAAACTTGCAATTAAGAGTTGCGTCCATACGGACTGTTGCTCCGGCTGCTTTCCTTCAACCGCGATATTGTGCGTGAGCAGGTCGTCCATGAGTTTAGGGTCCTCAACCATCGGTCGAATCGTTTCAAAACTCGAGCCATCTTTACGTTGTGCAGTGATAGTCAGCCCATCTACTAACACTTTCGACAGGCGATCAGATTGCACCTCCTGTATAAATTCAGAGTACCCTACCTGCTCGGTGTTCGTGCGAAGGTTAAAGTTATTAAAAACCGACAAAAGTACCGCTGCTATTAGCAGCCACAAAAGCAAGTTTTTCGCTAAATTATTCACATCCTTCCCCTGTACATTCCTAAATCAACCTTTCTGTGTCATCCGAGTATAGCGCTTTACGCCCCAAACTCTCAGCACAACGAAATCACTATCTTTTTCTTTAAATGCGTCCTCTCAGTGAGATTTCAAGTGGAAGCCTGTTCCGACAATAACGCTCTTCGCTCCATAGCCGACAACATAAAGTTCTCTCGACTTTGCCCGAGATGCGGTAGGTTTACGAATACTTACGCGAGCAAACCGGGTCCGGATGTCTCGGAGCCATTCCTCAAAGCCCTCTCCCTGAAATGCCTTCGTTACAAAAGCCCCACCAGGCACTAAAACTTTACTTGCCAAGTCTAATGCCAACTCTAAAAGCAGCATTGCCCTGGGTTGATCCACTGCAGGAAGACCACTCAAATTTGGGGCCATATCGGAAAGCACAACATCAATCGGTTGAACCCCTAGAGTTTCCGACAGCGCATCAAGGGTGGTTTTGTCGGTAAAGTCTCCCCGCACGAATGTGACACCATATAGAGGGTTCATTTCTTGAATATCATTGGCTATTACTCGGCCGCGAGGTCCAACTAATCTTGCCGCAACCTGAGACCAACCACCAGGACTGCTTCCAAGATCTAAAACGCTCATTCCCGGTTTAATAATTTTGTCGCGCTGATGAAGCTCTAATAATTTGTAGCTCGCTCGAGAACGTAAACCCTCTTTTTGCGCCAACTTTACGTAAGGATCCGAATGATATTGTTTTAACCAAGCCCGACTTGATGATTTTTTTTTTGACACTCTTTTCCCAGAAAAATCTATTACGTATTTGTTAATAGGCTGTAAACTATCACAGTTTAAACTAAATATAGTGAAAGAGGCCCGCTCATACATGAGGGAAGACGGCCAGGAACAGTTACGGCAACTTCGAGCCAAAGCACATATGCTGCATCCCATAGTTACGGTTGGCCGAAAAGGACTCTCCGACCCTGTGTTTGACGAGTTGAATAGGGCATTGAGTGATCATGAACTCATCAAAATTAAATTAGCAATTGGCGATAAAATTTTGCGTCATCAGGTCATCCAGGAGATCTGCCATAGGAGTGGCGCGTCTCTAGTGCAACATGTCGGCAGGGTGGCCACATTAGTGCGACCTAACCCAGTAGTACATCCAAAAAAATCTAATCTTCAAAGAAGACGGCATTAAAAGAATACATATTTCGGCTAAGCAAAGAGAGAAAAATATTGACTGTTTTTTTATCCTGACACTGTGCATATCAAAAGTTCACGCGAGAATCTACAGGTGAGCAACAGTTTCAATTTCGTATACAACATCCCCCCTCGGCGCTTTAACCACTACCTCATCGCCCTCCTCCTTACCTATTAGGGCTCGAGCGATCGGCGAGTTAATTGAAATAAGATTGGCTTTGGCGTTTGCCTCATCCTCACCAACAATCCGATAGGTGGCATATTGCTCATCACTGGGATTTATCAATGTAACCGTAGAACCAAAGATCACTTTCCCCGTCGGGGGGATACTTTTTATCTCGATTACCTGCGCGTGAGAGAGTTTGAACTCTAGTTCTTTGATCCGGCCCTCAGCAAAACTCTGTTGCTCTCGAGCAGCATGATATTCCGCATTCTCTTTCAAATCACCATGCTCTCGAGCCTCAGAAATTGCCTGGATTATTTTCGGCCGTTCCACCTTCTTTAGACGCTCCAGTTCCTCCCGTAAAGAGAGTTCCCCTTCGACGGTCATTGGCACCCGTTTCAAGAAAGCATGCTCTTGTGAAGATCTTGAAGGCACCTAACCATAACATCCTCCTCTTGCTCTAGCGCCATACATACCGCCTCAGCAGCGGCGAGAGTGGTCGTATAGAACACTTTGTGCTGCTCCGCACTCGCTCGAATAGACGCTGAATCAATGATTGCACGTCGACCCTCCGTAGTATTAACAATCATACTGACCTCATCATTTTTGATCATGTCTACAATATGAGGTCTGCCCTCTAACACTTTGTTTACGAGCCTCACCTCCAAACCAGCATCTTGTAGCGCTTTGCAAGTACCTCCAGTCGCTGCAAAGGTAAATCCCCGCATAGAGAGACGCCGAGCTAATTGTGCTGCCGCAAACTTATCAGCATCACGAACACTGATAAGGCACAAACCAGATTTTGGAGGCCTGTCACCAGCACCGAGTTGGGCTCTAGCAAAGGCTGCGGCAAAAGTTTCTCCGGTCCCCATGACTTCACCCGTAGATTTCATTTCCGGCCCCAAAATCGGATCAGTACCCGGAAATTTATTAAACGGCAACACGGCTTCTTTTACACTGAAATAAGGAGGAATAATTTCCCGCATTATGCCCTGGCTCGCTAACTTCTGCCCCACCATACAGCGGGCCGCCACCTTCGCCAAAGAGACGCCAATTGCCTTAGAAACAAATGGAACTGTCCTAGACGCTCTTGGATTAACTTCGATCACAAATATTTGATTGTCCTGCCAAGCAAGTTGCACATTCATCAATCCACGTACACCGAGCTCAATTGCCATACTTCGAACCACATGACGCATCCCCTCCTGCACCTCCGGTAGAAGACTGTAAGGGGGTAATGAACAGGCAGAATCGCCTGAGTGAACGCCAGCTTGTTCAATATGTTGCATGATCGCACCAATAACCACCTGAGTTCCATCGCTGACAGCATCAATATCTACCTCAATAGCTGCGTCCAAGAAGCGATCAAGTAAAACAGGGGAATCCTCTGAAACTCGAACTGCTTCTGTCATGTAACGGGTAAGATCCTCATGCCGGTAGACAATTTCCATCGCTCTACCGCCCAAAACATATGATGGTCTAACGACTAACGGGTAGCCAATCTCTGATGCCGCAGCGACCGCATGTTCTGTACTTCGCACGGTGATATTAGCAGGTTGATGCAGGCCCAATTTCTCAATCATTTTTTGGAATCGTTCTCGATCTTCAGCGCGGTCAATTTGGTCTGGCGAGGTCCCGATAATGGGCACTCCCGATGCCTCAAGCTGCTTTGCCAATTTCAAGGGCGTTTGACCGCCAAACTGAACAATTACGCCAATCGGCTTTTCAAGATGTACTATTTCCAGAACATCCTCAAGAGTGATGGGTTCGAAATACAACCGATCGGAAATATCGTAATCGGTGGAAACCGTCTCAGGATTGCAATTCACCATTATGGTCTCATAACCATCTTCCCGCATAGCCATCACTGCATGCACACAGCAATAGTCAAACTCGATACCTTGCCCTATCCGATTCGGGCCGCCACCCAAAACAAGAATTTTTTTACGATCAGTAGGCATCGCCTCGCACTCATCCTCATAAGTTGAATACATATAAGCGGTAGCCGAGATGAACTCAGCAGCACAAGTATCTACCCGTTTAAATACAGGTCGCAACTTCATTGAGTGTCTTAAGGCTCGAATAGTCCTCTCATCTTCGCTCAGCAATTGACCAATGCGCTGATCAGAGAATCCTTTACGTTTAAGATCACGCAAAGTCGCAAAATCTAGATTGCCTAGAGACATCTGTGATACCCGGCTTTCACATCGAACGATGTCATCAATCTGAGCCAAAAACCAAGGATCAACCCCCGAGTAGCCATAAACCTCCTCTAATTCGAATCCCGCGCGAAATGCGTCACCGATGTACCAAATTCGATCTGCCCCTGGATTAGTGAGGCGAGCCACTAGTTCAGCCCGGCTATCTTGATCAGTCACCCTCATTCGCAACTCGAAACCAGTCGAGCCAACCTCTAGTCCCCGCAAAGCTTTCTGCAGGGATTCCTGGAAGGTTCGGCCAATCGACATGACCTCACCGACCGATTTCATTTGAGTCGTAAGTCGCGGATCAGCTGTAGCAAATTTCTCAAATGCAAAGCGAGGAATTTTAGTAACGACGTAGTCCAATGTCGGCTCGAAAGAGGCTGGAGTTTCGCCACCCGTAATATCGTTCTTCAGTTCGTCTAGGGTGTAACCTACCGCCAACTTTGCGGCCACTTTCGCTATTGGAAAACCTGTCGCCTTCGAGGCTAGCGCTGAGGATCGAGACACGCGCGGATTCATTTCAATCACTACTAATCTGCCGGAATCAGGGCATTGCCCAAACTGGACATTTGATCCGCCCGTCTCAACGCCAATCTCTCGGAGCACCGAGATGGAGGCATTCCTCATTATCTGGTACTCCTTATCTGTGAGAGTCTGCGCTGGAGCCACAGTAATCGAGTCGCCGGTGTGAACACCCATGGCATCGAAGTTTTCGATAGCGCAGACAATAATACAATTGTCCCTCTTATCCCGAACAACCTCCATCTCATACTCTTTCCAACCAATGAGCGACTCATCCACTAATAACTCATTTGTTGGTGACAGCTCCAAACCCCTACCACAGATGCTTTCAAATTCATCACGGTTGTATGCGATCCCGCCACCTGAGCCACCCATCGTGAAAGAGGGGCGTATGATGCAGGGAAAGCCGATCTCTTCAAGAACCGACCATGCTTCCGCCATGCTATGTGCTATCCCGGATCTAGGTGTCTCCAGACCAATGCCGCGCATAGCCCGATCAAATTTTTCACGATCCTCCGCTTTGTCTATGGCCTCCTGTGTTGCACCAATCATCTCTACGTGGAACTTTTCTAATACACCCTCGTCAGCCAATTTGAGCGCACAATTGAGGGCGGTTTGCCCTCCCATCGTTGGCAACAGTGCCTGAGGCCTCTCTCGATCGATAATTCTCGCTACAGTGCTCCACTCCACCGGTTCTATGTAGGTGGCATCAGCCATGGAGGGATCTGTCATTATCGTTGCGGGATTGGAGTTTACCAAAATCACTCGGTAGCCCTCCTCTCGCAGCGCCTTACACGCCTGCACTCCGGAGTAATCAAACTCACAAGCTTGCCCAATCACAATTGGTCCTGCGCCCAAGATTAGAATGCTTTCAATGTCAGAACGTTTTGGCATTCCCTAGGGGCCCGTCACTTGCATTTAGACTGACGCATTGCTTTAAGAAAGGGGAGAAAGAGTTTTTCAGCATCTTTGGGACCTGGGCTTGCCTCTGGGTGCCCTTGAAAGCTGTAGGCAGGTGTGTCTACACGGATAATCCCTTGTAAACTACCATCGAACAACGATCTATGCGTCACCTCTAGATTTCTGGGTAGATCTACCTCAGAGACAGTGAAGCCGTGGTTTTGACTCGTAACCATTACTGTCCCGTCAGCAAGATTCTGCACAGGGTGATTCGCACCGTGATGACCGAATTTCATTTTTTCTGTCCTCCCGCCACTTGCCAAGGCAAGAATCTGATGGCCTAAGCAAATGCCAAATATTGGGATTCGTGCATCCAGCGCCCTTCGAGTTAGCTCAATGGCGTAATAGCAGGGCTCAGGGTCACCAGGACCGTTTGAAAGAAAGATTCCATCTGGAGATTCTGACATAACCTCATCAAAACTTGATGTCGCTGGCAATACGATTACTCGACATCCTAAATTAACTAAGATCCTCAATATATTTCGCTTCACACCAAAATCGAGGGCCACAACTTTCAGGCTTGATTTTAATTGCTTTCTGTCTGAGGGGGTACCGGACAATTGCCAAACACTTTCATTCCATTCATATCTAGTTTTCGTGGAGACAATCTTCGCCAAGTCCATGCCCTGAAGCCCTGAAAATCCGTATGCCATGCTGAGGCAGCGCTCTTTAGAGGCCGAAGCTCCTCCACCAATACAACCACTTTGAGCACCTTTATCCCTCAAAATACGTGTTAATTTGCGAGTGTCGATGTCGGCGATTCCAACTACATTTTGCCGCCTCAGGTAAGAACTTAGATTTTCCTCTGAGCGAAAATTTGAGGCGAGCGCAGGTATGTCACGTACAATCAAACCGGCGACTTGAACACCC
>MDTB01240546.1_pt1 | contig 10463 bp, 1 predicted proteins | sample 811161 | NCBI WGS metagenome assembly MDTB01 (sample SAMN05326650, study PRJNA326480) | marine metagenome | isolation source: seawater | place: Mediterranean Sea | collected 2009
CGTTTTTAAGTTACCAAACTGACTATTTAGAGTGGGATAGGAATAATAATATCCGATAATTAATAATTATGGACTAGTTTCAGGATAATTATTTTTAGATGATAAAAATTCCTGAAATGTTATTGATTTTTCTAAGGCAAAATCCATCGCCATCACCGTATTTTTTGATATTCCTTAATTTTCCACTTCAAGTATAAATTTTATAGTATTAAAATATGTGTCATTTGATAGGATGAGGAGATTATTATTTTTATTATTAACATAAAATGAATAGAAATTCCCTTCTTCATATATATCACCTTTTGTACCATTACAATATGTATATAAGAAATATTATTATATATACATATATTTATTTATACACACATATATATATTCATTTACCCTCGTGTATTACTCTTTATTCATTAGAATAATAACTAATATTTGTGGAATTTTACTTTAATTTTTTCAATTTTTTTTTGGTGATTAAAAAATATTTTTTTTCCAGAAAATGATGAATTTAAGCAATTATGAGAATAATAATAATAATATAACAACAGAATGTCCTTTTAAACCGACATACAATAATAAAACCATGATTGGTACAGGCAATTATACTGAAATGGCAAACGCTGGGAATTGTACTCCAATTTGTCCATTGAAAACTACATATCGTAGTAGAGATCCTATAAGTTATACATCCAATGATTGTCCACAATATCAATATTTTAATAATATAAATTTAACCAAAATGGAAACTTTTAATATAGATAAACTTTGTTGTTGTACTTTATGGTGTCCGACTAATTATGCAGTTGATTATAGTTCACCTGGAATTTTAATAGGTTTGTTATTGGCTACTATAATCAGTCTATGGTTATCGAAACAAATATTAAAGAAAGTTAGGCATCGTTTAATAGACATTCCATTTTTAATTGGAGAATATGTATATACACCACCATTAATTGCTAAATATAGATGTCCATATTCTATAAAAAATGAAAAATATCCAGATAATGTCAAACATGCAGGCAAAGAATGTTCCCATAATTGGTTTTTCACCATAGATGCGCTTTATTCCCATTGTGATACGGAACATCACGTACATGATACAGAAATTGTTGATCGTGAACGTGCAAAATATTTACATCAACCAAAAATTTTAAGTGGTCCAGAAGTAGAAATGTTTCAATATACTGGAATTGTTATTACACTGGTAGTATATGGCATATTAATCTTGCCAATTATTTTTTGTATTTTCATATATATCAATGTGAAACAACGATTTCGTATGTCTTATTGTTTACAAGTCGATGGTAGAGGCGATAAAGATGGATGGATAGTGTCCATATCATTATTTGCAACATTATTAGCTATTATATTATGTTTATTTGCATTTAGTCGTTGGAAGCATCGAAATTGGAAATTAGATAATGTCGTTGCATATAGTCTTACATTTGCATTTGCATGTTTATGGCTTCCATTATATGCATATCACATTGTAATTTATGATACCGTGCAATATCGCAGTGATTACAATTATGTATCAGCAATATTATTAACATTGAATGTACTCCCTGTTATTTATATTACATTTTCAAATGCAAACAATAGGTTGCCACTTGATGTTGCTGAGCTAGTCAAGCGATATAAAAATAAAAAAGTAGAAGGTGATAATATATATGTAATTACAGTATGTGGTGCATCGAATACATCTGTAAATGGTGTATATGTTGCAACTCCATGTATTATTATTGAAAGAAATGTACCATTACATGCAATTATCCCACCCCCCGAATTAAAAAACACATTACAAAGTTTAGTCGATAATAATAAAGATCAAGAAATAAAAGCGATGGACATCAAAGTAGTTTTGAATAAATCAAAAAATCAAAATGGAGTGAAAGGTCAAGTAGTCCGGGTCAACCGAGTGCCAGAGGCAGCAGTAACCTTTAATGTAAAATTAACAATGGATTTTGAAGCGATGAATGATGATGATCAGGAAGGTGAAAGTTATGTTTTATCTAATGATCCAAAAAAATACCCAACATTTGCAAAACTTGATTGGGCAGATTCGAAAAAATATACGCATACTATTTCAAGGCATGAGTTTTCAGATGTGCCTGGGGAACAGCCAGTGCCATATTGGTACATATGCGAAGGTAAATCAACTGATCGGATACATTTAAAAGCATCTCGTTATATTGCACGTGCCGATCCAATCCGTGCGCCATTTCCCCCATCTTCAGGATGGCATGTTATTGACAATGTTGAAAATGACAAAATTAAAAATCACCGCGCTCCATCTATTATCATACAAGATGTAACATTGTATGAAGCGGAATACAAAGCGAAACTTAAAGGAGAGAAAGAAACAAAGCGACAACGTGGAATTTATTGGCTTTGCTATCTTGCCGCTTTCGGTTTGTTAATAAATTTTGCATATAAAACGCATGGTTCAACATGCATTGCAACTAAATCATCCGCAGATCGTTTTGTTGGATGGTTTCATTTCGGTGTCATTATAATGATTGAATTGGCATTAGCATGGCAAGTAATGGCTGGTATTAAAACGGATGCCATGACGATAACTATTATGCACGTAGTGTCTAGAATATTTATGGTTCTTGGTGGATCGCAATTTTATTACATCGCAGGTTGTGCTGTTTTTCTCATGTTTTCCATTTTGTTAATCTATCATATTGTAGACAATCGTTGGCCAACTTTGAATCCACGGCAAATTGTACGTAGAAATTTATCCAGTGTTTTACCACAATGGCTATATAGTGGTGCAGCAGGCGGATCAGATTCCAAAGCTGGTGGGTCCGCCCTCGATGGGGAGTTGTTAGAAGAATTGTTACTTAGTCCTATTTTAAAAATTGCTGGCTGTTTGGATAAATTTTTATCATGTTTTCATCTACCAAGTACGCAAGTATTTATTCAAAAAACAATCACAAATCCGTTTTGGATTTTATTGTATTTAATATGCATTTTTATGATCATAACATTGTTTTTTATCAAAACGCATTTCTCATCGTTAAAGCCGGTCACATTATTAGGCAAACCATGCAAACAATATATAGTAGGATATTTTATGATTGGTATCATTGCATTGTTTTATGTTGCCTATGACTTTACTAGGTGTTATAATTTTTATGGCCACAAATTCGATCGCTTACCCCATTCCAAAGTTCGCTTTAAAGCATTTATTTTCGTTGTAGTATGGTGGATTGCTGGATGGAGTTTTTTCTTTCATGGTGTTCCAAATAAGAACGTTGAAATTTTATCTAGTATGCTTGCTGCACCATTCTTAATTGTCATAGCAAATTGGACAATAAAAAATTGGGCGGCAAATGATTACGTATTTTTAATTGAATTAAATGTCCAAGGAATTCGACCAATGAGTTTTGATGACCAATTAAAGTTATTTGGAGATGAAGCGTTGCAGGCTATTGATATTACAAAATGGTGGCCACGTTTTAAAACATTTTTCTGGGATTGGGTCAATAGATTCAAAAAAAGTTTTTTAACAGCTTTTTCAATGGGCATGTTTGTCGGTATTTTATTTGCAGTTGCTGCTATATGTGCAGAAGTCGATACTAGTGTCGATAGAACTCAAACTGTTGGTAATAGAACTCAAACTGTTGGCAATAGAACTCGAACTGGTAGCGACAGAACGACGGCATATGGATATGCACTTGCCGTACTCATTGTTGTATGTACGTATTTACAATTTTTAAAATGGTTCAATACGTTTCGAATACCAACGATGGTTACCGTTGCGGATGGATGTTGCATCGGTGGTTTATGCTTTAAACTTTTTGAAGCTGACTTTATCGATGTTCCAGCAATGGTAACATTAGCTGTTGCCATTCCATTGATGCAACTAGGTGTTATGGCTATATATCAATTATATTTAGATGACTTCGAAGTGGTATGGAATATACCCCCAAAAATGTTTAATTGCTGTTGTTGCAAAGATCGGAAAATTTGGTCAAATACAATTGTTATCATTGGTATTGTTGAGGTTTCTATTTTTGTTTATGGGATTGTTATGATTACAGTCTTTCCTAAAGTTTCAAACTTGGATTTAATCCTTTACAGAAAAAGTGGAAGTGAACAAGCAACTGTTGTTAGCAATTGCATTTCAAGTGAAGAAAATAACATACAGTGTTACCCCATCGTGCCAATTTTGATTGCCGGATACATTGTGCAATTAATTACAATGTGGGTTGTATATGTATGGGTGTCGCATCATTTTGCGTTTCCTAAATATTTGCAAATTATTGGCATAATTTTTGTTGTTATTTTGTTCCTTGCAACGATTGCTGGTGCCTTTCTATTCGATTTTATTACATCGAAAAGTGTAATTACACTTGTAATGGGCATTTTGTTTTTATCATATTACTCCATATATAAACAAGCGTCGTCGTCATTAAACATATTTTATGGTGAATTCGTGTTTCCAGTGTTTTCAATAGACCCAAGGACAAATAAATTAAAACCGAGAAGTAGGGAAATAGCATATGGATTCTACGCAGTGATGGTAGCGATGACCTGGTCTATTTACCAATCTGTTACTGGTGATACGCTTATGCATGCTGGTGGTGCAAAACAAAATGGAATTTATTTGTTTTGTTTTATGTCTGCGGTATTAGTTGCAACCATATCGTCATTGCTTCGCGTAACCCAAGACAAATTTTGGAGTGCATGGTGTCGATTGAAACATTACCCAGACATCGTTGATCAAATTCGCATCCAAACACTTCACGAAGAGACTACGCACAATATGGAAGGGAAAGAGGAAGGTAAAGAAAATAAAGATGAAGAGAGCCTTATCGCTTTGCATCAAATCATTGCTCTTACAGCAAATGAAGCTACGGCAGAGAAAAAAGATTTTTATACACATGAAGCCTGCATTAAAGCAGTTGGGGATGTACCTGCAAGCATGCCTAATATACTTGATTTCTTAGACAGGACTTTACATGAAGGGTTTGATGAAATAAGTGCACAAACGACAAAATTAGCAGATGTTACTAGTTCTACTAACAAAAAATTTGACAGTGCTATTGGAAAAATCAAAGTTTTTGGTGATTTAAAAAGGCAAATAGTGAAAGCTGGAGAGGATACGAAAAAAAACCTTCACCATGCTCATAGTGGTGTTAACAAGTTGAAAAAAGCCGTACACTCGACTAATGCAATCAATTATCTTCAAAAAAAAGCAAGAGATGGGTTGAATAATGCAAAAGATGGATTAAATAATACGAAAGGTGGGGTGTTTAGCGGGCTTAACGAAACCGCTAATTTTCTTGATTCGAAAAAACCAGCTGCTTTGGATGATTTAAAATTTCTTCTTGTTGGTGAAGAGGATGAAGAAGAAGACTTACCTGAATTACTTGTTTCAGGATGTGGTTTAACAGCCGTCCAAGGTTTATATTGCGCGGTGAAAAAAACAAGTCCGACATCTACCTTGGAATATGTCCATGTTGGTGATGGTATGGATTATGAAATTCATTTAAGAAAAATCGATGAAGTATATCATTGGACGATTGAATATGATGGGGAACCATTTTATGCCGTTCGGTTAGATCTTGGGAATGAAGATTTGCAAGGCATGGATGAAGATTGGAAACCGGAGGGAATCTTGCCACCAATTGCAGGGTGGTCTTGTGCATATACTAGCGATGAGAACCAAGGGAAACCAAGAGCACCGGAACCGCCACCAGTCGTTACTGTAACAGAGCTTTCTGATTGGGGAATGGTGTTAAGAGCATCGCATGGGATATTGAATTTTCAAAATGCGATGGATTCTATTTTAGAGGAGGAACGACGGATTGTTGCCAGATTTAAACAATTAGTGATAGCAACAGCGCATCAACAAGCAGTGCACGAAGAAACTGTACTTTGGAATTTTGTTCGTGGTTGTATGCCAAAATTAGTGAATGAACGATTTGACCGAGCAACGTTCGGTGCTACGAAGAAATTATCAGATATGAGCGCAAACCAATTGCGTATATGGTCAAAAGAGAAAAAAAAGAAATTAAAAGAATTTGGACGAATGTATGCAGCATTAGCAAAAGCAGCTTATAATGAATCCCAAGCAAGGGCGCTGAAGGAGCGAGAAAGCAATGGAAAGCGCAAAGCCGGATTATCAGGAGGCAATTTCTTAGTCAATTTTGGTCTTGTAGACGATGTACGTATGATGCAAAAAATTGCACAGGCCATGCTGCAATTTTCTAAACGACAATTTGGAACTTCGCAAGCATTGTTAATGTTTAAAAAAATAGACAAAGTATTGTATGATTTAAATAAATTGTTAAATTCTAGCAATGGCAGAAAAACGCAAACGCTTCGCAGGTTGCATGTTAGTTTTGACAATGTAATTTCTTCTTTGTTAAATATTGCTGAAGAGGCAGACGATATGGAGAACAAATCTGTTAAAAAATTTCACGAGGAGTACGACCATAATTTGATACGATTAGCACATGAATGGCAGAAACAAAATAGTAAGGAAAAACGTAAAACTGGCGGTGGCCGCCCAATGGGTAATAGGTATTGGCAAAATGCTAGGCTAGGTGCTGGTGGAGCAAATAAAACCAAAGCGTTGAAATGGGAAAAACCTCCAAATGTTGAGTACCATTGGTTAGATGAAGCATATTTATATGGTAAAATGCAACAGCAAGATGTTAAAAATATGTGGGCAAAGTTAAGTACGAGGAAGGAGTACAATTTCAGTTTAAACGAATTAGAAGAAGATTTGATTGTAAAAGAAGACTATCGTTATTTTAAAGATTTAAAATCTGCTACAGATACGAAATCGAAATTGGACAGGAGAAAGGCATTAGAGCATTTTCGTCGTGAATTTTTATCCTTATGGTTTACTCATGATGATTTTAGCAATTATGCGACAACGTTTTTAAAACGGAATGAAGAAAAAATTCCAAAATGGTCAGTACGCGACATTCATAAACAACTTTATATCGATTACAATAATGCCTTTAACAATAACAATCCGCAAATGTTGAATTATTTCAATTCTATTTGTTCTATTGATAAAGATGACCGTATGTTGTATAAAATCCAATTGGAAACATTCAAAAAAGTATTAGAGAGAAGCATTTCGGATTGGGATGGAAAAGATCCTCCAGAAGATATGGAAGATCACCATGCATCCGATAATGAGGATGGTGAAGATGTCAAAGTGGATGTTATGAATCCATTGGTCCATCAGAACGATGGTAGGTGGCCACGATTTATTGGTGGTGCAAGCCCAGCTGATATTAAACAAGGCGATGCAAATGATTGTTGGCTGTTAAGCGCAATGATGATTGCTGCAGCAAGGGATAAAGATGCAGAAGAAAAAATGGCGAAACAGAAAAAAATCATCGATAAAAAAGATTTAATTATATCAAATTTATTTGTAAATGACGATCATTCAAATGTTCATGTAGTTCAATTTTATCGTCCTGATACTGGAAAATGGGAAAAAGTAGTTGTAGATAATGCCGTGCCAGTTCGACCAATACCTATATCTGCTAATAAACGACCTGTGAAAACCAATTCGAAGGATGGCAAAAAGCTACCCCCACCTAAGCCAAAGCCTAAATATGCATCAAGTCGCGAGCCAGAAATGTGGGTTATGTTGATCGAAAAGGCATATGCAAAATGGGTATCCTCAAGAGCGAAAAATGAAAAGTTTGATACGGAAAATCCATATGATAATATCAATTTTGGATTAATTGACGAGGCATTGGTTTCTTTTACAGGTGGTGTGAAATCTTTAATACCGTTGGATACGACGGAAGGGCAAGCAGAGGCACGTTCAGGGAAGTTATGGGATCATCTAGTTGATTATCATTCAAAAGGATATTTACTTGGTTGTAGCACACCATCAGGGCATGATGCATTTTGGGATGAAAATGGATTGGTAAAAGGTCACGCATATGCAATTTTATCCGTAGTCACAACAAATCCACCAGCAGGATCTACATCTGGCAGCAAAATGCTTTTGCTGCGAAATCCATGGGGTGTCAATCCATGGGATTTCGATCCACCAGCAAGGCCAAGTAAAGATCAACCTTGGCCTATCCATGCATTGGATTGGAGCCCACGCTCCGATATGTGGCAAGGTCCTGGAGGTCAATACATGATGCGTAAATTAAGAGTTCAAGAAAACGTTGCACAAGATCCTGGCATGTTTTGGATAACGTACGAAGATTTTGTTCGTGTATATGCTGCAATATTTTGTTGCCGTGTATTGAAAGGATGGAAAAAAGAGTCTTTAAGTTCCAGTTGGTGCGATGGTCAAATGGGTGGTGTCATCTCTGGTCCTGGTGGATTTCAAAATCCACAATGGCGTTTGAAAATCAAATCTCCTACAGCTGCATATTTCTGTTTATCTCAAACATTGAGTGCTAAAATGAAATATATTATGTTAGCAGTCGTAGCAAATGGTAAAAAGTTAAGAAAACCAGTTGGGCCAAGTGAAATGAAATCACCTAGATTTTTTCATTCTGGTGCACCAAATGACAGTCGTGAAGTTGGTTTTGATGTTCGTATTTTACCACCAGGTGAATATACATTAATTGCTAGTACGTTCGATCCAAACCAACAAACTGGTTGTAGGCTTACCATTTATTTAAAAGATGAAAAAGCATTGGATGTCTTTGAAGAATTATAAGAATTTTTTTTTGGCAAACGTGCAAAACATATTAAAAGATAACACTCTAATCCTGATTTTATTATTTGATGCACAACAAACATAGAATTTCAATTTTCTAGTAGTCACAAATGATCCACATAACAAATCCAAAATTATTTATGCACATCTGTAATGTAGTATGTGCGGTAAATTCAAAATTATTTATGCACATCTGTAATGTAGTACATGTGCTAAAATACTAATATGTATGTAATTTTTCCTTGTCATTGTACTGTATTATATCCTGGCATAGGAAAATATCTGTCCCTAATATAATTTGATAGGGACTTTTAGTATTGTAATTTCCCGATTCAAGTATAAAATTGTTCATCTCATTATTATTTTGAACTAAGATTTCATTAATAATTAATAATATTAAATACTTCTATACATAAGGTACATCAGTAGATATATTGTAGGACAAAAAGAAAAAAACAAAAGGAAAATAATAGTTATCTATATTATAAAACAGTCGACATTGCTTGCCTACACTTGATATATATATATAAAAAAATTTGCTGCAAGAAAAAAACACTTTTTTTCACGACAAACTTTTAAGTTATAATTATAATTTTAGATAATTATTATTACATTTTCTTCTAAAAGTTTAGACGGAGGTATATATTAATATAAATTGACCAACTCTTTCCTGTTTTATTGATAGATACAATTATCTTAATAATAAAGGAATAATATTATACACAAACATACATATACTATATATATCCGTATATATAATATTTACAATATATATATATATATATATAATAATTATAATAAGTATGGACTCACCTAATTTAGAGGATGGAGAAATTAGGGAAGAATATTCCAATTCTTCTAAAACACCATATCAAGGTGGTAATAAATCGTCCTCCTCATTAAGAAAAAATAATAACCGTCATAGTAAACCTAAAGCAAAACGAAAATATACAGGAATGAAACACCAAGCGCCACTAACAGGTGGGAAAAATTATGTGGATCCCTTACATTCCTATTATTCCACACCTGCAGGTGCTGGGACAAACCGTAATAGCAAATCACATATGGCATCTTTTAATAATAGAAGTCAAAAAGATAAAAATAGTAATTATAAGAAAAGTGCAAAACATGACAAGAAGTCCAGTGATCAATATTCTAATAATAGACGTAATAATAACCAACGCAATAGCGGAAATAGTAATAAACGAAAGTACAATGCAAAATCAAAAAAACGTTTGTCTTCGTTTGATGCAACTAATAATGATAGTAACTCGATGAGAAAAAAACAAAAACGAAGTCGGAATGTATGGAGTAAGAAAGGTGGTAGATCTCGTAGGCCACAAACACGTAAATTCCAAGGTCGAAGGCGTATAAATAGTGATGGTGGTGAAAGTGAAGCATTTAATAACAAAAATGGAAAGCGCAGAAATGACCAAGGGAGTCGTTTCAGACGATGGACGTCCAGGGAGCAAAGACTTTCGCCAGCAGTTTCTCATTTTAAAAGAAAAGACCACCATCGACGTCGGAATAAAAAAAATGGTAGATTTGAGAATAGAAAGATGATGAAAAATAATAATAATAACAACAACAATGATAAAAGAGGTGGAAATAGGCGAAAAGGTGGTAGCAATAATAATAATAATAATAATAGATCACAGCAACAACGTCAACAACATTATGGTCATCCAAATCGTTATCGTCAGCCGCCGCAGCATGTACAACAGCAATATTATCAACAGCAGCAGCAGCAGCATGTACAACAACAACAGCAACAATATTATCATCAACAACTACAACAACA
>MDTB01202121.1_pt1 | contig 10462 bp, 5 predicted proteins | sample 811161 | NCBI WGS metagenome assembly MDTB01 (sample SAMN05326650, study PRJNA326480) | marine metagenome | isolation source: seawater | place: Mediterranean Sea | collected 2009
AACGTTAATGCAATGAAAGCAAGTGCATTGAAACCACGTTTGTAATACATTCCCATGGTGTCTCTAACGTTTGCTCTCTATAATCTGTAAGCTATATAGTTTCACTCTCTCTCAAATAAATGACAACTACAATGTATGAATCTGTATGTATAATGAGAATGATCAATACTATTATCAATCTATCAATATGTTTTAACCATATATAATAATTATTTAAATGTTGTGTCCATATTAAAAAAAAAAATAAAAAATTTCTTCTTACTTCCCCCCCACTTTCAGTTCAGAAAGGAAATCCAGGAATACACTTCGTTATAATAGTATTTTCATGCTACAGTCTTCCCATGCTGTGTTCTTGTATTTAAAAATCCATAGTATTTTTGGAGGGCTTCGCAAACGTGTAAAGGTAATGTTATTGTTAAGTTATTGTTAAGGGGGCAATCAATGAAATTTAATTACCTGCTATTTCATATACCTCTTCGCTAGAATTACTTGATAGCACTTGATAATGGTATATTATATACTTGAGTATACCGTTTTTTTAAACCTAATTTTCGGATATTTTAAAAATTAAAGGTATGTTTTGTATTTTTGTAAATAGCATATTCACAGCATTATATTTAATAGTGTGTATGCTTATTTTTCGGTCGGCTGGCCAGATCCCAGACATGCCCATTAAATTTTTAAATCCAATTAGCATATCAACAGCACTAGATATTGAACATTGTACAACACAACATTAAAAGATGCAACGATGCGAGAGTTTTGCACATTTCAATTTTTTCGTTCTTATTTTTTTTTACACAGCAGACACTACAAAAGGAAAGTAGTGGAATCGGTTGCCTGCCGCCTAGCAAAGCGGTGAAAACAATACTGCGAGCATATTAATATATTGTATAGGTACCTACCGCCTCGAACCTCGAAAGCTCGACTAACAAATCTAAATAATCTTCAAAAAATCACTTTTTTTAGTATCATTCGTGATAGGTAAAAAAACACCACTGTCATATAGTATACATGTAGACGACTATTACAACAAAGAAAAGTTCTAAGAGAACATTGATTTTGGCAATTACCATATAAATAGCATCCAACCACCATCAATCTATAATATCTTATAATATCCAATAGAATATATATATAGATAGAATAGATACAATCATCAAAATGTCATAGATATTATACATTGATAGTGTAAGAATACAGACGTAGATTTATACATATTCATACATACAGTAATATATATATATATATATACACACACACGCACATATAAACAAGAATTCGACATATATATACATATTAATTAGGGTATATATATATTTAAAGAAGATTTAATAAATATAATAATTAAAAAATGGCTTCGATTATGAATGATTTTCGCTCGGAGAAAGAATCGGACTATGGCTTTATACATAAAGTTGCTGGCCCATTAGTTGTTGCAAAAAATATGAGTGGTGCAGAGATGTATGAATTAGTTCGTGTTGGATTAGAAAAGTTAGTAGGAGAAGTGATTAAATTGGATGGCACAACTGCATCTATACAAGTTTATGAAGATACCTCTGGTTTAAGTTTAGGTGATCCAGTAGAAAGAACACGAAAGCCTTTATCAGTGGAACTTGGTCCTGGAATTATGAATAATATTTTCGATGGTATCCAAAGGCCTTTAAAAGATATTTGCGAGCTTGCACAGGATGTGTTCATCCCACGTGGTGTTGTGGTAGATTCTTTGGATTCAAAGAAAAAATGGTTGTTCAAACAAGAAACCAGCTTAAAAGTTGGGGATCCCATTTCTGGTGGTGATATCTTAGGTTTTGTTGAAGAAAATGATTTATTGAAAAAACATTATATTATGTGCCCACCAAATGTTTCTGGGCGTATTGTTAAATTATATGGTAGGGATACAGATGGAAATGAGACATTTACGGTTCGGGAAACTATTGCTGAAGTAGAAGATGATGCCCGTGGAACAAAGCATGAATTGAGATTATCTCATTTTTGGCCAGTACGTAAACCAAGACCAGTCGCTGAGAAATTAGCTGGTTGTGAACCATTAATTACAGGGCAACGGGTTATTGATGGATTGTTCCCATCAGTTCTTGGCGGCACATGTGCCGTTCCAGGGGCATTCGGTTGCGGGAAAACTGTTATTAGTCAAGCATTATCAAAATATGCAAATACAAACGGTATCATTTATGTTGGTTGTGGTGAACGTGGCAATGAAATGGCAGAGGTATTAAATGATTTCCCTGAATTAACAATTAATGTGGATGGTAAAAAGGTTCCTGTTATGAATCGTACATGTCTAGTAGCGAATACTAGTAATATGCCTGTAGCTGCCCGTGAAGCATCGATTTATACAGGGATTACATTGGCAGAATATTACCGTGATATGGGATACAATATGGCTATGATGGCTGATTCCACGTCTCGTTGGGCTGAGGCATTGCGGGAAATTTCTGGTCGTTTAGGGGAAATGCCTGCTGATAGTGGTTACCCCGCTTATTTATCCGCTCGCCTTGCTGCATTTTATGAGCGTGCGGGAAGATGCCGATGTTTAGGAGGGCCGACTGCCAGGGAAGGAAGTGTTACTGTTGTTGGTGCTGTATCACCACCAGGTGGTGATTTTTCAGATCCTGTTACGGCGGCAACGTTAAGTATCGTTCAAGTTTTTTGGGGTTTGGATAAAAAATTAGCACAAAGAAAGCATTTCCCGTCCGTCAATTGGACCATAAGTTATTCAAAGTACATGCGTGTTTTAGAAGAACCTATGAACAAAATCGATTCTGAATATACCAATTTAAGAGCACAGATTCGTAGTCTCTTGTCTGAGGAAACATCATTAGCAGAAATCGTTCAGCTTGTTGGTAAAGATTCACTTTCTGATGACCAGAAACTTATATTAGAAGTATCAAGACTGATTCGTGAAGATTTTTTACAACAAAATGCATTTACAGCATATGATTTTAATTGTCCTTTATATAAAACAATTTACATGATGCGTGCACTTGTTACATTTTATGAAGGTGCAAAAAGTATTATTGAAGATACGCGTGGGACGGAAAATGCAGTAACCTGGAAAGCAATACGTATACGTTTTGGTGGGAAAGATGGCAAAGGGGGAATATTAAAACGCATGTCAGCAATGAATAAACAAATGCATGGAATGCCTCCGGAAGAATTTGAATTTCGCGACGAAGATGAAATTAGGGAATGGTCAGAGGAAGAGAATGTTGCGATATTTCAGAAAATAGTTGATGATATTGGTCTTGAGTTTGAGAAGATGCGAGATTTCTAAACCAGCTTTTATAAGAGAGAGAGAGAGACAGAGGAGAGTTTTAATTTTGCGATTTTAATCTCTCTCTCCCTCTGGGAAGAATTGGGCGCAGTAGGAATATACGAAGAGTTCGTATAATATATTAAAATATATAAAAAATTTCAATTTATATATATATATAAATTAAACGAGGAAGTGTGTAGCGTGTAAAAAAATACGAACGTATTTGAGTAATCGTAATCTTATACTCGAGTATTATTATATATATATTTCAGTGTATTTTAAAAATTTTATAACACCTCCTTTCTTATAATCAACATAGTCTCTAACGTATCTTTCATAAAGCCAGTGAATTTTTCTCTCGGGATTACCTTTGCTTTATGATCAATTAAAACATATGATAATGCCAAATAAATAATAGTACCAGTAGACAAATCGTCGTCTGGAGATGGCACAATACTACGTACTTCTGGCCCAACTTTTTCATAAAATAAATATCTTGCTGCTTCTAACATTGAATCTTTTGGTACGCCATTGCCTTTCGCTGAAAAACGCTCATAAATACGCATGGCATTGTTCTTAAACGTGTCTTGCCCAGAAAGCGCAGATAAATTTCTACGAGCGGCAGATATTGTCTTGCCTAGCATCAACCCACCATGTGGTGTATCTTCATCTATATCTACATTTACTTCTTCCTCTTCCTCTTCATCTTCCTCCACATTATCGCGTTCCATTGCCATTTCGACAGTGCGACGAAGCCAGGTCGGTATTCGTGTCAATTTTGCACCTAAATTCATACTACCTTTTCGTAAATTGACGGACCATAAATCCACATCAATCTTTCCCTTCAGATCATCCTCGCTCATAAAGTCATCCATGCCTTCCGTATCGTCGTCATCATCGCCACCTTTATTTTTACTACTATCTGTTGTTATATCCTCTTTTTTTTCATCTCCTTCACCATCTTCCCCTTCTTTTTCCTCCTCTAGCTCCTTTAATTCTTCCAACGCCTGTTCCTCAATTGTTTTTTTCTTCACTAGCTCCTCCACCTTCATTTGCAATATTCCAAAGCCACGGCCTGTTACAGGTCGATGCGTATATGTCATTCTATCTTCAGTATCAAGCCTACCTTTCAACTCAGCTTCAAAGTCATCAGCTTTTGCGGATACAGGCGGTGGGATAACTTGTCGAATACTCAATCCAGTCAACTCATCTCTAATGATTGTGTTGGTACCCGATCTAAGCCCACCAGCCATTAAAACGACATCTCTTGCACCTTTCTTACCATCGTTTTTCCAGGCAAATAATGTATCAAGTAAACGCATTAAATCAGTTTGATTATATGACCATTGATCGCGCAAACGTGCTTTTGAAGGGTGCAAGCCTTTGATAGAAGCATCTTCTGGCGACTCATCTACATATGGAAATTCACAGCAAACAACAAGTGCTTTTAAACGAGGCGATGCTAAAGTAGCCACTATTTCTCTCCAATGTTGCTCGCTCAGTAGTGATTTTGATTTATGTAAAATGTTACCGCTCGCGCCTAACCTTGCTCCTCTCATATCTAAAAAGACTATTCCAATATTGCCCCACATTATACTAAAACGTTCGGAGACTCCGTTCGATCCTTCCTTTGGTTCCCATTCTGCTGTCATTTCTGGATCCCAAAGTTGTCTTTGATATTCCCTGTATGCCCTCCGACACAAACGCAAGATTGTTGGTCCCCATGTAGCATTTTCACTTCCTAACGCGGGACCACCAGATGGCCATGTAAAACCTTCTGCCAAGTCCAAGTCAGACCAGATCATTAAATTTGAACATGATGCTAACGATTCTTTTGTATGTGGCAAGTTCCATGCAAAGCGATATGCATTGCGTATAATATCCAATGCCTTTTCTTCCATTACGGCCGCTTCGCCTTCTCGCCTTAATACGTTAATGGCATCTTGAAAAGTATTTCTAGGATCCACCTGACCGCCAAGGTGGATGATTAAATCTGGTCCACCCCATGGATATTGCAATTGTTCATATATACGATGCCATGGATTTTCATCATTAGCTTCCATCTCATTGACCCTGTCATTATGTACGCAAACAAATGTCAATTCTTCTGGATCAGTTGGCAATGTAGTAACAGCACCACGATGTTGCAACCAACGGGATATGCCTTCGAAATGTATCAAATAGCGCCTTTCTGGCCTTAAACCTTTCGCGACGAATGATTTTGGCTTGCGACCTTGTAAGCGTTGGGAGAATCTAAATGTTTGTCTACTTAAAATGTCGGTCATAACCATGGTTACAATCGCGCTTTGCTCGACCTCTAATAATACAACAGCAGTCGTTGACGTGACTTTCCCGATCACCGGACCTAATAACGCCCGCGTAGCACGTTCTATCGCTCCAACTAATCTAACTTTCATCTCAGGCTTTTCATACATTGATTCTACTTTAATATTTAATGATAAATAGTTTCTTTGAGGCCGTTTCATAGGGAAATGTTCATATCTAAACATACCATTGTCATCAGCCTCTCCCTCTAACAGTTGATTAAATGGCAATAAAGTATCAGTTAATGGCCCTACCATAATCTGTCGTAACAATGTACCAGTTGCTACATGTTTGATCTTTGTCTCCCCACCTATACGCAAACCACCACTTACTATTAGAAGTCCATTTCCTTCCTTTGAAGTTTTCCATTCGCTTAACATGGTTAGAATACGTGTCAGTTCTTTCGAATTGTATGCCCATCTTTCTTTCACTGCAACAGTTTCTGGACGGCGAGCTTTTTTCTTCGCCTCTGCAGGCGATTCTTCCACTAGTGGCCTTTCAATGCACACAAGCAATGCTCTACATTCGGGATTTTTAAGCGTTTCTTGTATATGATCCCATTGTATGTCACTTATAATAGGATTATCCCGTGCTTGTCCACCGGATGCTAACATTCTACCACCTCGCATATCAATGAACAGAACTCCTATATGTCCATATAAATGAAAATGATGCTCCTGGCTAGGTTTTTGCTCTAGCCCTCGTATTAATTCTTCATCATCATCCGATTCAGTATCTGTATCATCCATCTTTTTGATTTGTAATTTACGATCCCTAATCGATTTAAAAAGCGCCTCTGATTCCTTCTTTGCATTAGAGTCATCCGCACCTTCTCCTAAACCCTTTACAACACAATCTGGATCCCACAATTGCCGTTGATATTCCCTATAAACTTCCTGCGCTACTCGAATCATTGATTTTGATGGTGGATTACCGACAGCATCCATTGCAATCGTAAAATCCTTAAATATATCTTCATCATTTAACATCATTATATTAGATACGCTTGATAAAACTTTACGTGTACGAGGCAAATTCCAACAATATCGATATACGTCACGCAATTTTTCCTTTGATATTTCTTCTATTTCATGTTGTGACATAGTAGCAAATCCTGTTTGCTCATGGCGTTGAAATAAGGTCCAGGCTTGTTTAAATGCCTCGGAGGAATATACTTGTCCACCGATATGCAATACAACATCTAAGTCGTAATTTGCCGCTTTTGCCGCTAATCTTTCCCATATATTAGGATCTCCACGAGTCAGGCTCTGCGGTCTGTCCGCTGCAACAACAATCGCACGTAAACTTTTCGTTAAAATATTATATGTCATAAATTGCCCTATCCGTTCCTCTGCATCTTTCCTGCAAATTCCACTAAAACTAACTTTGTATCGTTGCGCAGCGCTCAAACCACTGATTTTAAATGCTCTTGGCGCATTCGCTGGCATAGTTTGCGCAACGGCGGCTACAACACGACCTTGCGGCGCCGCATCGTCTAACAAGCTAACGAAACAAGTAATTTCATGGGTAGCATCAATTTCTAATAATACAATTGCACTATCCTCAGTAACTTTTCCTATAACTGGCCCTACAAGCACGTGAACATCTTCATCTGTTTCCAGTGTAGCACCATACCTATATACACCACCTTTTTCTATTGTCTGAGGAAAGAACCCAGCATTTCTGCGTTCCTCTGATAGGGCATGGAGTCTATGCTCCAACGCTAATACTTCCTTTCGTTGCACAGCTTGTACAGCTTGTAACTGTTGGTTTAAATCTGATAATTCAGATTTTAACTTTTTAACTGTTTGATAACGGGCAGCAGCTGTATTTCCCATTATTTTTCTTATTGCATATGTGATGAAGTATATAATATATATTAATAAATGCCAGTATGTATGCAGAAATATATTTAAATGATAGCACTACTAAGAAGCTACAGAAGATGATAATTAATATTAATACAAACAAATACTAGTAAACTGCATCTATTATTCATGAAGTTACTAATATACCAATTACATATATTATGAATTATAGTATTTTAAATAATTAATAATATGGAGAAAAAAAAAAGACGATGATGCAACCGTAAATAAATAAAAAGATTGAATTTTGTTGTTTTTTTGAATTTATGAACTATTAATGCTATTCGCATAGTCTATACACGTACAGTGCTGGTGGTATGCACGTATGGCAGCGACACCAGGATTAGATTATCTCTCTGATGTTAGGATACAGGATTGCCTGGATTGCAATAAATAGCTAATAGCATTATTGGAATTATTAATAGCTCCAGAAAGTTACTACAACTATATAGAGTATCTAGTACATGTAGTCTGGTTGTTATAATAGTGATGATGCCATAAATTAAAATTCTAAAAAATGAGATGTAATTATTAATAATTTTTTATTATTTTGGATGAATTAATTGCACAATTCCAAGATAATATTAAAAGTAAATCTATGAAAAATATTCATCTTATTCAAATAAAGTCTGTTATTATTACATTGATACCAGGTATAATACTAAATAAATATATAAAATATAATTTCCAACATCGTCATCATGAAGAATTTATATATATTTTGTATTTCCATCATTGCTAGTTTGACGTGTGTTGTTGCAATGGGGCAACATCAACAACAACGACTTGTTGCAATTGAAGATGCAACAAGAATATGCAAGAACAAGTTGAATTTCTCATCAAAAATTGATTTAATGCATGGATTCGGCAAAATTGATGGGTATTCAAGGAATTCTGGATGTGCATATGTATGTGGAAGGAAAACATTTCGTTGGGATAATGGACCACAAGGTTTCGGTGATGGTGTAAAACCAGGCACAACGACGGAATGGAGTAGTTGTTTGAATATGGCTGCTACTTTTGATCCAATATTAGCGAAGCAGTGGGGGACTGCTATGGGTAAGGAATTTTGGGGAAAAGGTACCAATATTCAAGAGGGCCCAGGAATGAATGTTGCACGCATCATGAGAAACGGTCGTAACTTTGAATATATATCCGGCGAAGATCCTAGACTTGGTCAGGTCATGGTAGTACCTGTGATTGAAGGCATACAAGAAAATGTAATGGCAATTGCTAAACATTACATAAATAATAATCAAGAGACAGATAGAAACGGTGTCAATGAAGTTGTTGACGAAAAAACAATCATGGAATTATATGCACCTCCTTTTGCTTCTGCGGTGTCGAAAGCGGCAGGTGTTATGTGCTCTTATAATCGTATAAATGGTGACTGGGCCTGTGAAAATCAAGAGACATTGAAAACAATGTTGAAAGGATATTTTGATTTCAAAGGGTTTGTAGTCAGTGATTGGGGTGCAACATATCATGATGATTTTACAACAAAGAAAGCAGTTGTAAATGGATTAGATATTGAAATGCCTATGGAGAAACGTTTTACGGAGGAAACTATTCAAAATGGTTTGAATGCTAAAAATTTCACTATGGATCAAATCGATGATAAATGCATTCGTATTTTGTCTAGTTATTTTATGATACCGGAAGACAGACGTTTACCATGTAATGGTGGTATTTGTATTGATGTAAATGTGTCTACAAATGAACATAAACAATTGGCTCGAAAAATAACTGCTATGTCGACTGTACTATTGAAAAATTCAAAAAATTACTTGCCATTAAATTTTACTGAAGTGATGGAAAAACAGTTGAAGATATTATTTGTTGGGCCAGATGCAACAACTGGCTGTTATACGCATGGATCTGGCAGCGGTTCAGTAGTGACAAATGATGTTATTTGCCCATTAGAAGCTTTTTCCAATTTCTTTGGGGATAACTTTTCGAAAGCGAATATTATGTACGTTGATGGTAGCAATGTTCACGATACGATCGTGAAAGCCGATTTAGCAGATGTCGTTTTTGTTTTTGGTAGCGCTGCAACTGGAGAAGGAAAAGATCGGGAAAATTTAAGCCTTGATGGAAACATTGATGAACTCATACCAAAGGTTGCAATTGTAAATAAAAATACGGTTGTTGTATTGACAACAGGGGGCTCCATTTTGACTCCATGGAGAGAAGAAGTTTCTGTAATATTAACCAATTTTTTCCCTGGGGAACAGGTGGGTCCAGCATTGTTTGATATAATTTTTGGAAATATTGTACCACAAGCGAAATTGCCATTGACATTTCCAAACATTGAAAACGAGCAAAAAATGTCCATAGATCAATATCCGGGGATAAAAACAAAGGAATTCAATTTGCAAGCTAATTATTCCGAAGGACAAATTGTAGGGTATCGATATTATGATAAACATGGTATCAAACCTGCATTTGAATTCGGCTTTGGCCTTTCATATGGCTCATATGAATATAGTAATTTACAAATACAAGGGCGTAAAATTTCATTTAAAGTCTCTTTGATGGAACAAAGTAGGAAAGATAGCAGTATTGTTCCATGTGATACACCACAAATTTATTTTGGTTTTCCAGATGCAAAATCGAAATATGATGTTCCGAATAAAATACTACGATATTTTAAAAAAGTCTGTAGTGATGATGGAGAAGTGACAATTGAATATGAATTTAATGATAATGATGTGTCAAATTGGAACGTGCAAAAACAAGAATGGGAAGTAACTTCTGGGTCATATACTGTGTATGTAGGTAGATCATCAAAAGATATTCAATTAACTGGTGAAGTAATTGTTTAAAAAAACACAAAAAAATTAAAATAACGTGTGTGATATCTATTTTTTATTTTTTAATACGTATATAAAAAATTCTCTTATTTACTTCGTAAAAAATATATATCAATATATATATAATATTTCTGGAGAGAGTAGAAATTATCATGAGTAAATTAAAAAATAAGTTATAT
>MDTB01025621.1_pt1 | contig 10461 bp, 11 predicted proteins | sample 811161 | NCBI WGS metagenome assembly MDTB01 (sample SAMN05326650, study PRJNA326480) | marine metagenome | isolation source: seawater | place: Mediterranean Sea | collected 2009
ACCAAAACCCGTCTCCGCCGAGACTATTCATATGCGGATAGGCGACAGCAATCATCGCGGCAGCGGAGATCATTGCGTCTATGGCATGGCCGCCTTTTTCTAATACAGCCAAGCCCGCTTGAGTTGCGAGCTCGTGAGGTGCTACGAAGGCAAACTTTTCATTCCCGCCCAAAAGACTGACGCCACTGTTGTTGTTTAAACAAACCATCTGAGTATCGCAGCCATTGCTTAGCTCTACGCTTCGTATCGTCGAAACTCGCCGCCCGACCAAACGCGTCAAAACTTTGCTCAAACTTATTCTGCTCAGCCAAAGCCATCCCCAACATTAAATGCCCCTCTCCAGATTTTTCGATCCCCGCTTGTATCGCATCAAGAATGGCCAATTCTGCGTCGCTCCATTTTTCCATTTCTAAATAAAGGCGGGTTGCTTTGAGCAGAGGTTCACCAGAGTCCTCAATTTTTGCCAACTGCCTATAAACGCTAATCGCCTCTTCATATTCCTTCGCAGCAGCCCAAGCCCGCGCTTGCAGCCCAAGTAAACTCGCATTCCGGTCAATAATTCGGCGCGCAAAGCCAGCTTCTAAGATCAACGCTGCATGCTCCGGCACTCCGCGCGAGAGCGCCAATTGTGCCATCGATTTCAGGGTAGATTCTTTTTCGATCCTCTCGTCCAGCCAAGCTAAGCGAAGCACCGCAAAGGCTTTCTCCTCTTCATCAAGCGCTATGTACGTACTAGCCAACTGTTCCCAATAGCTTATTTTCTCCGGCCAGGTTGCTACTAACGTTCTCAGATTTTCAGCGGCTTTAGCATAATTTTCCAACTTGAAATGTGCCGCAACCACTAATTGATACCAATTCTCGCGAGGCTCCGAAGTCTCTCGGATAGCGCTCTCTGCGTAGGGAATAGCTGCTTCAAATCGGCCTGTCTGCGCATAAGCATTCGCCATAAAAATAAACTGTGTTGGGCTAGGGGCCTCCAACGTGACAAACCAGTCTTCGGCAAAACTCAGCGCTTGATCGTATTCGCCCAACGCTGCGTGGAGCTGGGCCACCATATACCCCACGTTGTATTTTACGCTTTCAGGGAGCTTCCCGGTGTCCAAACTTGCCCGCAAATACCCAATCGCGACTTCGAAACGTTCCTTACTCATCTCTGCATAGCCCAAAGTCTGTAAAGTTAGAGCTTTGTCTAAAGAATCTTCATCTAACTCGTCCAACCAAGATTTCAACGAAACAATCGCGTCGTCCACGTTCTCTTCCGCAAGCAATTCCTGCGCATCAATCAACTTTTTGTAGGTACGCGGCGTAATAGAATCGGCTAGAGCATCAACCGAATACATACCTCCAAATGCCGTGATGCTGGCCAGCAAAAACCATAAAAAGGGTTTCGTCGCAATGTCGGACATGTTCATCGCTTATTTTTCCAACGAAAACTGAATTGTTTGTCGAGCTCTTTGAGACACCGGTGTCCCGTCAACTATTTTTGGTCGAAATTTCCAACGTTGAATCGCAACAAGGGCAGCCTGGTCAAACATTCGAGGCGGGGTCGATTCCAAAACTTTAGCCTGGGATACCGTACCATCCGGTTTGATCAATACCTCCATCGTAACGGAGCCCTCTATCCCAGCCTGTTTGGCTCGGCGAGGATAAGCTGCCTGAACCCGGACAACGGGGATCACATCCGTATCGAAACCTGAGAGCCCACTCCCTTTTTGCAGCGCTCCAAGGTAAGGGCCATCGCCACTGTTAATCGGCACGCCAATGGATGGCATAGCCATCGAAAGCGATGAGTTAATCGGATCCATCGCGGCGGAGAAATCGGGCGTTTCTGGCATATCCTGCGGAGGCGGCGGCTCAGGGATACGGCGATCTTTGGTATTGGTGACCGTGTCGGTAGGATCAATTCTAATAAAGTTTAGGTAAGCTCGGCTCTTGTCCGGCTTTTCATAATCGAGGTCGTTGCTAATCAAGACATCCATAACAGCGAATAGGCCAAGAGCTAAGGTGAGTGCGATAAATCCGAAGAGACTTTGCCTCATAACAATCAAGGCTCATCGGTCGCTACTGAGATACTCTGTGCCCCCGCTAAGCGGGCCTGATCCATTACGTCGATTAATGCTTCCGTATTCGACAGCGCATCAGCCACGATAATAACTGCCGCACCAGGACTTTCTGCCAAGCCCTTTTCAACGTTTGCGCGCACGGCACGCTTATCAACGAGTCGTTTATCAAACCATATTTGATTGTTTGCAGTGATGCCAATCTGAATTGTCAGCGCATCCGTCTGTACAGCCGTTTCCGCGTCGGGACGGGTAACATCCACGCCGCTTTCTTTGACGAAGGTTGAGGTGACAATGAAGAAAATCAGCATAATGAAGACCACGTCCAGCATCGGCGTTATGTCAACCTGTGTCTCATCCTCGGCCGAAACTAAGAACCTAGATCTGTTCATAATGAATCGGATTCCATTATTTGCTGAAGCACTATCTTTTCAGCTTTATGCCGCCTATCTATCAACGTCCAAAACGGCAATGCGCTGATTGCAACCAGCATACCTGCCATAGTCGGAATCGTTGCCGCACTTACCCCGTTTGCCATCGCTCGCGGGTTACCAGACCCCAAAGAGGCCATAACATCGAAGACCTGAATCATTCCTGTGACAGTGCCCAAGAGTCCAAGCAGCGGGAGCAAGGCAATTAAAGTTGGGATTGTTTTAGTATTGCGCATCATCAAACACTCGATTTCGGATACGATCTGGTTTTTCTGGACCAGTGCGTACCAGCTGGTTCGATCATTGCGCTTAAACCAACCGTTAACGCCTTCATCTCTATGTCTCGGATATTCGGCAAAGAAATACCATAGACGTTCTAATATGCACCACCAAAGCATAATTGTTATCAGCAATATTCCCCACAGTACGTCGCCACCTCGAGACATGAACTCTAAAAAATCTAGTGTGAGTGAGCCCACTGAGCCTAACCCCCAACAACTCGGCTCACAGCGAGCTGTTCAGCTTTTTGCGCCATCACTCCCGCTGCCTGCTCGCCCACGATCTTGGCAAGCACAGCGGCTTTAGCGCTCAAAATCGTGTGGCTTATTAGTAAGGGTATAGCTGCGAGTAAACCAAGTACCGTGGTGATAAGCGCCATTGAAATGCCTCCGGCCATTAATTTTGGATCGCCCGTGCCAAAGAGTGTTATCGATTGGAAGGTTTCTATCATCCCGACGACGGTACCTAGCAGGCCCGTTAACGGCGCGACAGTGGCCAGAATTTTTATTACGGGCAAGCCCTTCGATATTTCACCAACGTCTTCTATAACAACCACCTCTAGCTTTCTAGAAATCGTCTCTAAATCATCCAGATGTTGGTTCTCGTTATAGGCATTTAGAATTCTTCCTAAAGGGTTGTCTAGCCTGGTTGAATCCAGGTCGCTTAGTTGGCGATCTATCGATCTTTGGATACGCGTTAATCGCAACCACCTCTCGCCTACCAAAAGCAACCCAAGTAAAGCACCCGCTATGATTACATAACCTACGAATGCACCCTGCTGAACCCGCTCCATTAGACTTGGTGACTGAACAAGCAGTCCCAGCAGGGCGCCCCGAGACGGATCCAAAGCAAAATCGACCCTCGAGCCAATCGCGGTTGACACATTCTGAGCGCTACTCCGTGCAAAGCCTGCGGGCTGCCTGGTTAATTCCGCTAATTTATTCTGCTCCGGCAGATAACTTAGATACTTGTCGCCGGTCACTGCATTAAACACGCCCACGCGAGTAACCTCTGCGTTGTAAACCTCGCCCGCCGGGGCTATCACCTCAGCTTCAAAACGCGCTACTTGACCGGAATAAGCTGTTTCTTGAATAAGGAGTTTCCATAACGCGCGCATTTGCGGGATGGTGGGGACCTCAGTCGACTCTGCGAGATCCGCGATGATAGCTCTACGCTCTGGGAACTCTAAACCGATCAAGGAATCGAACAGTAGGTTCTGCGTATCGTCAGCCGTCTGTCTGAATACTCCGAAGAGTTCACCAAGATCACCAATTCGCCGATCTAGCAGTGTGGATAATTCCACTAGCCGATCCTCATTTCTATCAAATTCGTTTTTCAGAGAATTTTTTCTCTTTTCCTCTTGCGCGATTTTTCGCTCAAGATCTCTCAACATCCTAGCCTTTTCTTCCGCCGAAGAGGCGAAACGCGCTTCTCGTTGCTCGTCTCTTTGCCTAGTTTCGACCGCGCCACGTTCAACTTTTTCGTATAGATCTATTAGTGGGGTTGCGGCATGCACAGACATCGCCTGAGTGTAAAGAGCAAGAACAGCCAATATCGCCATATAGCTTAGGTTCATTACTGGTTTCATTTAAGCGCCCCCTTAGGAGTGCCAATCGGCAGCAGCAAGAGCTCGGGCGGAGCTTGTTTTCTCGCAATTCTTAATCCCGCGCGAATTTCGTCGCGCGAGTCACTGCCAAGACTCTGGAATGCGCCCCTTTCTGCACTCCACCATCCGCTCTCTGAGCCGTCCAAGGTCTGATAATACAAGCCAAGGCGGCCCACTCGGAGGAAATTGACCGTTTTGACCGCATTATCAATATCTAGTTCGCCACGGTAGGCCTCAATCGTGCGACCAAAGTCCAGTTCAACCAGATAAGCTTCCATAATTCGCCGGAATTTCTCTCCAGCGGTCACATCGGCACGATCAATCAAGAGAGACAAACTATCGGCTCTGTCCTCGCGCTCGCGCAGCAGAAACGGTAGATCACTGGATACCATCTCTTTAATCGTATCCGTCATTTCGATCATAAGCGGCAATGCGCCCGTCTCTATGTCGTCGATCTCTTCGGTCTGCCGCTGTAAAGAAGTTATTTCGGATTCTTGCGAGTCAATCAATCGAGAGAGTTGGTCGTTATATATTGTGAGGCTCTCCAACCTTTGCTCCGCTAGCCTAATTCTTTGCGCGTCCTCAGATGCCCGCTCTGCTAACGCATCGATTTTTTTCTGGCTTCCGACAGAAGACTCATCGGACTCGACCTGAGATTTAATTGCACTCTCGAGCGAATGCGCGGGGATGGCGATCAACATCCAACTTGCAACCCAAGCGATTAAGCCAGACTGGATAAGTTTTACTAGATTCATATTCTCGTTTTCTGTTTACTGCGTTTAGGCGTGTGTCTCGAGCCGCCTTGCGTCGGCAGCCCTTCCAGGCCTCTCATCCCTACAAAGCCCTTTTTTCGGATAGGTTATTATCGCTTCTGGAATCCCTAAAATTGTGCAAAACACATGCCATCGTTTTTAGCGCGTAAGCCCCAGGCGCAGCGATTCAGTTACGGCAGGCTTAGCCGAAGACAGACGGCTATCTGCTACCTATGAACCGTGTAATATTTGTCGGCAACGCCCGCATTAAGGCCATCGCCAAGGTCCTCTCGCACTAATTCGGTGCAGTATGACTGGGGTCAGCAATTTTTACTAAATCCAAACTAGGAGATATTGCCGCTTCAGCAACATTCAAAGTATCTTCCAGAGTCGCAGTAGCAACGTACCAATGGTTTTAGCAATTGAACCTGTGTTCAATAGTGAATGGCTTAATGCCTGGAGACAAATTCATGACCACCTCATTTTATCCGCGCGACATGATTGGCTATGGCCGGACACCCCCCAAGCCAAGATGGCCTGGTGATTCCCGTTTAGCGCTCCAAATTGTCATAAATTACGAGGAGGGTGCTGAGAACAATGTGCTTCATGGCGATGATGGATCAGAAACGTTCTTGTCCGAAATTATTGGCGCGCAATCTTACTCTGATCGGCACATGAGTATGGAATCCTTATACGAATATGGAAGCAGATCAGGATTTTGGCGCCTGTACCGACTTATGACCGGGCTCAGAGTACCCGTGACTGTATTTGGCGTTGCTATGGCGCTCGAGAGAAATCCGGCGGCGGTGGCCGCAATGCAAGAAGCAGATTGGGAGATCGCGAGCCACGCCTACCGCTGGATTGATCATCAGCACATGTCCGAGGATGAGGAACAAAGACAAATACAGTTGGCCGCCGAAATCCACAAAAAGGTCACCGGCGCAGCTCCAGAGGGCTGGTACACAGGGAGAGACAGCCCAAATACGCGGAAACTCGTTATAGCACACGGTGGTTTCTTGTATGACTCGGATTCATACGCAGACGATCTTCCTTACTGGCATTATGAAGACGGCAGGCCGCACTTGGTCATACCCTACACGCTAGACACCAACGACATGCGATTTGCCACTAGTCAGGGATTTAACTCCGGCGACCAATTTTTTACCTACCTGAAAGACTCTTTCGACGAGCTCTATGAGGAAGGCCAAGAAAATCCAAAAATGCTGAGCGTGGGGCTCCACTGTAGGCTTGCGGGCCGACCTGGCAGAGCGCGCTCATTGCGTCGATTCTTAGAATACGTTTTGCAGCACAAGGACGTCTGGATCTGTCGGAGGATTGATATCGCGAAGCATTGGCACGAACATCATAAGTCTGGTAAAGCTGGGACTTAGCGAACACCGCGCACGGCTTCTAGATAGGCAATCATCGCAGCGCGTTCTGTCTCTTTCAAATTGGTCAGGTTCGCTAACGGCATATACCCAGATACCATCGATGTAATAGCTCTCTGCCGGTAGGCTTTTAGGGATTCGAAATTTTCAAAAACGATTCCGCCAGGCGCTGCCGCATAGCCAGGAAAACTTGGATTCTTAGCATGGCAGGCGGTGCAGTGCTTTTCCAGGAGTTGCTGAAACTGCTTCGAGGACAAGGAATCCTTTCCGGCGATAAAGCTATTCGCCCGCGCCATCTTGTCTTCTGCTATTTGCCAAGTAGTTAAAGCGCCCACCAATAGAAAAGATGCTGCGCTTATCACCAACACGCTTGGACGGATCCTCCCTGCGTGTTTTAGGTTGAAGAAGTGACGCGCATAGGCGGCGCTAAGACACAGGGTCAGTACTACAAGCCACGACCAACCATGGCCCAGCGCGAAAGCAAAATGATTAGCCAGCATGCATAAAACTACGGGCAGGGTGAGATAATTGTTGTGAAGCGATCGCTTGCGCGCCAGGAGGGCAGGGCCCGGATCGACTGCCTCACCACTTGCTATTGCCGCAACAAGAGCTCGCTGCCCTGGAATGATTCCGAGAAACACGTTTGCCGCCATTATGCTGGCAATGACTGCCCCAGTATGAATCGTCGCAGCCCTATCACTGAAAAGTTGGAACGCCACCCAACATAGAAATGCAAGCCAAAGAGTCACCAAAGTCGATAAAGTTTGGTTTGTCAAATTGCGTCTTCTTACGATCAACTCATAACCAAGTACTCCTGAAATCAGGAAACCTATAGACGCTAAAATAGCCGTCGTGGGCTCACGAACAAGACTATCGTCGTCGACGAGAAATGTCTGCGCCCGGCCATAGTAGACGAGCACAAGCAAAGCCGTACCAGTTAACCAAGTACTGTATGCCTCCCATTTAAACCAATGGAGCTTTTTGGGCATGACCGGCGGAGCGAGTTCGTATTTCTGCACTTCGTATATACCGCCACCATGAATGGCCCAGAGCTCCCCCCGAAGGCCCATACCTTTTTTGTTAGACGAAACCTCCTCAAGGCTCATATCCAACCAAACAAAATAAAAAGAGGCGCCAATCCAAGCAATGGCAGTGATGATATGCGCCCACCGGACCAGCAAGGTTATCCATTCGAGCAATAGGAAATCCAAATTAGCTTACCTCCGCACGATCAAACACCACTTCCCCAGCCACGTAGGTTCGGGCGATACTGCGATCATCGCCAAGGAACATCAGCGCGAATAATTCATCAGGTAAGTTTTCGCAATGCTCCAACCGATTCCCTAATGCTCGGGGTTGATCAAGATCCAAAAGCACCATATCTGCAAAAAAACCGGGGCGCAGTTGACCGATGCTGTTCCCTAACCCCAGAGCATCGGCGTTACCCTTTGTAATTGACCACAATGCTTCAAACGGATGCCAATCATATCCAGCTAAGTGAGCTACCTTGAATCCCTCGGCACAAGTATGAAGCATAGAGAGCCCGGTGCCGCCGCCAACGTCGCTACCTACAGAAAAATTGGCATCCGGAATCGATTCGATATCTAAAAGGCCGCTACCTAAAAATAAGTTTGAGCTGGGGCAGAAAGCAATTTTACTACCAGCTAGGAATAACCTCTGTTGCTCATCTTTACTGAGGTGAATCCCGTGGGCAAATGTGCTTTTTGTCGTCGCCAAGCCCGCGTGCTCATAAACCTGCAGGTAATCTCTTTGCTGCGGGAAGAGCGCACGCACAGTGTCGATTTCTTGCAAGTTCTCTGAAATATGGGTCTGCACGTATAAATCGGGATGACTGCTAAGCAAGTCGCTACAATACGAAAGCTGTTCCTCACTGGAAGTCACAGCGAACCGCGGCGTTAGCGCATACCTCAATCGACCTCGCCCATGCCATTTTGCAATCAGTCTCTCGGTGTCATCTCGGCAATCGGCTGCATTTTGCAAAAGATTCACCGGCGCGTTTCTGTCCATCATCACCTTACCGGCCACTAAGCACATCTTTTTCGCGCTAGCAGCGAAGAACAAAGACTCGCATGCGTGCCCATGGACGGTCGAAAACACTTGGGCGCACGTAGTGCCTGCAGATAACAATTGATCGACAAAAGTTGCGGCTTTAATTCTTGCAAAGTCATGGTCGGCGTAGCGCAATTCTGCAGGAAACGCATGTCGATCCAACCAATCAAGAAGCTCGCTAGACCGTCCAGCGATAATGTCTTGCTGCGGCATATGCACGTGGTTATCTATAAAACCGGGAACCAACAAATATGGTCGTAAATCCTCATAGGAAACTCCGCTAGGCATCTTTGCGAAATAATCATCCGCCGAGAGCACTTCAACAATTAGACCTTCCTCACAAACCACAAAGCCGTCTTCGTAGTAATCCAACACGAGTTCGCCTTGTACATCCTTATCCAGGCTCAAAAGTCTTGCTCGAATGCTCAAACGGTCGCTCAACTAACTGCCTCTATACGTTGTATAACCAAATTCGTTCAGTAGTAGTGGCAAATGGTAATGGGGCTGTTCTCCGCTCAACCGAAAGACGACCTCAATGAAAGGGTAAAAATGATTTGCGATGCTCGCTTCGTTTCCAACTAGGAAGCGGAGCCGATATATGCCAGGCAGTAATCTTGTTGTGTCTTTCCATTCAGATATCCGGCCCGATCTATCCGTTATTCCCTTTGCCATGAAGTCACCGTCTTCATTCAGCAAAGAAACCGCCAACCCTCTTTGCGGCATACCGGTGCCTAAATTTAAAACATGCGTACTTAGAGTTACATATTCACTTTTCTTTCCATCTATCGATTCAGACATGAAGATCCACTCTCATCGAAAATATCTTGTAATCGCGATTGAGTAATCCGCTGGTGCTCTGACGCAGCGTTCGCAAATTCGTCGGCAGTCGGATTGTTAATGCGATTATTGAGAATTTGCAGCATTTCATCGGCGCTTTTCCCTTTCGCATAGACGATGAAAATGAAGCCATGGCGCTGGTAATAAGCTTTATTTTGTTGGGCTAATTTCTCTATAACCGCTTCGCTTGATGACAATACCTGCCCTTGTTCGCTTTTTGCTAGACGATTTTCCTTATCATCCGAGTATTTCTCTTTCAGCATTTCGACATCGCCAATCAATGGGTGCAAAGCCAGCGCCTTATGTTGCTCTGTATCCGATAAAGCTTGCCACTCGGCAGCAGCGTTCGTTCGAAGTTCGCCAAAACTTCCATAGGGCCTTAACGCCACTAAATTTTTAGACCATAGAGCGGATTGACCGCATCGAGTCAACAACTCCAGCGCTTCCGCTTCCTCTAGCGTATTGAACCTATCGATATTCATAGATATCTCGAGCAGCGGCGTCCCTGCTAAAAATGTTCTGAGAGCGGACTTGGATTTAGGGAGATCTCCTCGCTTTTTTGCGATGCCTGCGACATAGATCTGTCAACCTCAGAAAATATTTCTGCGACAATGACCGCGGCGACCGCTGAGGGTTGTTTCAAGTTTTGTAATTTGTGCCCGATGGGACATGTTACCCGATCTAAGTCGTCGCTAACGAAACCGTCTCGCTTTAGGCGACGTGAAAAATTTTTCCACTTGGTAATAGACCCAATTAAACCTATATAACTGACGCCTTTGATGTTTAGTACAGCGCGAACAATCTCGTAATCCAACACATGGTCATGCGTCATAATCAGCACCAAATCCCCGCACCTAAGTAGCTTCCGAACCGCCTCTGGGATAAGCGCTTGTTTGGAGAGTTCAAATTTTTCGTCGGCGGCCGACTTCTCCAGCCATTGAGGGCGCGAATCGACCAACGTGGTGCGGATCGGCGTGTCAAGCAGCATCGATGCAACTCTGGATCCCACATGTCCGGCACCGAAAAGGACCAAGCGAT
>MDTB01047341.1_pt1 | contig 10461 bp, 6 predicted proteins | sample 811161 | NCBI WGS metagenome assembly MDTB01 (sample SAMN05326650, study PRJNA326480) | marine metagenome | isolation source: seawater | place: Mediterranean Sea | collected 2009
GACACTATCCCAAATTATTTCTATTTTTTTATTAGCTTTTAATTTTTCTTGAAGCATTTTTTCTGCTCTCAATTTGTCTCTTCTATGAATTAATTTAACTTTCGAAGCAAATTTTGTTAAAAACATAGCCTCTTCTACTGCAGCATTGCCTCCACCTACAACAGCTACTTCTTTATCTTTAAAGAAAAAACCATCACAAGTCGCGCAAGCAGAAACACCGAATCCCCTAAAATTTTGCTCAGATTTTATGTTTAACCATCTTGCTTGAGCACCAGTTGAAATAATTATTGAGTCTGCGGTATATGTTTGACCACTATCTCCTTCAACCGTAAAAGGTTTTTTTGTTAAATCTACCTTTTTAATATGATCTTGTATCATTTCAGTTCCCACTGCTTCAGCCTGACCTTTCATTTCCTCCATTAACCAAGGTCCTTGAATTACTTTAGAGTAACCCGGATAATTTTCTACATCTGTTGTGGTAGTTAGTTGACCCCCAGGCTGGGAACCGTGAACTAAAATCGGCTTTAACATTGCTCTTGCAGCGTAGATTGCGGCTGTATAACCTGCTGGTCCCGATCCAAGAATCAACACTTTTGTATGCTTAGTAGATTTATTATTCATTCTATAGGAGGTATATAGTAACAAATGTTAAAATTAAAAGCATTACTTTTGACACAAGGCATGCATGGGATGATCAGTCAAGTTGAAGGCTTAGCAAAGGCTTTAAATTTAAATTTTAAACACCAGAGCATTAAATTAAAGTCATTCTGGAACTTTATCCCCCCCAAATACACACCAATATCTGAAAACTTATTAACAGAAAAATTTATATGTGATTCAAAAGTTATTATATCTTGTGGAAGAAAAAGTATCATTCATTCTATTGCACTAAAAAAAAGATTTAAAAAAGATATTTTTAATATTCATATACAAGATCCCAAAGTTTCTTTGGATCATTTTGACATGGTTGTTTGCCCGGAGCATGACGATCTCAATGGAAAAAATGTCTTAAAGACCACAGGAGCTATTCATTATTTAACAAATAAAGAAATTAAAACTAGCCATAACTATTTGAAAATAAATGAACAAAGCAAAAAAATTGTGACGTTTGTAATAGGTGGTCCCAATAAATATTATGATTACTCAGAGGAACAATTAAATTTTGTTTTTAATAAAATTAAAAATTTATTTACTCCTGATAAATATAAATTAATAGTTGTGCCATCTTATAGAACACCTAAAGAAGTTATTAAAAAAGCATCAGTTGTTTTTAGCTCAAATCATTTTGTGGTTAAAGAAGTTGACAAGAAAGCCTATCTCGCATCCCTAAGCCTTGCAGATTTTATTATAGTAACATGCGACTCTACTTCTATGATTTCAGAAGCAGCCATAACTGGTAAGCCAATTTATATTGCTATGATGGGAGCCAAAAGAGCCAATAGAAGATTCAGAAAATTTTACACTGAATTTGATAAATTAGGAATTACAAGGGAATTAACAGATAAGGTTGACAGTTGGAGCTATGATAAGTTAGATGAGGTTAATAGAATTGCCCCAATTATAAAAACAAAAATGAAAGAAAATGGAATTATTTAAATCACTTAAATCTAAAACAAAATCTTACGATATGCCTTTTAAGCATTTTGAGCTTAACGAACCTCTTACGAATGAAGCAATTAAGGAGATCTGCTCAGCTAATATAGCTGATCCTAGAAAGGAAAATTTAAATTATGATGGAACAAGAGCTTTAGATGGTGGAGAAGGTGGATTTCGGGCAGGAATAAAAGATGGAGGAAAAGCAAAAAAATTGAGATGCTATATTACTAAAGAAAACTCAAAATTATTTCCCCACCTTACAAATTTTATAGAAGAATTGAGATCAGAAGAAGTTCATAAAAAAATAGGATCTTTAATTGGAAAAGATCTAACCAATTCATTTGTAAGACTGGAGGTTATATGTGACAGAGAAGGATTTTGGCTTAAACCTCATTGCGATATTAAGGAAAAATTAATGTCATCAATAGTTTTTGTAAATCCTTTTGATGAGTCTGAGAATCTAGGAACAGATTTTTATGATGAAAAATTAAATAAGGTTAAAACAGTTCCATATAAAAATAACTATGGATATTTTTTTACAAGCGGGCCAAATACATGGCATGGAATGGAAAAAAAAGAGATTAAAAAAGAGAGAAGATGTATACAAATTAATTATGTTACTTTTCCAACAGACTGGAAAGTAAAATAAATAAATCTCTAAAATAACTATTTGATATCTTGAAGCGCCTTTACTTTTAATGCATTTTTCTTTACGGACTCTATAGCATCTACACATGCATTTGCTGAAGCAAGCGTTGTAAAATAAGGAATTTTATTAACTAGAGCAGATCTTCTTAAACTAAACGAGTCTGTAATAGACTTGGTTCCTTCAGTAGTGTTAATTACTAAATCGATAGAGTTGTTCCCTAGTTTTTCTACTATATGCGGCGATCCCTGGTTGACTTTGTTTATTACTTTGCATTTCAATCCATTAGAAGCAAAAAATTTGGCAGTACCAGATGTTGCACAAAGATTAAATCCAAGTTGAATTAGCTTACTAGCATTAAATAAAATTCTCTGTTTATCTTTATCTTTAACAGAAATAAAAGCTGTCCCTTTTAAAGGTAGCATATTCCCCCCTGAAGTTTGGCTTTTAGAGAAAGCCATACCGAAATCTTCATCAAACCCCATTACCTCTCCAGTTGATTTCATTTCTGGACCTAAAATCACATCAACTTCTGGGAATTTATTAAATGGAAATACTGCTTCTTTTATTGCGTACATTTTATTATTTTTTGAAATTAGATTAAACTCAGACAACTTTTCTCCAGCCATTATTCTTGAAGCTATATTTGCGACAGGTATACCTATTGCTTTTGATACAAATGGAACAGTTCTACTTGCTCTTGGATTAACTTCTAGGACATATATGACTTTATTTTTAACAGCAAATTGAATATTAAGAAGACCAATAACTTTTAGATCAAAAGCTAATTTTTTTGTTTGTTTTTTAATTTCTTCAACTGTTTCAGTTTTTAATGAGTAAGGTGGAATCGAGCAAGCAGAGTCACCCGAATGTATACCGGCTTCCTCTATGTGTTCCATTATTCCAGCAACAAAAACATCTTTCCCGTCACATATTGCATCTACATCTATTTCTATTGCATCATTTAAAAATCTATCAATCAAGACTGGATTAGAGCCAGAGACTCTAACAGCTTCATCAATATATTTATTTAATTGATTATCATCATGAATTATTTCCATTCCTCTTCCTCCTAGAACATAAGAAGGTCTAATAACTATGGGAAATCCTATTCTTTTAGATATATCTTTTGCTTCGCTTTTGTTTTTTGCTATTCCATTTTCTGCCTGCTTGAATCCACCTTTAATTAATAGCTCTTTAAATCTTTTTCTGTCTTCAGCTAAATCAATTGAGTCATATTGTGTTCCAAGAATAGGAATATTTTTTTCTGAAAGAGCTTTAGCTAGTTTTATTGGAGTTTGACCACCAAATTGAGCAATAACTCCTAATAATTTTCCATTTTCTTTTTCTTTGTTTACTATGGAAATAACATATTCTTCAATTAAAGGCTCAAAATATAACCTATCACTTGTATCATAATCGGTAGAAACAGTCTCAGGATTACAATTAATCATAATTGTTTCGAAACCTTTTTCTTTCAATGAAAAACTAGCTTGACAGCAACAGTAATCAAATTCTATGCCTTGTCCAATTCTATTAGGCCCTCCTCCAAGGATAATAATTTTTTCTCTATTAGTTGGATTGGATTCACATAAAGGCAAGGTAGTTTTTGTTATTTGGTAAGTAGAGTACATGTATGGAGTATGGGACTCAAATTCAGCTGCACATGTATCAATTTTTTTATAAATTGGAAAAACTTTAAGATTTAATCTTCTTTCGGTAACTGATTGTAATGTTGAATTAGTAAGTTCGCTTATCTTAGAGTCTGTGAACCCAAGAGATTTTATGTAAACAAATTCTTCATAAGTTTTAGGGAGGCCATTCTTAGAAATTCTTTTTTCTTCTTGAACTAATTCATAAATTTGATTTATAAACCAAGGATCAATTTTAGTATATTTATGAACTAATTTTGGTGCAATCTTTCTCCTGAATGCTTCTGCAATATTTAACAATTTATCAGGTACATTAGATGATAATTTGTATTTCAAATCTTTATCTGATAGTGAGCTTAGTTTATCGAGCCCCTTAAAGCCTACCTCCAAGGAGACCAAAGCTTTTTGAAAGGACTCCTTAAAATTTCTTCCAATCGCCATTGATTCTCCTACCGATTTCATTGCTGTACCCAGAACAGGTTTAGCAACTTTAAATTTTTCAAAAGTAAATCTTGGAATTTTAGTAACTACGTAATCAATAGTTGGTTCAAATGAAGCTGGAGTTGTTCCAGTAATTTCATTCTGAAGCTCATCTAAAGTATAACCAACAGCTAATTTTGCAGCTACTTTTGCTATTGGGAAACCAGTTGCTTTTGATGCTAGAGCAGATGATCTAGAAACTCTTGGATTCATTTCAATAATTACCATTCTTCCATTCTTAGGGTTAATTGCGAATTGAACGTTAGAACCTCCTGTCTCTACCCCTATTTTTCTTAAACAAGCAATAGAAGCATTCCGCATTACTTGATATTCTTTATCAGTCAATGTTAAAGCAGGAGCAACAGTTACCGAGTCACCTGTATGAGTTCCCATTGGATCCACATTTTCTATGGAGCAAATAATTATACAGTTGTCTTTTTTATCCCTCACAACTTCCATTTCAAACTCTTTCCAACCTAGAAGAGACTCTTCCACTAAAACTTGTTTTTTTGGTGATTCAAATAATCCAGATTTTATAAAATCGAAAAATTCTTTTTTTGTATTAGCAATACCGCCTCCAGTTCCCCCTAATGTAAAAGAAGGTCTAATTATTGCCGGTAAACCAATTTTTTTAAGAGCATCTTTAGCTTTTTTTTCAGAGTTTATTATTACTGATTTAGGAATGTTAAGACCAATTTGTCTCATGTTTTTTCTAAACTTGTCTCTGTCTTCGGCTTTAGAAATTGCATTTGAGTCAGCTCCAATTAATTCTACTTTGTATTTTTTTAATAACCCTTTTTTTTCTAGAGCAATTGCAGTATTAAGGGCTGTTTGACCACCCATTGTTGGGAGAATTGCACATGGTTTTTCTTTTATAATAATCTTTTCTATAACTTCCACTGTTATTGGCTCTATATAAGTTTTGTCAGCTATATTAGGGTCTGTCATAATTGTAGCTGGATTAGAATTTATAAGAATAATCTCATATCCCTCATCTTTGAGTGCTTTACAGGCTTGTGTTCCTGAATAGTCAAACTCACATGCTTGACCGATAACTATTGGGCCAGCACCTATAATCAATATTTTTTTAAGATCTTTTCTTTTTCCCATTTTTTTTTATATATTTTATAAATTTTTCAAATAAATATCTGCTATCTTGAGGGCCAGGACTAGACTCTGGATGGTACTGCACAGAAAAAGCAGGTTTATTTTTTAATTCTATTCCCTCAATAGATCTATCAAATAGTGACAAATGAGTAATCTTAACATTTTTAGGAATTGATTTTTCGCTAACTTTAAAACCATGATTTTGACTCGTTATTTCTACTTTTTTACTCTCTAAATTTTTTACTGGATGATTTGCTCCTCTATGACCTAATTTCATTTTAGTTGTTTTTGCTCCAAGCGCTAAAGCTAATAATTGGTGTCCAAGACATATGCCAAAAACTGGAATTTTTTTGTTTATTAATTCTTTAATAGTTGGAACAGCATAATTTCCTGTTGCCGCAGGATCACCAGGTCCGTTAGACAAAAAAACTCCATCCGGCTTAAATGACAGAATTGTTTTTATATTTGTTTTTGCAGGAACAACGGTCACTTTACAGTTTAAATCGGAGAAACATCTAAGTATATTTTCTTTCATACCATAATCAATTGCAACAACTTTATATTTAAACTTTTTATTTTTAGTATACCCTTTTATTTTTTCCCAAGTTTTAATAGAGGACCAATTATAAATTTTTTTACAACTGACCTTTGAGGCTAAGTCTAAACCTTTTAGACCACTCCATTTTTTTGATCTTATTAGAAGATTTTTAATATTATGTTTACCAGATTTAATAAAAGATATCGTTCCTTTAGGCGCACCCTCATTCCTAATATAGCTTGTTAGAGCTCTGGTATCTAAACCTGTTAATCCTACAATTTTATTTTCTTTGAGCCATTTATTTAAATTTTTTATGGATCTATAGTTGGATGGATTAGTTATATCTGTATTTAAAATTACTCCTTTAACCCAAGCTTTTTTAGCTTCATTATCCTCTTTGTTAGTGCCTACGTTTCCAATATGAGGAAATGTAAAGTTAATTATTTGATCGGAGTAGGATGGGTCGGTGATGATTTCTTGATAACCAGTAATTGATGTATTGAAACAAACTTCTCCGGTTACGGTGCCTTCGTATCCAAGTCCGAAACCATTAAAACAAGTTCCGTTTTCTAAAACTAAAATAGCGGTGGTATTGATCTGACTAAGATTTTTTTTTGAGTTTATTATTTGTTCAAATGTTTTCAAATACAACTCATGAGTTAAAGCAAATACTTATAAACATGATTTTGCGCAAGATATGAAATAGAGATATAATCGTCAAGAAAGATCTTTTTCTTTTCTACGAAAATTGTGATTAAAGTAAAAAAACAAAATATAAAACTATGTCACTTCAAGCAAAAATAGAAGAAAAACTAAACCAATCTCTTAAAAACAAAGATAAAAATCTTTATCCAACATTAAGACTTATTATTTCTGGCGTTAAAGACGCAATAATTGCAAAAAGGTCTAAAGATTCAAAAAATCTCACGGATCAAGATATAATTACTATTTTAAAGAAAATGGTAAAGCAAAGGAAGGAATCATCTGACCTTTACAAAAAAGCAGGTCGAACAGAGTTATTAGACTCTGAGACAAAAGAAATAGAAATTATAAGTTCATTTTTGCCAAAACAATTAAGCGAAGAAGAAACTAAAAAATTGTGTGAAGATTCAATAAAAAAAATTGGTGCAACTTCTATAAAAGACATGGGAAAAGTAATTGGAGAATTAAAAAAAAAGAATGCCGATGTTTTAGACTTTTCTAAAGTTGGTGTAATAATTAAGAGTATTTTAAAATAAGACAACATGAAATATCCAAAAGAATATCTCGACGAAATTAAATTAAGACTCAAAGTTTCGCAAGTTGTTGGTAAATATGTTCAGCTTAAAAAAAGAGGTAAAGAATTTATTGGTTTGTCACCATTTAAGAATGAAAAAACTCCATCTTTTACAATTAGTGATGAGAAAGGATTTTATCATTGTTTTAGCACAGGTGAGCATGGAAATATTTTTGATTTTTTGATGAAAACAAAATCTTATGGATTTGGGGAAGCCGTAAAATCTTTGGCAGCAGAAGCCGGGATGCCAGAATATAGATTTAGTAAAATGGATAAAGAAAAAGAAAAAAGATTCAATTCGTATAAAAAGATTTTCAAAGAATACTTAAAATTTTCTCACGAACAAATTTTTAAACCTGAAAATATTCCAGCTTTAAATTATTTAAAAAAAAGAGGGATCAATAAAAATATAATTGAAGAATTTAAACTTGGTTATGTTCCATGGCAAAATAATTTTTATAAAGAAAGTCTAAAAATCTTTAGTGAAAGTGAACTTTTATTAACAGGACTTTTTTATAAAAATGACAAAACTGGAAAAACTATTGATCGTTTTAATTCTAGAATTATTTTTCCAATTAATAATTTAACTGGAGATCCAATTGCTTTCGGTGGAAGAATAATCAAAGAGAGCAGACTTGCAAAATATATTAATTCACCTGAAACAGAATTTTATAAAAAAGGAAGAACTGTTTTTAATTTGGATAAAGCAAAAGAACTCAGGTCTCAAAATAGTGACGTAATTATCGTAGAGGGTTATATGGATGTAATTAGTTTATATGCCTCGGGAATAAAAAATATAATTTCTAACTCAGGCATTGCTATAACTGAAATACAAATACAATTAATTTGGAAATTTTTTTCTAACCCAGTAGTGTGTTTAGATGGAGATGAAAGCGGTCAAAATGCTGCACTTAGAATAGCTGAAAAGCTATTACCTTTAATAAATGAAAATAATAAAATTTATTTTTCGATTTTACCGAAGGGAGAAGACCCAGATGATTATATTAAAAAAAATGGAAAAGAAAAGTTTGATCAATTTTTGAAGTCAAAAAAAATAATCCAGAGCTATATTTGGGATAGATATTTATCAGAAGTTAACACTCACAATCCATTTGAAATATCTAAATTTGAAAAAAAGATAAAAAATCTATGTTTCGCTATTAAAGACGAAACTTTAAAAAAGTACATATTAGAGGATTTCCTTGAAAAAATAAAAAATCTGACTCCCATCCAAAATTTAAAACGAAGTTTTTCGACCTTTAAAAAAAGGGATTTTAAGTTACTAGATACTACCAAACAGATTTTTAGAGAAAAAGATCATTATTCTAAAGAGGAGTTAAAAGAATATTCAATATTATATATATTATTAAATCATATCAAGTCAGTGAAAAGCAAACTTGAAATCCTAAAAGATATAAATTTTTCAGGTAAAATTAACAATGAATTAAAAGAACAAATATTAGAGAATTTTCAAGAGATTGTTTCAGGCAAAAAAGAAATAATTTTAGATAAAAAATTTGATATCTTAATTAGAGATATTGAAAAAAGCGTTAATCTTAAAAATATACTAAATAAAAAAAACGATCTAGAGATTGAGGAAATATTAGAAGAGCTGATACTAGAAATCAAAGAAATGAATCATTTGAAGAAAATCGAATTTTTAGAGAAAAAAGTTGCAAAAAATTTAGATGAAACTTCCTATTCTGAGCTTGTTAAGCTTAAAAGCCAATTAAATAGGGAATAAAAAAAGATAGATTTTTCAATTATAATTACTATATATATCGACACGCTATATTATAGTTAGGCTCCAATGGCAGAAAAAACTAATAACAAAATCATTTGAAAGACTTCTAGAGAAGGGAAAAAATAGAGGTTTTATTACTTACGAAGAACTTGGCAAGTCTCTAGGTAAGAGAGGTAGCTCAGTTGAAAACGTAGAAAAAGCTTTTATAATAATTGTAGATAACAGCATAACTCTTGTAGAAAAAAAATCCCAATATCAATCTAATAAAAAGAAAGAGTCCCCCGCAACAAGCGAGGAAAAGTCATCTGAAAAAAGTGATGATCCAATTCGAATGTATCTTAGAGAAATGGGTGGAGTCGAATTACTTTCAAGAGAGGGTGAGATTGCAATAGCTAAAAGGATAGAAGCAGGTAAAGATGTAATGATCAATGCTTTAACACAAAGTCCTTTGGTCGCAAAAAAAATTTATGAGTGGAAAGAAAAACTAGAAGGGAACGAACTTTTAGTAAGAGATATTATAGACATCGATTCTACTTATGAAGATTTTGAAGCTGCAGATGAAGAAGATGAAGATAAAGTAAAAGCAGATAAAAAAGACAAAAAAAATAAAGATATTGACACAAAGAAATCAAATGAGGCTCCGACGCAAGAAGAAGAAGACGAGTTTAATGTTTCACTTGCTAAAATGGAGGAGGAAATTAAACCTAAAATTACAAGTTCAATAGAAAATCTTACTAAAGATTATACAAAATTACAAAAGTATCAAAAAGAAAAGTTGAATTGTATACTTAATGGAAAGGAACTATCTACTTCAAAAAATAAAAATTTTAAAAAAACTCAAGCAACCTTAGTAGATAATTTTAAAAATCTTCAACTTGCACCTCATGTAGTAGAAGAACTAGTTCAAGCGCACTATAAAGAAAATAAGAAAATTGTTTCCTTAGAGGGTGTGCTTTTAAGATTGGCTTTGGATAATAAAATATCAAGAGAAGAATTTCTAAGATATTATATAGGCAATGAAATAAATCCAAAATTTGAGTCGTTTTTAAGTGAAAATCAAACTTGGAAATCTTTTTTTAAAAAATTTAAACAAGATTTTAAAGACATCAGAGAAAGATTAGTAGAATTTAGTGAAAAAATTGGGCTTTCAGTTGGAGAATTTAAAAGGTTAGTTAGTAGAATTCAAAAAGGAGAGAGAGAATCTAGAATTGCAAAAAAAGAGATGGTTGAAGCCAACTTAAGATTGGTTATTTCTATAGCGAAAAAATATACTAACAGAGGTTTGCAATTTCTTGACTTAATTCAAGAGGGAAATATTGGTCTAATGAAAGCAGTAGATAAATTTGAGTATAGAAGAGGGTATAAATTTTCAACTTATGCAACTTGGTGGATTAGACAAGCAATAACAAGATCAATTGCTGA
>MDTB01071782.1_pt1 | contig 10461 bp, 8 predicted proteins | sample 811161 | NCBI WGS metagenome assembly MDTB01 (sample SAMN05326650, study PRJNA326480) | marine metagenome | isolation source: seawater | place: Mediterranean Sea | collected 2009
CCCTCATAGTGAAACAAGACCGGCGGGATGTATTTGTTGTGTCCCGCCGCTTTTTTTGTGACTGATCTTCCCACTTGGCCCCGGCTATCGCCGGTCGGCACTGGGCTTTCCTGCAAGTGCCCACGTTGCGGAAAGGGCCCTTTATTTTGCGGCCTGCTAAAAGTTCGCGAAGTCTGCACCCATTGCGACCTCGATCTGACACCACACGATACCGGCGACGGCGGGACAGTGTTTGTGATCATGACCCTCGGCGCGATTACTGTTATCCTCGCCTTGGCGCTGGAGGTAGCGCTTGAACCGCCGATATGGGTACACCTTCTGGTATGGATACCGGTAATCTCCATCATGTCCGTTGTTTTGCTGCGGCCTTTCAAGGGGATTCTTATCGGCTTGCACTACAAAAATCTCAGCCATAAATACGAGCCCGGCCATGCCGATTGACGGGTCACAATGCGGATCAAGATTCCGTATTAGCTTCTGGATGACGGCATTTGCGATCCCCAGTTTAGTAGTTTTGCTTGGCCTTGGTTTTTGGCAGATCCAGCGGCTTGAATGGAAAGAGGGTATTATCGCTGACCGTATGGAGCGGATGACTGCGTCCCCCGTCGCGCTTAACACGGTGCCTGTGACAGCGTGGCAGGCCTTCGAACTTAGGCGAGTGCGCACACGCGGCGTCTACCGCCACGACAAATCCGTGGAAATAGTAAGCCGGACCCTGAAAGGCAGGCCGGGGGTACATATCGTCACGCCGCTGGTGTTAGTGGATGGGTCGGGAACGGTCCTGATAAACCGCGGATGGGCGCCGCCGCGTAATGCGCGGAATGCGTTTGAATTTCGCCGGCCTTTGGGTGCCGCCGTGATCCGAGGTTTTCTGCGGGCCGGTGAAAAGACCAGTGCTTGGGTGCCGGATAACGATCCTGCCAGAGATATCTGGTTTTTTGCCGATGCGACGGCGATTGCCAAGGCTCGTGGTCTTGCAAATGTGCGACCTTACGTTATCGAACTTGCTTCAACCGCCGACGGGCTAGCAGGGGCGAGGGCTTATCCGATTGCTGGGCAAACGGTGACGGATATACGCAATAATCATCTCCAATACGCCGTTACCTGGTTCGGTATGGCCGCGACTCTGGTCGTGATCTATGTCTTGTACCAAGTCCGGCACCGTAGTTAAGGAAACATCTTTGTCAGCCTATGAAGAACTGGAAGCTCGTTTCAAACGCATGGCCGCACTTGGCGAAGCCTCAGGCATGTTGCGCTGGGACATGTCTGTCTTGATGCCGCCGGGCGGTGCTGCGGCCCGTGTCGAGCAACTATCCGCGCTGCAGCTGACGACGCACGGATTAAAAACCGACCCCCGTCTCGCCGAACTGTTAGACGCCGCTGAGTCGGAGACCCCAGACGATATCTGGCGTGCGGCTAATCTCCGCGAAATGCGGCGCAGCTGGGTGCATGCGAACGCGGTTGATGCTGATCTGGTCGATGCAACAACGCGGGCGTGCTCTACCTGTGAGATGACGTGGCGTGAGGCACGAGCTGAAAACGACTTCGCGCGCGTGCTGCCTCATCTAGAAGATGTTTTGAACCTTACCCGTCAGGCGGCTGCGGCTAAGGCGGCTGCGCTCGGTCGCTCTCCGTACGAGGCGCTGCTAGATCAGTATGAACCCGATGCCAGTACTGTGCAGATAGATGCGCTATTTGGCGAACTGTCTGCCTTTCTGCCGGATTTTCTTGAGAACGCGTTGACGCGGCAATCTGAACGCGGGGTAGGCGAATTGCCCACAGGGCCCTTCCCTGCGAGCAAACAGCGTGGCCTTGCTGAACGCCTTATGCGCGAACTGGGTTTTGAATTCAACGCGGGCCGGCTGGATGTTAGTCTTCACCCGTTCTGCGGTGGTGTGCCCGGCGACGTCCGTATCACAACGCGCTACACCGAGGACGATTTCACTCAAAGCCTGATGGGCGTACTGCACGAAACCGGCCATGCGCTTTATGAGATGGGCCTGCCGGATGATTGGCGTTATCAGCCGGTTGGTCAGGCGCGTGGTATGGCGCTTCATGAAAGTCAGTCATTACTGATTGAAATGCAGGCTTGCCGAAGCCGCGAGTATCTCGAATTCGCCGCGCCGCTGATGCGGGAGACGTTCGATGGGGCAGGAGCGTTATGGGATGCTGATAATCTTTATAGGTTGTATACGCGGGTCGAGCGAGGCTGTGTACGTGTCGACGCCGATGAGGTGACTTATCCGGCCCATGTCATCCTTCGCTATCGCCTGGAACGCGCGCTGATAGCCGGTGATATGAAGCTTGTAGATCTGCCAGGCGCATGGAACGAAGGGATGGAAGAACTTCTCGGGATACGGCCCTCGGAAGACAGGCTTGGCTGCCTGCAGGATATCCACTGGTATGACGGCGCTTGGGGTTATTTCCCGACGTACACGATGGGCGCTATGGCGGCCGCCCAGCTTTTCGCGGCCGCCAAAGCTGCACGCCCAGAAATACCGGAGAGAATCTCAAATGGCGATTTCTCGCCGTTGGTTGGCTGGATGAGAGAAAACTTGCATAACAAGGGATCGTCGGGCTCGACAGACGAGTTGATGCAGGGTGCGACTGGCAAGCCGCTCGGCGCTGAGGCGTTCAAGGGGCACCTGCAGGCACGTTACGGCTGATAACCAGGCGACGCGGCTCTCTACAACTGGAGATTCCCGTTTGACTTGTCCGCCCGCCGGACTAAATTCCGCGCGATTATGAGGATTTGCTCGTGAAATACGTATCGACCCGTGGCGAGGCGCCGGTTCTCGCCTTTGACGACGTTCTGCTCGCTGGATTGGCCGAGGATGGCGGTCTGTATGTCCCTGAATCCTGGCCGCAGTTCTCTGTTGCCGACCTGAGGGCTATGGTCGATATATCCTACGCTGAGATCGCTTATCAGGTCATCCGACCGTTCGTCGGCGGCACAATTGCTGATGCTGACTTGCGGGGCATGATAGACGAGACCTATACCGGTTTCGGCCATGCCGCCATTGCGCCGCTCAAACAAATCGGCGCCAATGACTGGCTGATGGAGCTTTTTCAGGGGCCGACGCTGGCATTTAAGGATTTTGCGTTGCAGCTGGTCGGGCGAATGTTTGGTCATGTTTTGACAACGCGCGGTGAACGGATGACCATCGTCGGAGCGACATCGGGTGATACTGGTTCTGCCGCGATCGAGGCCTGCAGAGACCGCGAAAATATTGACATCTTCATCCTCTTTCCCGAGGGTCGCGTGTCGCCGGTGCAGCAGCGCCAGATGACCACTGTCGCCAGCGCTAACGTTCATGCGATTGCGGTCGACGGCACGTTTGATGATTGTCAGGACCTGGTAAAGGGCATGTTCAACGATGCCCAGTTCCGAAAAACGCAAAACCTGTCTGCGGTGAACTCTATTAACTGGGCCCGGGTCATGGCGCAGATTGTTTACTATGTTGTGGCCGCCGTTCGTCTCGGAGCGCCCGCACGCCCTGTCAGCTTTGCTGTGCCGACCGGTAATTTCGGGAATGTTTTCGCCGGGTGGGCGGCGTGGAAATGCGGGCTGCCGATTGACCGGCTTGTCGTGGGGACTAACAGAAACGACATACTGTTCCGATTTTTTGAGACCGGTGAGATGAAAATGGCCGGGGTCGAACCGACCCTGTCACCGAGTATGGATATTCAGGTTTCCAGCAATTTTGAACGGCTGCTATTCGATATGCTCGGTGGAGACGGTAGCGCGGTGCGCGACTGGATCGCTAATTTTCGTATATCCGGTGGGGTTTCGGTTGATGACTCCCGGCTGGCAGCCGCGCGTAAGAAATTTTCGGCCGCAAGGCTTGATGATGATGGCACACTGCGGGTAATTCGCGAGATTTACCAAACCACGGGCGAATTGCTCGATCCGCACAGCGCGATCGGGGTGGATGCGGCACGCCAATGCCGGGGGGATAAAGCTGTGCCCATGATCTCGCTAGCGACCGCGCATCCCGCAAAGTTTCCGGATGCGGTAAGGGCGGCAACCGATGTCCATCCGGAATTACCCGATCGCATGAGCGATCTTTTCGAGCGTGACGAGGTATTTCATACATTGGCGAACGATATTGGGGCAGTGCAGGATTTTGTCCGCCGTGCGGTTGAGAAGCATTCATGACGATGGAACAGGCGACGCTTCCGGGAGGAATGCAGCTTATTACCGACCGAATGGGTTCGGTCGAAACCGTAACGCTCGGTGTTTGGGTTAATGTTGGAGCACGCAATGAAATGGCGGAGATCAACGGCGTTTCGCATCTGTTGGAACATATGGCTTTCAAGGGCACAGCTCGCCGTTCGGCGCTAGATATTGCCGTGGAGATCGAAAACGTCGGTGGCCATCTCAATGCCTACACGTCCCGGGAATCTACGGTTTATTACGCGACGGTACTTAAAGAGAATGCGGATCTGGCACTCGATATAGTGTCCGATATTCTGATGCATTCGACATTTGCGGTTGACGAGCTTGACCGCGAGCGAGCGGTCGTTTTGCAAGAGATCGGGCAGGCCAACGACACGCCTGACGACATAATTTTCGACACGTTCCAGGAAACTGCCTACCCGGATCAGCCGCTGGGTCGCGCAATTCTGGGGACGTCGGACATTGTTAGCCGGATGCGGTGCGAAACCCTGAAAAGTTACATGGATGCGCAGTACGGCGGGGACCGAATGATTCTGTCAGCCGCGGGTAATCTTGATCACCAATCTTTGGCAGGGCTGGCGGAAAAGGCCTTCGCAGGCATCTCCCCGTCACAGGCCGCCGCGCCGCTGCGAGGCCGCTATACTGGCGGAGATAATCGCAAAGAGCGCGATCTTGAGCAAGCGCATCTGGTGATAGGTTTTGAGGGCGTCGGCTATAACGATGCTGATTATTACTCTCTTGCGGTTCTGTCGACCGCACTCGGTGGCGGCATGTCGTCCCGCCTGTTTCAGGAAGTCCGCGAGAAACGGGGACTAGTTTACTCGATATATACGTTTTCGTCGGCCTACCAAGATGGCGGATTATTCGGTTTGTATGCCGGGACCGGTGCCGAAGAGGTGGCGGAACTGGTAACCGTGGTCTGCGACGAACTCAACCGTGTCGCCGCCAGCCCGATGGAAGATGCAGAAATCATTCGATCGCGAGCACAGATCAAGGCGGGCGTTCTGATGTCGCTCGAAAACACCTCGTCCCGGGCCGAACGTGTTGCTCGGCAGTTGCAGGTCTGCGGCCGGATCATTCCGATCGAGGAGATTTCCCAACGTATCGATGCGGTGTCTTCTGAAGACGTCCGCCGAGTAGCCGAACGGCTTTTGTCATCTGCCCCTACAATTACCGCGCTTGGACCGGTCGGCGGGTTACCGGACTATGAGATGGTTAAGGCGTGGCTGAGATCGGAAAGTCGCGGACTTTCCTAGGCGTGTCCGGCGTCGCCGGATAGCATCGACACATCTATCCCCATCTTTAAAAGTGCACCCTGCCAGACCGATTTCGGGTCCATGTTGAAGACAAGGTTGTCATCGGCCGGCACTGAAAGCCAGCCATTGGCCTGTATTTCAGTATCGAGTTGGCCCGGCCCCCAGCCTGCATAGCCAAGTGCTAGGATTCTATTGCGTGGGCCTTCGCCTTCGGCGATATCACGAAGAATATCTGTCGTCGCTGTCATGGCGATCGCTTTGTCGATGACCATCGTGCCGTCTTGAATGTAATCAGATGAGTGCAGCACGAAGCCGCGCTCTGATTCCACCGGCCCTCCGAAATGGACGCGAATATCTTCGCCTTTTGGAGAAGCGGACAAACTGAGTTGATCCAACAGGTCCGGAAAATCAATATTTTCCATTACCTTGTTGACGACCAGGCCCATGGCACCATCCTCAGTATGGGCGCACATATAAATCACGGTCTTGGCGAATCTTTCATCAAGCATCTGGGGCATCGCAACTAGAAGTTGGCCGGCAAGATACCCGTCGTCGTTTTCTGTCTCTTCAGAGCTACCTGTCATAGTGCATCCGCATCGTCGTCCTATCCTAAAACTCCCGAAATGCGCCACTTTTTTAGCTTGTCTACGCCCTACACGCAAAGTTTAAGCAGTGTATTCAAACTTTGACCACCTTGATCCATTTAGAGTGTTACCTTCCCATATATTATACGCGGAATTGTTACAAAGGGTGAATGCCAAGATGTTTTTGGCGGGTTATAAACTATTTATCGCGGTGCGAGCAGGACTCCTCGCCGGTGCGGTTGTCCTTGGGGTACTGCCGATCCTGGTATCGCCGTCGCTCAGCGCCACGTCCGAATGGTTCAATCACGACCAAGGCGCGGTTCGTCTGATCTCCGCCAATGCCGGACCCGGAACTGGGCAGACCATCGATCTTGGCTTGCAGTTCCGGATGAAGCCGGGCTGGAAGGTCTATTGGCGCTCTCCCGGTGATGCCGGTTTTCCGCCGGAGATAAGCTGGGTCGGATCGAGCAATTTCGCCGGCGCGACAATGTCGTGGCCCGCGCCAAAACGTTTCTCCGTCCTCGGCTTGGAAACCCTCGGGTACAAAAAAGAGGTCGTTTTTCCGATCAAAGCCGAATTGCTTGAGCGCGGTAAGGCCGTAAAAGTGTCTGCTCGCGTCCGTTTTCTGACCTGCGACGACATTTGCGTGCCATATGAGACGACTTTTAAGCTTACGTTGCCCGAAGGCCGCGATCTTACAACGCTCGCGTCCGGCACGATTGCTGCGTGGGAGGCTAAAGTACCAAAATACGTCACCCAAAAAGGGGTTTCTGCACTACTCGCAATTGAAGGCGCAGAAATCGTAGGTACAGGAGATAATCAGGCACTGATCGTGCAGGTTTCCGGCGGGGATGCGTTGAAGAAACCTGATCTGTTTGTCGAGGGTCCGGTCGGTTACAGTTTTAAAAAACCCAAAGTCCAGATTGGTTCCATCGTCAACAAAGCACTGATGCGCATCGAGATACAGGTGCCCAAGACCCCGAATGCTACACTTGCCGGGAAAACCGTCACTATGACGCTGGTAGACGGCGATCGCGCTATCGAGGGCAAGGTGACGCTCTCAGGTGCCTCTGCTGCGGCGGCGGCGTTTCCGAGCTATGCCTCGGATGCTAACGGAGAGATCGGTATGGGATATAGTTTCCTCGTCATTCTCGGTTTTGCCCTGTTAGGCGGTTTTATCCTGAACCTGATGCCCTGCGTGCTGCCCGTCCTGTCAATCAAACTGCTGACGGTGATCAGTCATGGGGGCGAAGCACCGTGCCGAATTCGGACGGGCTTTCTCGCGTCTTCGGCGGGGATCATCGCCTGCTTCCTGCTGCTAGGTACGGTGGTGGTCGGGCTGCAGGGCGCCGGGCTCGCTGTGGGCTGGGGAATTCAGTTCCAGCAACCGGCTTTTTTAGCGTTCATGATTGCTATCATCACGCTGTTTGCCTGCAATATGTGTGGTCTGTTCGAGATCCGCCTACCGGGCCCGCTGGCAGATGCTGCTCTGAATTCTAGCCAGAATAGTAGTCTTGGCGGACATTTTTTTACCGGCGCTTTTGCGACATTATTGGCGACACCGTGTACGGCGCCGTTTCTAGGAACAGCGGTGGGATTCGCTCTCTCGCACGGCCCGTTTGAAATATATTCTGTCTTCCTCGCCCTCGGTATTGGCCTCGCAGCACCGTGGATTGTGGTCGCGGCATTCCCGGTTCTGGCGCACCGCCTGCCGAAGCCTGGTCACTGGATGATTACCCTCAAACGCATCTTGTTGATCGCATTGATCGGCACGGCATTGTGGCTCTTGAGTGTAATGTGGTTTCAGATTGGTAGCGCAGCCACAGGCATTGTCGCATCGCTGATGGTCGCGATGGTGTTCGCGGTCTGGCAATACCGCCATTTGGGTGAAAAGGCTCGTTTCGCAACCTGGGTTATCGTTGGGTTGCTTATCCTGATTTCAATGGTGGGCGCTCGAAGTTTTAATGGCGAAGGTACGGAACGCGCGATCGCTTTGGGTAAAGCTGACAGCGTCTGGCGTAAATTCGACATTGCCGCTGTCCAAAATGAGGTTGCCAAGGGAAAAACCGTCTTAGTTGATGTGACCGCGGACTGGTGTCTGACCTGTCAGGTCAACAAATCGCTGGTGCTCAACCGGGGACGTGTCGCTGAAATCCTCGGTGGCAGCCATATTATCGCGATGAAAGCGGATTGGACAAAGCCCGATCCAACCATAGCGGCATACCTTAAAAGATTCGGGCGCTATGGGATCCCGTTCAACGTAGTTTACGGTCCCATGGTGCCGGACGGTGTTCCATTGCCTGAAATATTGACAGAATCGACCGTTCTAGAGGCATTCGAGAAAGCCGGCGGCGAGGCGACCTTACGTGGCGTTAAAGCGCCTTAACGTTAAATTGCCGGCTTGCGGAGGTGACAAACTGTCCGAGGTGTTTTATTCCACAAATCTGCGTTTAGATCGGGTGGCAGCAGAATTTAAATAGATCGGGCCAAGCGGCGGTCCCGGCAAGAAAAAGGAAGAATGATATGGCTATTGGGGTAGGTGATAAATTTCCATCGGGTGTGTTTGTAAAAATGAATGAAGAAGGGCCTGGTCCGATCACAACCGAGGAATTTTTCGGAGGTAAAAGAGTTGTTTTGTTCGGGGTGCCGGGGGCTTTCACACCTCCCTGTTCAGAGAAACACCTTCCTGGCTTTGTCGAAAGGGCAGCGGAGATAAAAACGAAGGGCGTCGATATAATTGCGTGCCTGTCGGTCAATGATGTCTTCGTTATGAATGCTTGGGGCAAAGACCAGAATGCTGGCGACAGCGTTGAAATGCTTGCGGACGGCAGTGCTGCGCTGACCAAAGAACTCGGTACCGTCCTTGATTTAACAGATCGTGGTCTCGGAGTGCGGTCTAGCCGTTATTCGATGATTGTGGATGATGGGGTCGTCACGACGATCAATCTAGAAGAAGGCGGAGCGTTTGAAGTTAGCGGCGCTGACACGATTCTCAGCCAACTATAGACGAACAGTGGCTGCTGAACTTTGCCCTGGCCGCAATGCGGGGGTGTTTTAGTTCGGGCCGGAAATATTGAGGAAAATGGACAAATTCGGAATAGGGCAGGGTGTGACTCGTGAGGAGGACCCGCGGCTGCTCAAAGGCTGCGGCATTTTCGTCAATGACGTGAGCCTGTCGAACCAGACCTATGCCGTCGTGCTCCGTTCGCCCCACGCGCACGCAGATATAATTTCTATCAATACCGGGGCGGCCACGGAATTGCCGGGTGTTCTGGGCATATTTACCGGTAAGGATGTAGCCGCCGACAATCTCGGCGTGCCCGGAATGCCGGCCAAATGGTTGCGTCCGGACGGCGGGTCGATGAAGTACCGTCCCCAGCCACCACTTGCGCTGGGCCGTGTGCGTTATGTCGGCGATCCCGTTGTGTTTATCGTCGCCGAGACACTTGCGCAGGCCCAGGATGCCACCGAGGCCGTTATCGTGGATTACCAGCCTTTGCCGTCGGTCACCGATACCGCGCTCACGATCGATGCCGACGCACCTCTGGTATGGGATGACAGTCCGGACAATGTGTCGGGTTTGTATCAGGCCGGTGACGATGCGGCGACCGAGGCGGCGTTTGCCGGGGCGGATCTTATTGTCAGCCGCCGGTTCGTGATTTCTCGTGTCTTCGCCCAGTATATGGAAACACGCGGTGCTATCGGCGCGTACGACCAGCGCGAAGACCGCTATCTGCTGCATGCCGACGTTCAGTATCCCCACCGAGTAAGGCAACTACTCGCAGAAAAAATTTTCGCGGTGCCCGAGCAGAATATCCGCGTCGTCGCCCGCGATGTCGGCGGCGGTTTTGGCACCAAGGGCTGGCAGTATGCCGAACACCGCTTGGTGTTATGGGCCGCGCAAAAAATAGGCCGCCCGGTAAAATGGGCCTGCGAACGCACCGAGGCTGTGCAGGCGGACGAACATGGACGTGACAACGTCACAGATGCCGAAATCGCCTTTGGTGCGGATGGCAGGGTGCTCGGTTTACGGGTCAAAACAATTGCCAACATCGGCGCTTATCTATCGGCGATCCGTAATCTGCTGGCTGCCTACACTAATGTGGGCACGCTAATCGGGGTCTACGATATCCCAGCGGCCCATGTCGCCGTGCGCACGGTACATTCGAATACCAATCCGACGGCGCCTTATCGTGGCGCCGGTCGGCCCGAGGCGACCTATGTGATTGAACGCATGTTCGACGAGGCCGCTTGCGAACTAGGTGTCGACCCGGCAGAGCTCCGCGCGCTGAACATGATTGCGCCCGACGCCATGCCAGTGAAGAACGCATTAGGTTTGACCTACGATTGTGGCGAGTTTGCCCGCAATCAGAAGGCGGTGCTCAAGATGTGCGATTACGCGGGTTTCCCTGCCCGCCGCGAAGAAGCGCGAAGCCGCGGC
>MDTB01076786.1_pt1 | contig 10461 bp, 11 predicted proteins | sample 811161 | NCBI WGS metagenome assembly MDTB01 (sample SAMN05326650, study PRJNA326480) | marine metagenome | isolation source: seawater | place: Mediterranean Sea | collected 2009
CTCCTAAAGCAGAAGCCAAGAAGGAAGAACCAAAAGCTGAAGCCAAGAAGGAAGAACCAAAAGCTGAAGCCAAGAAGGAAGCTCCTAAAGCAGAAGCCAAGAAGGAAGCTCCTAAAGCAGAAGCCAAGAAGGAAGAACCAAAAGCATAAAGTATAGAAAGATTTTTAATGCTAAAAGTTAAAATATTTACTTTATACCCAGAATTATATCCTGGGCCATTGGACTATAGTCTTTATAAAAAGGCCAAAGACAAGAATATTTGGAGTCTTGAAATAATAAATATAAGAGATTATTCAAATGACAAACATGGCACCGTCGATGACACACCTTTTGGTGGTGGCAGCGGTATGATAATGAGACCAGATATTTTAGCAAAAGCTTTAGATAAAAATATTGATTATAAAGAAAAAAATATCAATATTTTCCTATCTCCAAAAGGAAAGAAACTTGATCAATCGCTAGCTAAAAAATTTAGTAAAGAAAAAAATATAAATATTATATGTGGTCATTTTGAAGGTATTGATCAAAGAATACTAGAAACAAGAAATATAGAAGAAGTGAGTCTTGGAGATTATATTTTATCTGGTGGAGAAACAGCATCTTATGTGTTTCTAGACTCTATTATAAGGTTACTGCCTGGAGTACTGGGAAACGAGCAGTCAATTAAAGATGAAAGTTTTGAGAATGGACTGTTAGAATATTCTCAATACACGAAACCTCAAAAATGGGAGGAGAAAAGTGTCCCAGAAGTATTATTATCAGGCGATCATGCCAAAATTAAAGACTGGCATTTATCTCAATCAGAGGCTATAACACGTCGCCAGAGGCCAGATCTTTGGAAAAAATATAAGAAAAAAAAATGAAAAATATAGAAGACATAAATAGAGAAGCTATTAAAAAAATTATTTCTAACAAAAAAATTTCTGATTTTTCTCCCGGGGATACAGTTAAAGTTGGTGTTAAAATTGTAGAAGGGAAAAGAGAGAGAATTCAATTTTTTGAGGGAGTTTGCATTGCGAAAAAAAATAGAGATATAAATTCCTCTTTTACAGTAAGAAAAATTTCTTTTGGAGAAGGAGTAGAAAGAACATTTGCTCTTTATAGTCCTGTTGTGGACTCAATTAAAGTCATTAGATCAGGAAAAGTTAAAAGAGCCAAATTATATTATTTAAGAGATAGAAAAGGTAAGTCAGCAAGAATAGCTGAAAAAATTAAAAAGAAAATTGGAATAGATGTTTTTGCAAAATCAAATGAGACAAAAGAAATCTCAGATAGTCAAATAAATGATACTAAAACAAAAAAAGAACCTATTCTCGAAAAAACTAAATTAGAGAATAAAGAAAATAAATAAAATTCTCAAATGCCAAAAACACTATATGATAAGATATGGGATGACCATCTTGTTCATCAAGAGAAAGACGGAACAAGTTTACTATATGTTGATAGACATTTAGTACATGAAGTTACAAGCCCCCAAGCATTTGAAGGGTTAAGAATGCAAAAAAGGAAAGTTAGAAGACCTGAGTTGACTTTAGCAGTCCCTGATCACAATGTTCCAACAACAGATCGATCTAAAGGAATAGCTGATAAAGAGTCAAAAATTCAGGTGGATACTCTAAGAAAAAATTGCGAGGAGTTTAATATTGAATTGTTTGATGTTAATGATAAGAGACAAGGAATAGTACATATTATTGGTCCAGAGCAAGGTTTTACACAACCTGGCACAGTTATAGTTTGTGGAGATAGTCATACTGCTACTCATGGGGCTTTTGGTTCTTTAGCTTTTGGTATTGGAACTTCAGAAGTAGAACATGTACTTGCAACGCAGACCTTAATACAAAAAAAATCAAAAAATTTTAGAATAAATGTGAATGGTAAATTACCTATTGGAGTAACTTCAAAAGACGTAATATTAAAAATTATAGGAACAATTGGAACCGCAGGGGGTACAGGACATGTAATTGAGTTTGCAGGTGAAGTTATTAAAAATCTTAGTGTAGAACAAAGAATGACTATTTGTAACATGACAATTGAGGCGGGTGCAAGAGCAGGTTTAATAGCTCCAGATGAAAAAACATTTGAATATTTTAAAGGTAGACCTATGTCTCCTAAAGGCGATAATTGGATTAAAGCTCTGGCTCAATGGAAAACTCTTTACTCAGATGAGGGATGTAAATTTGATAAAGAAGTAAACATAGAGGGAAAAGATATTGAACCTTTAGTAACTTGGGGAACTTCTCCTCAAGATGTGTCTCCAATTACGGGTAAAGTTCCTGATCCAGAACTTGAGAATAATGAAGAAAGAAAAAATGCCATGTATCGTTCCTTAAATTATATGGGTTTAAAACCAAATATGAAAATTTCAGATATAAAAGTAGATACAATATTTATTGGAAGTTGTACAAATGGAAGAATTGAAGATCTTAGACTCGCTGCTCAACTTTTGAATGGTAAAAAAATTGCTAAAAATGTTACAGCAATGGTTGTACCAGGGTCTGGTTTGGTAAAAAAACAAGCTGAAGAAGAGGGGTTAGATAAAATTTTTATTGAAGCAGGTTTCGAATGGCGTGAACCTGGATGCTCAATGTGTTTAGCTATGAATGATGACAAGTTAAGATCTAAGGAAAGATGTGCATCAACTTCAAATAGAAATTTTGAAGGTAGACAAGGAAGAGGAGGAAGAACGCATTTAGTCAGTCCTGGAATGGCTGTAGCTGCAGCAATACAGGGACGTTTATCTGATGTTAGAAAATTAAATTAAATGGAAAAGTTTAAAACATTAAAAAGTATACCAGCATACTTATCTTTGACAAATATAGACACTGATATGATAATTCCTAAACAGTTTTTAAAAACAATAAAAAGAACTGGACTAGGAAAAAGTTTATTTTATGAAATGCGATATAACGAACAAGGAGAATTGATAAAAGACTTTATCCTAAATACTGAGCCATATTCAAAATCTAAAATTCTATTAGCAGGAAAAAATTTTGGATGCGGATCTTCAAGAGAGCATGCTCCCTGGGCGCTTTTAGACTTTGGTATAAAATGTGTAATAAGCCCTAGCTATGCAGATATTTTCTACAATAATTGTTTTAACAACGGTATTTTACCAATAGTTGTTGAAGATAAAATTATTAAAGAGCTATCAGAATATTGTAAAAGAAAAGAAGAAATAGAAATTAATCTTGAAAAACAAGAAATATTATTCGGTAATAAAAAAGCACAATTTGATTTGGACCCAGCTAAAAAAAATAGATTGCTAGAAGGCCTAGATGAGATAGGAATGACTTTAGAAAAAACATCAAATATAAGTGTTTATGAGGAGCGAATTAAGAAAAATAAACCTTGGATTACTAGGAATGATTAAAGTAAAAAAAAGAAAAATTTTACTCTTGCCAGGTGATGGAATAGGTCCCGAAGTGATGGCTGAGGTAAAAAAAATTATTCAGTGGTTAAATAAAAATAAGTCTTTAGACTTTATAATTGACGAAGGTCTTGTAGGAGGGGCTTCCTTTGAAAAACATAAAAACCCAATAACTGACGAAGTATTTTTTAAAGCTTTAGAAAGTGAAGCGGTAATTTTAGGTGCTGTAGGTGGACCAAAATACGATAACCTCGAGTTTTCAAAAAGACCTGAAAGAGCCTTATTAAAATTAAGAAAAGAATTAAAACTTTTTGCAAATTTAAGACCTGCAATTTGCTTTGAACAATTAGTTGAAGCTTCATCGCTTAAACCAGAGATAATATCTGGCTTAGATATAATGATTGTTAGAGAATTAACTGGCGGAATTTATTTCGGAGAACCGAGAGGAATAGAACCGATAGAAAACAATGAAAGAAAAGGAGTTAATACTCACACCTACACAACAGGCGAAATACAACGAGTGGCTAGAGTAGCTTTTGATTTAGCAAAAAAAAGAAAAAGTAAGGTTACTTCTTGTGAGAAATCAAACGTTATGGAAGCAGGAGTTTTGTGGAGAGAGGAAGTTCAGGCACTTAAAGATAAAGAATATAAAAATATTGAATTAAGTCATATGCTCGCCGATAATTGCGCAATGCAGCTCTTAAGAAATCCAAAACAGTTTGACGTGATTGTAACAGATAATCTTTTTGGAGATATTCTTTCTGATGAGGCGGCTATGCTAACTGGTTCTCTTGGTTTATTGCCTTCAGCTTCTTTAGGAGCTAAAGATAAAAATGGAAAAATAAGATCTATGTATGAGCCTGTACATGGATCAGCTCCAGATATTGCCGGAAAAAATATTGCTAACCCAATAGCAACAATTTTAAGTCTTTCAATGGCTTTAAGATATTCATTAGAACTTGATAAAGAAGCAGATTTACTAGACTCAGCTGTTCAAAAAGTGCTCGATGACGGCTTAAGAACTAAAGATATACTATCACTAGGAAAAAAAGAGGTATCAACTTCTGTTATGGGTGATGCAATTATATCAAAATTAAAATAAAGTATAATACAATATGAATTTAGCAATTATCGGAGCCACAGGTAATGTTGGTAGAAAAACAATAGAAATCCTAGAGAAATCAGAGATTAAGATTGATAATTTATATTTAGTAGCTTCAGAAAAAAGCGTAGGAAAAAAAATAATTTTTAATAATAAAGAAATTGAAATTCAACGGCTAGAAAAATATAATTTTTCAAATGCAGAAATCACTTTTTTTGCCGCAGGAGGAAATATAGCAAAAGAATGGGTTGATAAAGCATCAAAAAAAACAATTGTTATTGATAACTCAAGTTATTTTAGGATGTATGATAATGTTCCTCTAGTAGTGCCTGAAGTAAATCCTAAAGCTTTAAAAGATCATAATAATATTATTGCAAATCCTAATTGTTCAACAATTCAGATGGTTCTGGCTTTGAAGCCTTTACATGAAGAATATAAAATTAAACGTATTGTGGTATCAACTTATCAAGCAGTTTCTGGAGCTGGTAAAGCTTCAATGGATGAGTTGTTTAGTCAGACAAAATCTTATCTAGAAGGAAAAAAAATGGAAACTAACAATTTTACAAAACAAATTGCTTTCAACATTATACCACATATAGATAGTTTTGGTGAAGATGGATATACAAAAGAAGAATTAAAAATGGTTAATGAAACAAAAAAAATTTTAGATAGTAAAATTAATATTACAGCAACTTGTGTTAGAGTCCCGGTAAAAACATCACATTCTGAGTCTATTAACATTGAATTTGAAAACTCTTATGATTTAAATAAAATTAAAAAAATATTAGATAATGCACCAGGTTGCAAAGTTATAGATCGCCATAAGGATGGAGGATATATAACTCCTGTAGAGGCAGAAGGTAGTTTTACAACACATATTTCTCGAATTAGACAAGATAACTCCAAAGAAAAAGCAATTAATATTTGGGTTGTATCTGATAATTTATTAAAAGGTGCAGCTTTGAATAGTGTACAAATCGCAGAAATGCTAGTAAAAAAAAGTTGATTTAAATAGATTATGCAAAACAACAAACCACTGACGCCACATTTACAAATATATAGATGGCAAATTTCTTCATTGTTATCAATAACACATAGAATAGTGGGAGTGGTAAATGTATTAGCCATAACATTAATTTGTTTTTGGTCTATGTCTTTACTTTTAGGAGAGGCAAACTACAAAATTATAAATTTTTTTTTTCAATCTTTTTTTGGAAAATTTTTAATCATAAGTTTGTGTTGGACTTTTAGTTTTCATGCTTTAAATGAAATTAGGCATTTAGCTTGGGATTTAGGTTTCGGGTTTGACTTACAAACTTCTAAAATCACAGGAGTACTAACAATTGTAGGTTCTTTTATTTTAACAATAGTTATTTATTTATCTGGAAAGTATTTTTTTTGATATGAATAAATCAACAAAGAAATGGTTATTTCTAAAATTTAGTTCTGCAATTTTAATTCCATTAATGCTTTGGTTTATCATTAATTTTGCCTCATTATATGAGTCGGAATACTCAATTATAGTTAGTTTTTTCTCTACTCAGCCTTCAAAAATACTATTTTCTTTATTCATAGTATTTGGGTTCTTTTTCTTCGCATTAACAATAAGTGAGATTTTTGAAGACTATATTTACGATGAAAAAATCAAAAATGTCGCAAATAAAGCTTTGTATATTTTTGCTATAGTAATGCCATTAATAACAATTATATGTATATTTAACTTAAATTTATGAGCTCTTATAAAATAATTGATCACGAATATGATGTAGTAGTTCTAGGAGCAGGAGGCTCAGGATTAAGAGCCGCTGTAGGCCTAGCTGAGGCTGGGCTTAAAACTGCATGTATTTCCAAAGTCTTCCCAACTAGAAGTCATACCTCAGCTGCACAAGGTGGAATTTCAGCTGCATTAGGAAACATGGGTGAAGATGATTGGAGATGGCATATGTACGATACCGTTAAAGGCTCTGACTGGCTGGGTGACCAAGATGCGATCGAATATTTGTGCAAAGAAGCTCCACGAGCTGTAATAGAACTAGAAAGATATGGAGTACCATTTAGCAGAACAGATGATGGAAAAATTTATCAAAGACCTTTTGGAGGTATGACGAAGAATTATGGTAATGGAACTATACAAAGAACATGTGCAGCAGCAGATAGAACCGGTCATGCAATTCTTCACACACTGTATGGTCAAGCACTTAAACACAATACTGAATTTTTTATAGAATATTTTGCATTAGATTTAATTATGAAAAATGGAGAATGCAAAGGTTTGATAGCTTGGAATTTAACCGACGGAACTATTCATAGATTTAGATCTCATATAACAATTATAGCAACTGGTGGTTACGGAAAAGTTTATTATTCTGCAACTTCAGCTCATACTTGTACTGGAGACGGAAATGCTATGATATTAAGAGCAGGCCTCCCATTACAAGATATGGAATTCGTTCAGTTCCACCCTACTGGAATATATGGGGTTGGATGTTTAATCACAGAAGGAGTAAGAGGTGAAGGTGGATTTCTTGTAAATGGAAAAGGTGAAAGATTTATGGAAAGATACGCACCAAATGCTAAAGATTTAGCTTCAAGAGATGTAGTTAGTAGATCAATGGAAATAGAAATTAACGAAGGTAGAGGAGCAGGTAAGGAAAAAGATCATATTAAATTACATTTAGATCATTTAGACCCAAAAGTAATTGACGAGAGATTGCCAGGTATTACAGACGCAGCTAAAACCTTTGCTAACGTAGATGTGAGTAAAGAACCAATACCTGTCGTTCCAACCGTTCATTACAACATGGGAGGAATTCCTACGAACTATAAAGCAGAGGTCTTAACTTTAAATGGATCTGAAAAAACTGTGCCAGGATTAATGGCAATAGGCGAGGCAGCTTGTGTTTCTGTACATGGGGCTAATAGACTTGGCTCAAATTCCTTAATTGATCTTGTAGTATTTGGGAGGGCAGCGGCAAAAAGAGCTGCTGAATTAATTAAACCTGGAGCACCTCATGAAGAAGTATCTCAATCTGAAACCGATAAGTGTTTAGATAGGTTCGACAAAATAAGAAATTCAAATGGAGGTACTAAAGCTTCAGAACTTAGACTTTCAATGCAAAAAACTATGCAGTCAAAATGCGCTGTATTTAGAACAGAAAAAACTTTAAAAGAAGGTGTAGAAGCAATTAGAAAGCCACTTGAGGGCATGGAAAATATATCTATAAAAGATAAATCTTTACTTTTTAACACAGATTTAGTTGAGACATTAGAATTTGACAATTTAATCAGACAAGCTTTGACTACAATGGACTCTGCATATAATAGAAAAGAAAGTCGAGGAGCACATGCTAGAGAGGATTTTACAAAACGTGATGATAAAAATTTTATGAAACACACATTAGCATGGCAGAATGGTAAAAAAGTAGAAGTAAAGTATAGAGATGTACATGCTAAAACTTTGACTAATGAAGTTCAGTATTTTCCTCCAAAAGAAAGAGTTTACTAATGGTGCAATTTAACCTACCTCAAAATTCAAAAATTATTGTAGGGGACTATTATAAAGATAAAACTAATTCTTCCAAAATAAGAAAAGTAAATATTTACAGATGGGATCCATCTGACAATAAAAATCCTAGAATAGACACTTTTGAAGTTGATATGAATAATTGTGGACCAAAAGTATTGGACATTTTATTTAAAATTAAAAATGAAATTGATCCATCGCTAACATTTAGAAGATCTTGCGCTCATGGAGTATGTGGCTCCTGTGCTATGAATGTTGATGGAGTTAACACTCTTTCTTGTATTAAGTCTCACATTGATATTAAAGGTGATTTAAATATTTACCCTCTTCCACATTTAAAAGTAATCAAAGATTTAATTGGAGACTTAAGCACATTATATAAACAATATGAGTCAATTCAACCTTGGTTAAAAACTTCCCAAACAGGAAAAGAAAAACAAGAGATCGTTCAGTCACAAAAAGATAGATCAAAATTAGATGGCTATTACGAATGTATTCTATGCGCTTGCTGTTCAACTTCTTGCCCAAGCTATTGGTGGAATGGTGATAAATATTTAGGACCTGCAGTATTATTACAAGCATATAGATGGATAAACGATAGTAGAGACTCAGAAAGAAAAGAGAGATTAAAAAAAGTAGCTGATGAACTGAAACTTTACAGATGTCATACTATTATGAACTGTACAAATTCTTGTCCAAAAGGTCTAAATCCTGCTAAAGCTATTGGTTCAATTAAAAAGATGCTGGCAACTAGTTAAAATTATTTGCTTAATATTTTACGATAATACAGGGATAGTGAACTCAGGCCCAGCATTATCTTCTACCCAAGTAACCGTAGCAGTTTTTAATTTTGTGTAAAACCTTACACCTTCTGGACCATGCATTGAGTGATCTCCAAATAAAGAGCGTTTCCATCCTCCAAAACTATGATAAGCAACTGGAACAGGTATAGGAACGTTTACACCTATCATTCCTATTTTAGCATTTTCTGTAAAGTGTTTTGCTATATTTCCACTTTTTGTGAACACTGCAGCACCATTACCCAACTCATGATCATTCACAAGTTTAAGAGCGTCTTCATAAGTTTCCGTAGTCATCATACTTAGAACTGGACCAAAAATTTCTTCCTTATAAATTTTCATATTTGGTTTTACATCTTCAAAAATAGTAGGTCCTACAAAATAACCATTTTCATATCCTTGCAACTTCATATTTCTTCCATCAGAAAGCAATTTGGCACCCTCTTTTTCTCCAGTATCAATGTATCCTAAAACTTTTTCGTAATGGGCTTTATTGTTTAGTGGTCCGAAATCACTCTTTTCATCAGTGTAAGGACCAACCTTAAGTTTAGATGTTTCTTTTAATAATTTAGCCTTTAAATTTTTTGCAGTGTCTTTACCCACACATACAGCGACTGATATTGCCATACACCTTTCTCCAGCAGATCCAAAAGCGGACCCAATAATTGCATCTGTCGTTTTGTTTACATCTGCATCAGGCATAATAACCATATGATTTTTGGCTCCACCTAGTGCTTGAACTCTTTTATTATTTTTAGTTCCAGTATGGTAAACATATTCAGCTATTGGAGTTGATCCAACAAAGCTAACTGCTTGAATATTGTTACTTTCTAAAATTGTATCAACAGCCTCCTTGTCTCCATTAACAACATTTAAAACACCTGCCGGCATACCTGCTTCAATCGCAAGTTCTCCCAATTTCATTGGACAACTTGGATCTTTTTCAGAGGGTTTTAACACGAATGTATTTCCACATGCTATTGCTACAGGATACATCCACATTGGAACCATTGCGGGAAAATTAAATGGAGTAATACCAGCGCAAACACCTAAAGGCTGTCGTAGAGTGTGAGAGTCAACGTTAGTTCCAACTGCAGCTGAGTGATCCCCTTTTAAGGAGTCTGTTATACCAGTTGCGTACTCAACAACTTCAATTCCTCTTTGAATAGATCCTTTTGCATCCGGAATAGTTTTTCCATGTTGTTCTGAAACCATCACTGCGAGCTCATCCATGTTTTTAACTAACAAATCTTTATATTTTGATAAAATTCTTGCTCTATTAATAGGTGTAGTTTTTGACCATTTTAAAAATGCTTTAGCCGAATTTTCTATAGCCATTTCCACGGTAGCTTTGCTTGCTAGCTCAACTTCTGCTATTTGCTCACCAATAGCCGGATTAAAAATTTTTCCTACTCTTGCGTTTTTTTCGGTATAGATTTTCCCATCAATAAAATGATTAATTTTTTTCATGAATTCTTTAAATTTTTAATAAAGTTATACCAAGTATTTTTTTTTTTCAATCCTTTATTCCACCTGTTGACTCCTTAAATTACATAAGCTTAAATTAGAAAAAATATTAAATAGATGGGGGACTATTTGGTCAAAAGAGAAAATGTAAGAATTTGCGTGCCAAGATTTTTGCAGATTGGCAAAGGAAGCTTAAAAGAAC
>MDTB01168164.1_pt1 | contig 10461 bp, 8 predicted proteins | sample 811161 | NCBI WGS metagenome assembly MDTB01 (sample SAMN05326650, study PRJNA326480) | marine metagenome | isolation source: seawater | place: Mediterranean Sea | collected 2009
CTTATTAACAGCGGCCTGAAATGCAGCAGTGTCTTTAATCACATGGTCTGCAGCCAGTACTAACAAAACCGGCGCTTCATCTGGGTTGTTCTTGCTATCACCTAACGCCTGAAACGCCGCCAGAGCAATCGCAGGCGCCGTATTACGACCAACAGGTTCCAGCAAAATAGTCGCTTGTGTGCCCAACTGCCGAAGTTGCTCGGCAGCCACAAAACGATGCTCTTCATTACAAATGACAAGAGGAGAGCGGCCACTGAACACAGCTACTCGTTCTAATGCCTGCTGAAAAAGTGAGCTCTCACCTGCTAACGACAAAAACTGTTTGGGCGACTGCTCTCGCGACAATGGCCAAAGGCGCGTACCAGAGCCGCCCGCAAGTATTATAGGAATCAAGTTTTATCTACACTCAATGCATATCTTTAAAAAGGAAACACCCAAGGAATCAATGCCAGAGCAACGCTGCTGTATACGAGCAACAATGGAAGCCCGGCCTTAATGTAATCCGCCAACTGGTAATTACCCGCACTGTAAACCATAAGATTAGTTTGATACCCATACGGCGACAAAAAGCTTGCACTCGCACCAGACGCCAACGCCATAAAAAACGGATACGGGCTCACACCCAGTGCTTCTGCGGTGGCGTAAGCAATAGGAAACATCAATGCTGCGGCTGCATTATTGGTAACAAGTTCAGTGACCAACCAAGTGACCACATACACCGCGACCATGGCGGCAAATGGGCCCATCCCCCCGACAGCATAATTCACGGCACCTGCCAGCATGTCCGCCAGGCCGACCTGAAACATGGCTTGCGACAACCCCAAAGCACCGCCAATAACGACGATCAACTCAAAAGGAAAACGAGCCTTAAGCTCTTCGACCGAAATCAGTCGAAATGCTAAACAGGCCCCCAACAACAACAAAATCCCTTTTAAGAGAGAAATGACCCCCACCACAGACAGAGCAATAGCAGCGCCAAAGCCTACCATCACCAGGATACTACTAGCAGTATTTAAAGGCTGACGCCGCTCTATACCAGACACAGTGATAAAATCGTTTCGTTTTCCCTCTTTGGCATCTGTAAACTTCGGGCCTACAGTAAGTAAAAGCGAGTCACCGGCTTGAAGTACGTGATCGCCCAGCTTGCCTCGAATATTCTTGCTTCCCCGACGAATCGCAATCACAGCGGCATCAAACCGCGACCTGAATTCGCAAGTTTTGAGGCTGTACCCAATCATTGAAGACGTAGGCGATACGATGACCTCAGCCAAGGGCGCGCCCTGTCCCGGCATATGCTTCTCCAGCCCGTGGCTGGTCAAACCGTCAAACCCATAAAGAATATGCTCGTATGCCGGTTCACCCGAGAACACTAACGTGTCATCAGCCTTGAGAATGAAATCCGGAGCAACTGGGGCAAATGTCTTTCCAGCTCGAACAACCTCGACCAAAAACATATTCTCCAGGCGACGCAAGCCGTTATCAGCGATGCTTTTACCAACAAGTGAAGAGTGCTCAGATACCGTGCGCTCGAAAAGATACTCACGACGCTCTGTTGCTTCATCAGGAAGATGGTTATCAGATAAAAACCGGTGCGAAACAAGCGAAATGACTATCAAAGTAGCCAGAAAAACAGGGGCGCCTATCAAAGTAAAATCGAAGAAACCGAGCAGTACAGCCCCAGACTCTTCAACAAAACTATTCACAATCAGATTAGTGCTAGTGCCTACCAGGGTCATCATACCGCCAGCAATCGAAGCGTATGACAGAGGCAGAAGGTAACGAGAGACGGGTAACCGGGATTGCCTGCGTAAGCCCCCCATCAAGGTAGCGACAACGGCCGTATTATTGAGAAATGACGATATAACCCCCGCAACCAGGCCTAGCCTGAAAACTCCCAAGTTTACGTTACCGCCACTCGTCACGCTTCGCCTGGAGAGCTCTGATACAAAGCTAACCTTTTCAAGAACGACCGAGAGCAGCATAAGCCCGATCAAGGTCAATAGAGATGGGTTAACGTAATTATGTGACAACTGTTCGAGCGTGAGTACGCCACTTGCGTATAAAACCCATGCAGCAATCGCGAACACAGCGATTGGCCTGAGGCGTGTTGCAGCAAGCATTACAACCACGCCGACAAATAGAAAAGTTACAACCAAAAAGTTAAAGGTCAAACGCTAACCTCCCGGCAACAAGCGGGCGAGTCAATATCTCGAATCGGGACTATTTTTTGAAAACGCCAACAATCTCACCACGCTCAGTAACCAGAACTGAGGTAATTTTCTTTTCCTCCATCAAAACCAATGCATCCTCCACACGAGTTCCAGCCATCACCGAAACCGGGTTGCTTGTCATTAAATTTGATGCATTCTTCGTGAAAAGCTGTTCCTTGTACTTCTCTATCGCCCTACGAAGATCCCCGTCAGTAATTACAGATGGCTTATCCACCGTCGATACAATAGCCATACCAAGGCCACCGCCACTGATTGCTGAGATCACTTCTGCAACTGACGCATCAGGCTGAATGACTGGCAGGTTATCTGACACCATCTCATTCTCAACACGAGACAACAAACGCCGACCAAGCGACCCCCCGGGATGGAATCGAGCAAAGTTCTCAGGTTTAAAGTCGCGGGCCTTCATCAGCGTTACCGCGAGTGCATCGCCCATTGCCAGTGTGGCCGTAGTTGAAGAAGTAGGCGCCAGCTGCAGGGGGCAGGCTTCTTCTTCTACGCCAACATTCAGGTGATAGTTCGCGGCTTTAGCCAGGGTCGAATCCGGGTTTCCCGTCATGGCAATGAGAACGTTACCATTGTCCTTCAGAAAAGGAATCAGCTTTACGACCTCTTCTGTCTCACCAGAATTGGAAATAGCGATAAAGACATCATCAGGAGAAACCATCCCCAGATCACCGTGGTACGCTTCACCTGGGTGCATGAAAAAAGAGGGAGTTCCCGTGCTTGCAAGGGTAGCAGCAATTTTCTTACCTATGATGCCTGACTTACCCATGCCGCAAACGATGGTCTTTCCTTCTGATGACAGAATTGCACTCACAGCATCATCAAAATCAGTACTCAGGTTGTCTGACAATGCCGAAACTGCTTTCGCTTCGACTGAAAATACGGATCTAGCTATATCTGAAAAATTCATTACTACTTCCTGCACCAATCTTCAGGCTTATCTTTGCGCCAATCTTCCATGGCTTCTTTGAACGTGTAGAGATAGTCGTAGCCGTTATTCGACAAATACTCAGGAAGAATATTATTCGAACGGACCAGCTTTTTAATACGTACCGGGCTGATAGGTTGATTGATTCGAAGGATCTTAGCCAGACCCTCTGCCACAAACGACATCGGGTAAATTATCGAAAACGGCACATTAGGCACAAAGCGCTTAATACCTTCCACCTCACACACCATCTCAACGTACTCTTCAATGGTGGGACCGGGGTTCATGCTCATATTAAAAAGCACAGGTTCATCGTTTGCCTTATTCTCCAGCGCCCAATACATCGCGTTGCAAAGCTCTTTCACATAAGTCCCTGCTTTGCGGGTATCACGGTTTGCCATGTACAAGAAGTAACGCTTAATCGTCGCCTTAATCAAGCGAGTAACGTTACCCCCCTCGCCCGCACCAAATACGACACCGGGACGTACAATCACCAAACGGCGATGCGGCCTGTCTTCAGCTTGCCACGTACGATGAATATGCTCGGATGCCAACTTAGACCCGCCGTAAGCCGTCTCGGGAACTGGAACAGATTCTTCTGTTCTTACTTCTTCGGAGGGCCCGTAAGGCGCAATGCTACTGGTAAATATCAGGTCATTACAACCGATCTCGCGAGCCCAGTTACATACGTTCGTCGCGCCAAGCAGGTTCGTTGTATAGTATTCGTGTGGTTCATGCCCCGGCTCACGATGCACCGCCGCAAAGTTGGCGATTAAACTTACCTCACCTTCCACGTGCAGTGACACCGGTTCACGGACATCGCACTCTACGTACTTAACTTTGCCCTCGCTTACATAATTCCGGTATGTCGAGGTTGTACGTTCAACATCTAACGGCAGAATATCAGTAGCCAGAACCTGATCCACCAGACCTTTATCCAGCAAGTACTGGGAAAAATGGCTACCGATAAAGCCCGAGCCGCCAAAAATTACCGCTACTTTCATCACTATGCCTCCCCAGACACCAGTTCTTCAAAATCCTGAATATAACGCTTCTGCGAATAATTCTTACTGCAATGCTTCTGGCCCGCCTGTGCTAACTTCTCAGGATCACTCACACCATCAAGGAGAGAGTTCAGACGGGCAACCCCCTCATCAACCGAACCAAACAGAACCCCGGACACACCATCCTCGACAATATCTACATTACCTGCACAGGTTGAAAGAACAGCACAACAACCAGACAGCATGCCCTCGATAGGAGAAACAGGCATACCTTCCCACAACGCAGTCGACAAATAATAGCGAGAACTTCGCAACACCGCCTGGACTTCATCAGGCGTCTTCCAACCAGTTACTTCCACACCTGCCTGTTCCAGTGTTTTCCGGTCGTCACTGTCACCGTCACCTACCCAAATAAACTTAACATCATTACGCGATGACAGGACCCTCTCAACAATACGAGCAAAAGAAACAGGATCTTTTTGCAAACGAATCTGACCCACAGTCACCACCACGTTCTCACGATCACTCCATTGGCCCTCGTAAAGCCACTTATTTGTGTCGACCGCATTGTCTATCACCACACAAGGCCGAAAAGGAATGTACTTACCTATCTGATGGCCTTCACTCTGAGAACACGCGACATAGGTACAATCTTTTACAGCCCCCACCCACTCAAGCGCAGCAAAGAGTAGTTTTTTAGCGCCTGAAACATCCTGCCGCATAAATGAAATGCAATGAGGAAGGTAATAATAATGCCCCTTCAAACCAAGGGCAGCCAACCTGCCAATAAAGCCACCGAAAGAAGAATGTAAAAACACAGAGTCGGGTTCAAACTCAACCAGCAACGATCGTATCTTCTTTAAAGCAAATAACTTATTCTTTAAACCTGACATCTGAACATTAATAAGCTCCACATCCGGATGAAACAGCGCGGCCAGGTCATCAGGTGTTTCTGGCCGGCGGGAGTATATAACTTTGACTCGGTGACCTATAGCAGCCTGAGCGTTTGCAGACAAACGCAACATGGATAAAGTGCCGGTCGCGGTTGATTCAACTATGTGACATACCACGGTCATATTTGATACCTCGATTCATCGAAGAAGTCATCAAACTGCTCGGCCGTAATCTCATCATCTGAAAAATACTCAATTTTAGCGAGATACTTCATCACATAAGCAGCGATACGAGGCCCCTCCATCTCACGATAAATCGAGTTACCTTCAAAGGTGACTGGTGTTCCGACTATCTTGCTCTCTAATCCAACGGTCGAGTTAATCGTCCAAACTTCATCCGCACCCTGTATGAGCTCAAACGTATTATCGTTTCGCAGGACTATATTTCCTTGGCCAGCCACTTCGTTCAAATAGTGCATTACATCTGCATCAATTTCTGCCGGGTGAGGTTTTACCACAAGGGGAATTCCGCGCTCTCTTGAACGTGCAACCATTATATCCAGTGCTCCCTGGATACTGTTCCCGTCGTAATTAAGTATTATTTGTGCATCCGTACTTACCTGCATGGGAAAGAAAACATATTTATCAGGAAGATTATCAGAGAAATTCAAGTCAACAGCTTCAACCTTCTGCCCCCTGCCAAAGTAATAGCTATTTTCACCAACAATTCCAAAAAGTCGCTCAAAGTAGCATGAAAGTATCTGAATGTTCTTCTTTAACTTGAGTTTAAAATTAACACTCCGTGCTTGACCAATGCTGTGGCTCTGTAGTTTCTCCCTTATATAGTCTTGTCGCCACTCCTCAAAACTATCCAGCTCTGCCCATTTATCCAGAACTTCCGGTTTTTTGTATAAGAAGCTTGCCATGTCTGTCCCTTCGGGATCGACAAATGTTCTGTTTGGTATATTCCCATAGCCAACAAAAATCTTTCGAATACTTTTATTGTCACAGAAATCACTGATCGCGACATGATTTACTAAACGGCCACTTGGAATAATAGCTATATCCCAAGGAGCCTCAGCATAAATATACTCTAACTTATTGATTATCGATGAGTAATTTTTACCCGCTTCTGACTCTGTAAGTCTGCCTGTAAGCACAGAAAAATTGTTAGAAAAATTTACGCTAAATTCGTCAGAAACTTTCCTTGCCAAGTATGCAGTTTCTCCTTCAAGCTTCAACAATATAAACGGCAACAAGCCATTGGCAAGATAACTTACTTCCCAGCCTCTTTTAGTAAACTCGGGGTAAAAACGCTTGAAGAAGCGATAGTCTTCCGGGTTATATACGTTGACCAATAAATTCATAAAGACACCCTCGAAATCCATCCTCTAGAAATCACACAGCAATAAATCCATAAAATATAAATACAGCTAAAACTCAGACCAAGTACTAATAGTCACGATTTCATGTTATTAATAAAATGAACATCTTTCTTGTAAAACTCCTCAACTAGGTCATATAAAACAGGAGTATAGTATTCCTCAAGCTGTTCTGTGCCAGAGGAATTAACTACTTTATTTTCAGAGAACTCAATTCCTAGCCTCTCCGATACATCCTTCATGGCATCATCTATTTTTTCTACAGAACCTACGTAATCGAGCTCACACCTTCCCTCAACCAACAAAAAATCCACCTGAGGAATAAAGTGAGTCCACGACATTACACTTTTCCTATAAGATTCTTCATAACTCATTTTCATAACAAAGTCTTCGAAACTTAAATCTTTCAGGTATCTAGATCTGAATTCTCTGTCATAAACACCAAACCCACCGGTCATCAAGTAGCGATAAGCCGAATAGAACCTTGAGTGCACATTACGGGTCAGTGAAAATTTAAAATATTGATTATACTTACCCTGATCATATTTTTTATAATGCCAGCAATAGTTATGCCCCTTGGGATTCATACCAAAGACTGACTGCGCGAATCCATTACCCGCATTTTTGGGTACGTGCACAAATATTACTTTATACTCATTCTCTAACTCGCTATATGGATCAACAAACTCTCGCGACCATTTATCCCGCCACAAAAGAGGAACTACGGTTGTGTACAATGGCCTCGCCACACTCTCAAGCCCCAAACCATTAACAATATTTCTAAACTTATCTAGCATTATACCTCCGAACTCTTGATCTAATTGACTCGAGCGGCCTTTCAACATAAACAACAAGAAAAGATGAAAAGATTATTGAGCAAAGTAAACATATCAACATCAACAAAAATGACCCTCTATTCAAGTCATCCAGAATGTAGTTTGCTACAAGCAAGCCAACTATCCAATGAACAAGATATATTGGGTATGATAAATCACCCAAGAACTTATCAGCCTCGACCAACCTACTGTCTTTAAACTTAAAATTATTTAATTTGCCAATCCAAATCGCCATTAAAATTATATTCAAATACATCACTAAACCATGAGGGTCAATGAGGTTAAACAGAGCCCCCCCTTTTTCAAGAAACAATATACAGATTGGCGAAATGAAAACATAAATGGTAAACAAAACTAGAAACCACCAAGGTACTCTGTCGAATATATTATCAAGGTATTTCTTATAATGGTAAATCAAAGCACCAACTGAAAAAGGCAAGGATGCTGCTGCTATTGAAAAATATCGTTCACTAAACCCGCCCTCGGAATAGATTGAACTCGCCACCCATAAAATAGACGCAAGAAACCACACCATAGCAACGTACGCGTTACGCCCCAGAAACAAACAGATCAGCAAATAAAAGACCAACTCATTCGCCAAAGCCCAAACAGGTGGAATTATGCGTGAACCAGAGTCATAAGCCATGCCAAAAATAAAAACGTTCCTTACCCAATCGCTCGCTGTATCAGGCAACTTCAAGGCCTCATTAAACACTTGAGAGTTTGGTGTATAATAAACAACCAACAAACTAATGAGCAGAATTACTATATATATCGGATAGATTCTTAAAAATCGATTAACCAAGAACTTTGAAACTCCCGCCGTAGTCAATGGATAGGTTCTATTCGTGACAAGCACCATTAAATATCCACTCAGAACAAAAAATCCAAAAACAGCATAATGCCCAAACCAATATGGATAGAACATATGAGTAACAACAACCATGGCCGCAAGCACGAATCTAAAAGCGCCAAACATCAACACCATCTCCCTTGAAATTAATAGTATTGTCGCGCCATAACAAATAGAGCGCGAAATAAAGAGGATAAATCGAAGCGATATGCCTCAAGTATGAGCCTAGGTCAGGCTCAAATATAGGATACACCAGAAAATTAACCATCAGTGGTATTGCCAGGTAGTATACCTTTATAGCTCTAAGATTTAAGAACAATACTAAAACCACGTAAACTTGAAGAAATATGTCCTTCAACTGAAAACTAAACAACATAGGGAGATTTATTTTCAAAAATGCATATATGTAGTTCAGCAATATCCCCGAAATATCAGCAACCGAATATAAATTGTAAAAACCGGTTCGCCTAACGTCGCCAGAACTAAAATAGCCGACATCGCGCCTAGCTTGGATATCACCTATAAAGTCTATAACATTTTGAGCGTACATTAGTCCAGTGACCAGCAATGTAAATACAGCCGACAAGAGTATTAATATCTTGAGCCTTCCATCCAGAATCGAAAAATAGAGAAGAAACGCAGCTAAAGGGAGGTAATATATACGAAAAAGAACAGCATACACCACTACAAAAACCGCCGCTGATATATAGTTCCCTCGCGTATAAAAATGCATTGATACCAAAAAGAATACCGTAACAAAAAACTCCTTACTCGGCTTTCCTAGGTTCATAAAAAAAGCCGGAAGGAAAAGAATAAAAAGCACTATAAACTCTACAAGAGTGAGCTTATAATAAAAAGAAAAATAAAGAATAAGAAAACCTAGAGCCGTCGCCATCAACTCAGGAGAAATCCCTAAAGACGAAAAACTGGAAAAGAATTTATACGCCCAAAAAAAGCTATAATCGAGATCACCTCCAGCACCATTTTCTAGCAGCTCAGCCATCATCCCAACATATTCATCATGACTGAGAGCCGCATCCTTTATGCCAAATATAATCACAACAACATACAAGGAAATCATGAGAGGGGCTCTATTCCCATGAAAAAAATTTGAAACAAATAAAGTTAAGTATCTATTCAAAATTGCCATACACCCGGGATCGCCACCCAATATAATGAATTTACAATACAGTTTAGGGTTGGAGCTTAACACGAACTATAAATAGGCCCAGAAGATTCTGTAACGCCACTCCCAGTGCGGTTGCCATTGCAACACCTATCAAACCGAAGTAATAACAAAAAATTACAGATAGACCGATGGTTGTAGGCCCAGAAAGAAAAGTCACTCTATTAAAATCCCTCTCATGTCCACTCATATTCAACAGATAACCAACAGACCCTGTCGCAACATTCACAAACTGCCCTGCAGCTAAAATCATCAATAACACGGCTGCTTCTTCAAACCCCTCACCAAATAACCCCATCACTTTTTCTGGCCAGGTCACCATCACAGCAACAACAGGCAACACCATTATAATCATCCCGCGTGTTGACCACTTCGCCAGATAGCGGATGCGATCTATGTTGCCTTCTTTCCATAATCTGGCGTATCTCGGTGCCACTACCATATTCACCACCATCAACACGAAGCTCGTTAACATGGCAGTGCGCTGTGCAGCGGTAAGCTGTGCAACCTCCTCTGCTGATAGCATGGCCCCAGCGATCAATATGCCTGACCACTGTACCGCTAAACTCATTATAGAGGCCACCCAGAGGTTCATACTGGCGTGCGTTAATTCGGGGTCGCTATAACCTGTTAATTTAAAGCTCACGTTCCGCTGGCTAAACCAGATGCTAATCGCTGCGATCAGTACCGTTACTGCCACCACAGAGTAGAGTTGTGCACTGGTCACCGCGCTTAGCGCGTCTGGCTGGTTAAACCAGAGGTATCCAAAGCCTGCGATAAATAGGGTTGATACACCTAAGTTCTGGAAGATGGTGGTGACTACGACGCGGTGCTGCGCTTGGAAGGCACACGACAACAAGAAGAAGATCGCCATGGCTGGGAGTGCTGGCAGCATCCAGAAGAGTACCGGCGCGAATGCAGGTTTGTTGAATATATGGGTCGCGATGGGCTCACTAAGGGCCATTCCCAACAGGGTTGCCGGAATCACTAATGTCGCAACCCATAGAAGGCCACGGTTAAGCTTTTCTTGTGCGAATTCGTCAGTGCCATGAGCAGACAGAAAACGAAGAATGACGTTATCGAGCCCCAAGCGGAAGAAGATGGACAGTACCGTTATCAAGGTGAAGCCAAGCAGGAATAAA
>MDTB01025105.1_pt1 | contig 10460 bp, 10 predicted proteins | sample 811161 | NCBI WGS metagenome assembly MDTB01 (sample SAMN05326650, study PRJNA326480) | marine metagenome | isolation source: seawater | place: Mediterranean Sea | collected 2009
ATCATTGATAATCTTATTTTTTATTTTTCCCATGATTATGAGTAGTGCTTCTTTGTCTGTAATTGATTGCTTAATTGTTCCCAGGTTCTTGTAGTGCTGAATCAATGATCTTTTTGCATCTTTTACGCTTGTTCCACTTATGCTTTCATATTTAATAGTGCAGTTAAAACAGTGTTTAAACAGATCTTTTAAAAAAGTTGTGGATTTCATGTTCAGATTAAAAAAAGATATATGATCCTTCATGTCAGTCCTATAGCGCATCTTTATATCTTCGTAATCTTTTATTCCAATATAATTTTGTGTTTCTATAAGAAGTGGTTTTCCTCCAGGTTCTAGTAAAAAGTCCAGTATTTTTCTATTGTTGTCTTGTTCTACTCTGTCTGATAGTGGGTAGAACATTTTTCCAATCTGTCTATAGTAACCCTGTTGCTTGTAGTGTGATTTGTGAATATCAATGGGATTATAGTTCTGTGATGGAGCGCCCCATAAAGACCAGTGGCTCAATGTTTCTTCTCTTTTGTCCCTGGGTATCGCTAGCATATTGATAAACAGGCTTGCATCATGTCCATAGTGTGGCAATCTCTCTTGCATGGATATAATTTCTAGTAATTCATCAAGCTCTGGTTCCTGGTCTGTTCTTCCTGGAACAAAGAGTGGAGAGTTTTTCCTTAAACAGATATATCTTTCTAGTAGACCATTCCTATGTTCGCTGTTACTTAATAGCTGTTTAGCAATCTCTTCTCTTTGGAGAGTTTTATTTTCTTTTATAGTGCCGTTTATAAGATCTAATGTTTCCTGGTCAAACTCTTTTTCTAGTAGTTTGGGTGTTGGTCCGTTCCAGGATAACCATTGATATAATAGGTCTAGCTTTACGTTTGATAGTTGATTAGCCTTCTGTGCCTTTGCCAATGCTCTAATTTCTATCTCTGACCAGTTAGTGCCTAGTCGACCATGCTTTGGTAGTTCATTATTGATATCTTCTATAACTTGTCTGATATCGTCCGTGTCTCCGACCAGGTGTTTCGCTATGCTTTCCCTGGAGTATTCCTGGTATACACGTTCCTGGTAGTTTCTATCTACATACGAGCATTGCGGATTGACATACATATAATTGTCTTTAACTCCAAAAACTCTCTGCATTGCTTGTACTTGGCCTTCTGCTGTTATAAACGGCCTAGAGCAATCATAGATGCCTACCGTAGCTGTAAATGGATATTTACCGTTGTATCTCCAACCTGATCTTATAATTGGAGAAGATATAAATAATCTATAGCCTTTGTTGTAGAGTCTTGCTATCTCTTTGTCGGGATTTACTTGTATTCTAATTCTGTCAGCCTTTGGCATCTGCCTATTGATAACATAGGCAATTTCTTTCCCCATTTGCGTGTTATACATCTTTGCTAGACTCGTATGGTTGCCATGATATATTCCATCTGCTATATCAGTGTGCATCCATATTGTTTTGTCCTGGTGTAAAAGATCTAGTGTCTGTGCGTGTGCTTTAGATGGGCTATCAATCATAGTAAGATTTTGTGTCTCTATGTGATTGCTAGTATTCTCTAGGTAGACTAATTGGTGTCCTCCCTTCTCTTGTACCTTCTTTGCAAATTGATGTGTAAGAGCCCCTACATCAGCATCCATCCCTAGTATCACTGGTATCTTGCTACAGTCTGATATTAGCTGTTCATGGTTTGTATTTTGTTTATCCTGGAAATCAGCCCATAGCATTGCATTGTTTATCTCATCAATTATGCCTAGTCCTGGAGTCTCAGCCCCTTGTAACTTGTGTATGGAGAATATGCATATACCCAATTTCTTGATACTACCCATGTTTGGGAGTGCTACGTCTTCATCGTCCAGGTAGCATTGTATTCCTAGATTCTTGCATTGCTGTCTGATTAGCGATATCTCTGTTGAAATGTAGAGTATCTTTCTCTTGCCCTGGAAGTGTTGGTTCACCAGGTTCATAGTCGGCAGTATTGCTCCAGTTGTTTTTGCTGTTGCGTGTCCAGACTTGATGATAATAAAAGTTTTTATTTCTCTTTCTAAGTTGTGTTGTAGTATTTGCCATAGTTCTTCTAGATTTTCCTGTTTGAGATATAGAGCTTTTGGATCTTCTAGTTCTACATCCCATTTATATTTTTGTCCTATTGATAGCTTTTGTCTGTTTGATGTATGTGCGCCAGCCTCCATATCCTCCAGGTGTTTATTAGTCTCTTCTCCTGGTTTACGTGACCTGTCTGGTCCTATGATATCTGGGTTGTCCTCTATCAGATCTTTCATCCTGGTAGCGTCTTGTTTCTTCCATATCTCTTCTGCTATCAGTCTGAACAGTTCACTATTTCTTCTGCCATTAAAGTATCCATCAGCCGCGAGTGTATCCAGGTTTTCTGACAGTGCTGTGTCATCAGTTCCAGCTATCAGTCTATTGGTTGATTTCCTGGTAGCCTTTGTGTGTTGGTATTGCTTGTAGCGTTCTGTTTTCTCCAGGTCTAGTAGCTCTAGTTTTTTTCCTGGTATGTAGTGGACGCTCTTACCTGGTATGTTGCGTTGTGGGTTTCCGATTACTTCTGGTGGCTGAACATAATGCCTTCTGCGTTGTGAATATATCTTTGTGTCCACGTATTCTGCCCAAGGCTCTAGCAATTCTTTTATCTTCGGAAGATACAGTGGAGATGCCAGTTCCACGTACATTCGTAGCGACAGATGATTAGGATATGCTGGAAAAAAGGCCTTATTTGAAAGATGTGCTACCATCCCTACGTTGTCTAGGAATGGTAGCCAATCTCTGGCGATAGTAACTCTCTCTTGGATGGAGAGTTTATTGAGCGGATCGGAGATAGATACGCTTTGTTCTACTTCATCAATTTCTATTTGAATGAGATATTTAGGATATTGTTGCCAGTATTCTTCTGTTAGCCGAACCCAGGCTTCTGTATATTCTTCCTTTAGCGTCTCTGTTACTAGCAGTGCATTGATATTTTTATCTTCTATGTATTCTATAGTGCTTGCTAGTTGTGGCAGTATTGGTTGCTCCAGGTGTGGTTCTGTCCACTTCTTAAACCATTTAACTGGTGGCTGGAGTTTCTCTTCTCCAGTATCTTTGTCCTGGTAGTACCTATTAGTGGTCTCGCCATTTTTAATTAGTTTGCCAGCATGATAGTTTGACTTGAGTATTGTGTATGGAATCATTCATAGTATCCATTTATACGAATCCATATTTTTTCCTGGCGTTGCTGTTTAATTTTTTGTAACTCGTCCATAAAGTATGCTATCCAATCTTCTGATGGTATATCCATATCAGCTATTGCATAGCTTCCTTTTATTATTAGCTCCATAGCTTCATCTACTGGCGGTAGTCCTTTTCGCCTGTAGTGCATTTGAATGGACCTAGCTGTAGGTGAAGCAGAACCAAACTGTTTTTCTATCTGACTTGGATAGAAGTAGGGATATAAGTAATCTAGGTCTGGTCCTTGGAGCTTATACATAGAATATTTCTCTGTAACCGCGTATGCAGTCCTGGTAGTCCAGGTCTGGCGAGAATCCGTTTAATTCCATAATGTGGTTCAGTTCTTCCTCTAGCTCTAGCTCTCTTTTATTTTGTGCAATGTAGCCTAAACTAGATGCTATTTCTCTTGCTCTATCCCAGGCTTGGAAGAAATCCTTATCATATGTTCTATTCATGGTAGTATTGATTTAAAGTAGCTTTGCGAAAATAGTTCGCATGTATATGAAATATAAGTGTATTATCTCATATTTTTGAGCATATTGTCAAGATCTATTTTTTGATACGTGTATGGTTTGCTAGTATTTAGCTCTAGTCCAGTATACGTGTATAGAGAGATTTGATCGGGCCTAGATCGCCCAGGTAATTCGCGGCCCCGCGTACGAAAATACTTTGGAGCAATAATTTTTTGGACCAATTTTTTGTTTTACAAAAAAAAGCCCTAGTAGCTATACCAGGGCTCTGACATTACAACCAGGATTATGAGTATTGTTGATAGCCTGTTACAACTACTTTTGCTCTCTCGTATCCTAGCTTTCTTCTCGCAGTCTGTTTGTACTGATTCATCTTATTAGTTTTTTCTTTGCTGTAGATACGTGAACCCTCTTTTGCGCCAGCCTCATCTTTCTCGTCCCAGGGACCATATTCTTTTACCCATTGACTCTCTGTGTAGAGCATCTCTGCCTTACGTCTGATATCTGGTAATTCTTGCTCGTCTACAACTTGTAGAGCTTTAGCCGCTATACCTAATGTGCTCATAAAATCATCGTCTCTAACATCTGCTAGAGCTTGTAGCAAACTCTTTCCTTCTTCTAAGCTACCGACATCCAGTTTCGTGTGTCCGTATACAATCCTGCGCGTCTCTAGAACGTTACCTTCTGGATCTTTAATGTCTACGGTCTCTTGCTTACCGTTCTCCAGCTTTGGTTCAACTTTCCAGTACAGAGGCATACTGTGCAAACGTATTTCGACATATGCTCCATCTTTATCTTCTTTTACCCAGGTCCAGCCTCCATCTTTTACCATTTCCGCTACTCTATCCTGGAAGTACCCATACGCACCGTCTAGATCGTAACATTGGTTGCGTAAAGTTTTTTTAACTGTAGGAGTCCGTGTAGTATATTTATCTAACAGTCCCATGTTATCTGTCTCCATTTTTTAAGTGGACAGACGTTATACAGTATTTCCTACAATATTTGCAAGCACTTCTTCATCTACTGATAGATAGTGATTTACTGTAGTCTCTATGCTGGAATGCCTTAATATCTTCTGGATGTTGTACACACTTACGTTTTGTGCATTTAGATTTCTTGCCAGGGAGCGTCTACCAGTGTGTCCAGTGCAACCCTCCATTCCAGCTTTGTTGTATAGTGTTCCGAATAGTCTACTCATTGTACCTGGTGCGAATGGTGTACCCTTTTGACTAATGAATACGTTGTCATGCTTTGTAGAAATCTTACTTCGTATTTCAACTATATACTCTTCTAATGCTATTCGGACATCTGGTTGAGTGAAGTATGCCACTCCACCTCTGGAACCTTTGGTTGTTTTCTTGCGTAGTGGAATATGCTTATTAATCTCGCCATTTTTATTGACCAGGTCTCGCAATTGTAGGCCAGCGATCTCCATTGCTCGTAGTCCGCACCTATAAGATACCTGGAGTATTGCGATATCTCGTAACGGATGCCTGGAGTTATTTCTAGTGTATTCTATAACGTCTTGAAATTGTTGTGGATTTAAGCTATTGGCCTGGCCTTCGTGTAGTCTCATTTTCGTGTTCTCCTATAATGCTATATTCTCTAGTAAATTATAGCATTTATTATAGTGTATGTTTCTCTAGTATGCAATCTATTTATTCATATAAGTTATTGTTTTTATTGACCCGAGCTTGACTTTTTGCCTATTCCAGGTGGGCGCGGTTATCGAACCTGGTAATGCTATTATTTCGCGGACACCTCTACGTGCGGCCCATGATAGATTTCTATAGTGCTTTTTGGTGCAGATAGACTCATATTCTTAGATATAGTGTTATACCCAGGAAAAATATTTTATTTTGAGATAATTTGAGTTTAGAATGGATGGATGGACTTTACAGAGATATTTATTAATAGTTTGTTGCTTCTGGAGTTGTTTGCCTGGGTATGTCTGTTTATTGGCTTTAGAGTGTAGTATGAATCCAATAGATATTTTTTTAGTAACATTCTTGAGAGTGCTAACATATTGGATTATAGGATTTATGTTTCTAGGATTCCTGGGTATCTTCTTCTAGCTATTTGAGCTTTCGTTTTCCCAGGCTCTAGTATCTAACGTGTGAAATATATTTGTATAAAAAGTATGTTAAATGTGATATACTAAACTTTCAAGAATTGTGAAATCTTGTATATTGATGAGTAGCTGTAATATCGCCTAGTAGGTAGTACCGAACGGTCTCTATAAAACCTTTTTTTTAAAATTATTTGAATCCAGCGTACATTCCGTCTCTAGTATATGTTGGCTTCTTGCCTGTTCTGTCATACCCACCAGCGGTCAGATGATCATAACTGCGGTCCATATCCAATCTGAAGTACCGTTCCTCTATCTGTCCTACAGATGTTCCAGTAACTCGCGCCAATTCCTCAATGCGGAAGTTTTTATCTGAATATAGCCTCTGAGTAATAAACCATGCCCTCAGTGATGAAGGGCTGATGTTTTTGCTTTGCTGTCCTCCAGGCACATAGAGGTCCAGCGCACGTATCATTTTATTCCATTGTGCGCGGAATGATTTTATAGGATCTCCTATTTTCCAGCGTAACTCGCCCCTTTCGTCATGCGGTAGTTGTTTGCGGTATGTTGCGGCTGGTTTGGTCTCTTTGGCTTCTAAGACAATCTCTTTTAGCTTACCGTATGCACCAGCATTACGTGCCTTTGTAGTGTATGTCTCTACATTGTCATGTATATTTAGATCTCCCTGGTCTCGCCAATGTGCAAAAACATATCCAGTATCTGTAGGCATACCGTTTTGTTTATAAAACTTTTGTAGTTCCTCAAAGTAGAATACAGCATTGGGCATAATAACTGCTTCGTAGCTGTGTCTTTTCTCTTCTGGTCTCAATAGAGTGGGCTTATCTCCTAGTTTTACGTGTTGCCATTTCATAAGGGTATGTTCTGTTGATCCTGTAGGTGGTCTTATTCCAGTGTTTGCAATTATGAGTGTCCAGAGATGGAACAGATAATTAAATTGCCTATAGTATAGTGGACGTTCAAGATCTAGATATTGGCTACGCTGGTAGTTGATGATATCTGTATATTCTTCTGGTCTGATCTCTCTTCTCATGCGTTCTCTAGTGCCACGTATTCCACCCAGGCTTGGTCTCTTGATACTAGGCACATCTTCTGTATATTGTTTCGCATAACACCATGAGAGAAACTTTCTCAAGGCTGTAACACATTTGAGCCTGTATTGAACGCCATAGTCTAGCTCTGGGCTCTCTATCATGTAATCATCAAATTGATCCCAATCTCTCTTGTTTACATTGCGGAGTATTGGATGGCTATATTCATAGGTAGTTTTTACTAATCCCTTTCCACCTTTAGTCCTCCTGGACTTAATCTTCTTCTTTGCTAGTCTTTCCTCAAAGAATGGAAATATAGCTTTTCTCCATATTATTGTTGTCTGTTTAAGCATATCTTTGTTCCAGTATGCATTGCCGCCATGTACCTTATGCCGCATGGCCTGGCCCATGTTTTTTCTCTGTTCATTTTCTGTAGTGTATTCTTCTATAGCCAACAAATATTCTTCAGCTATATTATTGAGATAGTTGACCTTATGATAGTCTAGCCCTGCTCCAGCGGCTGGTGCTAGTTCTGATGCAATTTCATAAGCTCTTGCCTGTGCCATTGCTTTATTGGTCTCGCTTCCATCTTCGTATCTGAGTTTAAGAGATCGGTAAGCTGGAGATCGTCTAGGCCAGTTAAATCTAGCGGTCCACATACCAGGAGACTTTGATGGAGTCTTATCGGTGTTCTTGCCTATTTGAACGCCTATAGACAGATTATCCGTGAGCTTCTCTAAGTGGTGTAATTTAGGCATGACCTATCCTGTATACTATCCATGATGTTTGGGATTAATGTAGCTAAGTCCTTGATAGTATTAGAAGCTATCCAATAACTATCCATCTAAATAAATTACACCCAGGAGCCTTAAAAGTCAACACCCCTGATAACACTAGGCTGGAGAAAAAGCTATCCATAACTATCCCAGGCCATATTGAAGATTAGGAGATTAACAAACGCTGATAACAGCTTACTGTAGGGCAACCTATCCATAAACTATCCAATGTGCCTTGTTTTGCTATCTTTATTTCTATCCTGTTTTTTAATTATAATCTGTTTCTCTGTGATTTAGCCTTGCTCCTGTAGTTTAATTGGACAAAATAACGGGTTCCTAACCTGTAGCTGGAGATTCGATCTCTCCCAGGAGCGCACCCTCTTTCATTATAGATTAGCGGATGGTTTATTCGTCTTTAGTATTTGGGAGTGGCTCTTGCGGAAATACCTTGCTTCACCTTTTTAGCCTGTCTAGCTATATTCGCGCCTTGCTTCCTATCTCTAGTAAGTTTCAGTAGTGATTGCATGAAGTTATCAAAGTCTTTATTGAATTGTTTGAATCCTGAATATGTAGTTCGCTGTATATGTTTCCTAGAGCTTCCTGGTCTAGGTGGATTATATCTATCCGTCTTTGCAACCAGTGGTCCATATCTCTTCCAATTATGCGGTATCTTGCCTTTGTAACCTGTAGCAAACTTTGCTATCTCTTCTTCTCTAGTTCCCTTAAACTTTGTTTTGGGTTTCATCCGCATGATGATTCTTTGTCTTGCAATATCTCGTGTTTCTGTTAAGTCTTTTAGCTTCTCTAGTCTTGCCATAGTTGCTGTGACTGTTTGCAGATCGCTCTCGTTACTGAAGTCCTTATGAACAACTGTAGCGACTACCCTAAATAATGCTTTTAGCTCAGTCAGTGATATTTTGCCTGAGTTCCAGAGTTTTATTGCCTGGTACCTATATTCATTGGTTATTGGTCTATCGTCTAGCATCTCTTTTCTCTCGCGCCTGGTATAGATCTATAGGTACTCCTAGAGTACCCCATACCTTTGAGCAAAATCTTATATCTTCTGGAGCGTATCCACCGCGCTCTAAATCCTCTAATACTTTTATTGATATTTGGTCTGACCATTGCATCCACTCATGGAAGTCTTTTGCATGATCTGGCTCTGCACCGTCTACATATATTTCAAGTCTAGTGCCGTCATGTGTCCAGGCTAATGCACAAGTAACATCTATCCCAAAAAGTTTTCTTGTTACCATTATTTTTGCCAGTAGTTTATAACCTCTGGTCTCATCAACCAGGTATCAATAGCATCCAGGTTCTGCTTAGTATCGTGTATGCTGATTGTTTCTCCATCTACTCTTCGTGTGCATATGGATGTTATATGTGTATCATAGCTCCTCTTTCCGCTTCTTAGCACTTCTAGTGCATGAGAGTACCCAGACCCTTCTATGAGCTTTTCAATAGCTTCTACAGCCTCCTGTGCTTCTACAAAGGCTATGAAATCGTTTCCAGCATCTGATATCTCTTCTTGAACACGTTTGAGCCTCTTTGTCATCACCTCATAGAATCCTGGTTGCTGTTCTGACATTTCTTTTATATCCACATCACGTTGATGATCTTTCAGAGCTTGTTCATGTTCAGCTATCAATCGCTGTAGCTGATTGTGTTCTGTTGTCACCTTATTGAGTGACACATTAGTGATATGATTATCTTTTTGCAGACTTTCGTTGTCCTGGTTGTTTTGTTTTATTTTTTTATCATTGTCTGCGATATGATTTCGTAGCTCTTGATGCTCTTGAGATAGTAGGTCACGCCTGGTAATACTCTTTGCTAGTTCATCTTTAGCTGTAGATAATTGTTTTTCTGATAGCATTTTATTTATTTCCTTTTGTATAGTCTGAGCCTTTTATAATCTTTCTGACCATACCATCATCTCGCCAGGCTTCTTTGTTTGCTGGTAATTCATAAGTGTTAGGCATGGTCTTTTGCATCTTGCGTATCATCATGCGAAATTGATCAAAAGGTTGTTCATCATGAAAAGCTCCCTTTGTCTGGTCCATCCATTTGCTATACAGACGTACAAACTCTTTATCTTCCCAGTAGTAAGTATCTTTGTTGCGTAATAGTGGTATTGCTTCTACCAAGATTCCTCTCTCTTTTTCAGTAAGCCGTTTTAGTGGTATATCTTTCGCCATTGTTTTTCTCTCTGTAACCCATAGTCGCTACGGGTTCTCTACCTAGTAGTTTGCTTTCACATACTTTTAGGTATTCATTGATTTCCATTGTGGGTTGTGTGTTATGAAATGGAAGTATGTTAGACTTTTCTTCCTCCTGGACAAGAGCATCAAAGTCATCTGCTGAAATGTAGGTATCTGTGCATACTTCTTGATAGTATCTTCTAAATGGTTTAGCCAACCATCTGTTCTTATACCGTCTTGCTCTCTTAATAATATCTTTTTGTCTGTCTGTCAGTTTGTCCAATCTCTTATTCTCCGTTGTAGTCTTTTGCCTGGGTAGTGAGTATTTTTTGATTTTTTTAAAATGGACCTCAAAATCCCATATACTATTTAAAAAATATTATGGCAGTTCTAGTCACCAGGCTTTGGTCTCAAATATCTCTGAATCATAAATTTCATCCATTGATAATTTAGTATCTTTTACTTTCATTAGTTCCTGGTAGAGTGCCTGGGGCTGTATTGTGCTGTTCTCAATTTGCATAATCTTGTTAGTAGCCTCTAGATATTCAGTCTCTATCTCATCTAGTGAGTAATCATTGATAATCTTATTTTTTATTTTTCCCATGATTATGAGTAGTGCTTCTTTGTCTGTAATTGATTGCTTAATTGTTCCCAGGTTCTTGTAGTGCTG
>MDTB01024482.1_pt1 | contig 10459 bp, 8 predicted proteins | sample 811161 | NCBI WGS metagenome assembly MDTB01 (sample SAMN05326650, study PRJNA326480) | marine metagenome | isolation source: seawater | place: Mediterranean Sea | collected 2009
GAGAGATGGCTGAGCGGTTGAAAGCACCGGTCTTGAAAACCGGCAAAGGGGCAACTCTTTCCTGGGTTCGAATCCCAGTCTCTCCGCCATCATTTTTTTTTTTTAGTGCTAAATTTTCTTAAAAATTTAATAAATTTGTCTTCACTAGTATTAGCTTTGTGTTGATAATTCATATAATCTTTCAAAATTTCATCATCTAGATTAATAAGATCATCTAGAATTAAAAGCTCATCGTGATTAAGTATATTGATAATATTCTTTACAAATGATGATATCATTATATCCATTTCTTTTGTCCCTCTATATAATGATCTATAGATAATTTTATTTTTAAGATCCTCTTTATTTAATGACATAAAAATTATATTTATATTAAAATGGACAATTTTAAATATTTATTATCAGATATTAAACTTATCAATAAAATTGGCCCTAAAACAGCAAAGTTATTAAAAAAAAAAAATATAAACACAATTTTTGATTTACTTTTAAATTTGCCTGTAGATAAAATAGATAGATCTAGAACTGTAAAAGTGAAAGATCTTAAAATAAATCAGGTTCAGTCATTAATAGTTAATGTTAAAAAGTACAATTTTCCAAGAGTTAGAAATTTACCTAATAGAGTCAATTGTGAGGACGATACAGGAAAATTAGATTGTGTATTTTTTAATAGTTATGAGGGATATATCAAAAAAATACTACCTTTGAATAAGATGGTTACAATAAATGGAAAAGTTAATTATTACAAGGGCAAATATCAAATAACAAATCCTAAATATGTATCAGATGATAAAAGCAAAATTTTAACAATTAATTCAAAGTATAGTTTAACAGAAGGAATTACCGAGAAAAAGTATGATTACTTAATTAATGAAGCTCTTAATAATATTCCTGATTTAAAAGAATGGCATTCACGACAAGTCACTAGGAAATTTAATAATATTAGTTGGAAGGAAGCTATTTTAAAAATCCATAATCCAGACAAAATAAAACAACAAAATAAAAATGTTCAAAGATTAATTTATGATGAAATATTTGCAACATTATTAATTAAATCAAAAATCAGAACTAAGTTAAAAAAGATTAAAAAAATTGTTAAAATATTTGATAGTAAAAATCACCTTGAAATCAAAAATTTGATTAATTTTCAATTAACCAATGACCAGATTAAAGCAATAAATGAAATTCAATCAGATTTAAGATCAAATAAGAGAATGTTTAGATTGTTACAAGGTGATGTAGGAAGTGGAAAAACTATTGTTGCTTTATTAAGTGCTTTAAGTGTTATTGAGAGCGGATATCAGGTTACCTTTATGGCTCCTACAGAAATTCTAGCTAAACAGCATTACAATTTAACAAAAAAATTATTTAAAAATAAACTTAATGCAGAAATACTTACAGGCAAAACTCCTTTTTTAAACAGAAAAAAAATTCTTCATGATTTAAAAGGAAATAAAATTAACATATTATTTGGAACACATTCACTATTTCAAGAAAAAGTTGAATATAGAAAATTAGGATTAATTATTATTGATGAGCAGCATAAATTTGGTGTCAAACAACGAAAAGCCTTATCAGATAAAGGAGGAAAAAATTGTGATATTCTTGTTATGTCTGCAACACCAATTCCTCGAACAATGATAATGACTATCTTCGGTGATATGGATACATCTATTATTAAAGAAAAACCTAAAAATAGAAAACCAGTAATTACATACAGTAAGTCAGAGAATAAATATTCTGAAATTTTGTCTTTTGTTAAAAAACAACTTTTGTATAAAAATCAAATTTTTTGGGTTTGCCCACTTATAGAGGAATCGAAAAAAATTGATCATCAATCATCTATAAAAAGGTATGAAGAATTAAAAAAAATTTTTGGTAATAAAGTTGGATTATTACATGGTTTAATATCGAATAATAAAAAAGATGAGATATTAAATGATTTTTTAAATAAAAAAATTAGTATTTTGGTTTCCACAACGGTTATTGAAGTCGGTATAGATTTTCCAAATGCAAATACGATAATTATAGATAACTCTAATAAATTTGGCCTATCACAATTACATCAGCTTAGAGGACGTGTTGGAAGGGGCAACAAGCAGTCATATTGCATATTGATTTTTAAAAAAACTTTATCAGAAAATGCAAAAAAAAGAATTAAAATACTAAAATCCACAAATGATGGTTTCAAAATTTCTGAAGATGATATGAAATTAAGAGGTTATGGTGATTTATTGGGTTTTAAGCAAAGTGGAATGGAAACTTTTAGATTAGCAGATCCTATACAGAATGAAGAACTTTTTAATCTTGCTGAAAAAGAAATCAGGAGTCTAGAGTCTAAGGATCAAGATACTAAAAAATTTAATCAACTTTTGAAACTCTATGATAGAGCTGACGTTATATCCGAGGAAATTTAACCTTTTGGATTAGTTGTGCCAGCTGACACTATAAACTTAGATGCTTCTTCAAAGCTAATATCTAAGTAAATTACATCTTCCTTGGGAAACATTAATAAAAAACCACTAGTTGGATTTGGAGTTGTGGGTACAAAAACATTGATTAATTGCTTACCGGTTTTTTTTTTTATTGCTCCGGTATTTTCCTTTGTTGCAAAACCAATCGCATAAGTTCCTTTTTTAGGATATTCAACCAGTACAACACTTTTTTTATTGTCTTTACTTTTTGTAAAAGTTTCAATCATTTGAACAACAGCTGAATAAATAGTCCTTAGGACTGGTATTTTCTTAAATAAATCATTGATTATCTGTAAAAGTTTTTTTCCTATAAATGAAAGAGACAAACCTCCAATAAGTGTAATAAAAATGCACGCTATTACGATCTCTAAACCTGGTATATTAAATGATAGATAATAATTAGGATTAAGCTCATTTGGTAATAATCTTGTTGATAAATTAATTATTATAAGCACTAAATAAATTGATAAAGCTATAGGTATCAAAACAACTACACCTGTTAAGAAGTAATTTCTTATTTTTAAAATAAATGAGTTTTTTCTTTTTTTAGCCTTCATGATTAATTATAATGACTATTAACAAAAAAAATTAATAATGAATAGAAGAAAATTTTTAGGATACATTGGTTGTAGTTGTTGCTCTTTAATGATTCCATCGTGTTCTACAACGCCAATAACTGACAGAAAACAACTTAAACTTATATCTGACGCAAAATTAAATGCTAAAGCAACGGAAATTTATGACAAGATTAAGCAAAAAGAAAAAATGAGTGATGATATTCAAAATCTAAACCTTATTAAGGAAATAGGTTTAAAAATGCAAGACTCTATATCTGAATATTTCTACCAAGCAAAACTTTCGGATCCTACAACTAATTTTGAATGGGAGTACATTTTGATAGATAAGAAAAATGTTAAAAATGCATGGTGTATGCCAGGAGGAAAAATTGCCGTTTATTCAGGATTGTTGGAGGTAACTAAAAATACAAATGGCCTTGCAGCAGTTATGGGTCATGAGATAGCTCATGCAGTAGCGAAACATTCTAATGAACGAGCAAGTAGAAATTTAGCTACAAATGCTGTTTTACAAATTGGAGACATACTTAGTGGAGGCAAGATTTCAAGCGTTAATAGAACTGCTGGAACTAATGTAATCGGACTGCTAACTCAAATGGGTATTCTTAACCCTTTTAGCAGGAAGCAGGAGAGTGAGGCTGATTACTTAGGTTTAATTTTTGCCTCACTTTCAGGTTATGACATTAGAGAAACTAGTAAGCTATGGGAAAGAATGAAAGAAGCAAATAAAGGTAAAACACCACCAGAATTTTTGAGTACTCATCCATCGCCAGATAATAGAATTAAAAACATTAATGGTTGGGTAAATGAAGTTATTGTAGAGTATCCCCCAATTAAAATTGTATAATTGAAGAATGATTTGGTGAGCCCTGATGGACTCGAACCATCGACCCATTCCTTAAAAGGGAATTGCTCTACCAACTGAGCTAAGGGCCCCCAAGAAAATTTTTATATTCTTTTTTAAAAAATAATCAACTTGTAAAATATCACAATTTATCGATATATTTATCGTGAAAGCTATCAAAAGTACCCATTTCTATATTCTTCCTGATTTCTGCCATGAGTTCTTGATAGAAATTAACATTATGCAAAGTTAATATCATTGATCCTAAAATTTCGTTAGTATTAAATAAATGATTGATATAATTTTTTGAGTATTTGTTTAAATTTAAATTACTACAATCATTATCAAGTGGTGAATTATCATTTTGATATTTAGAATTTCTAATATTCAATCTTCCTTGCCAAGTAAATGCAAGACCTGTTCTACCTGATCTTGTGGGCATAACACAATCAAACATATCAATTCCTCTTTTTACAGCACCAAGAATATCAGATGGTGTTCCAACACCCATTAAATATCTTGGTTTATCTTCGGGTATTATATTCTTTAAAATATCAAGAATTTTGAACATTTCGTCTTGTGTTTCGCCAACAGCCAAACCTCCAATAGCGATGCCATCAAAATTTATCTTTAAAAGATCATTTAGCGATATCTTGCGAAGATCATCAAATAATCCGCCCTGAACTATCCCAAACAAACCTTTATCAGGATTGTCTCCAAAAGCAATTTTAGATCTATTGGCCCAATATGTTGAAAGCTCTAATGATTTTTTAATTGTTATATGGTCCAAATTATTTTTTGGACATTCATCCATTACCATAACTATATCTGAATCTAGACCTTTTTGAATTCTAATACTTTCTTCAGGACTTAAAATGAATTCCTTTCCATCAATATGTGATTTAAAAACTGCTCCTTTTTCAATATCTATTTTATTAAATTTCGATAATGACATTACTTGATATCCACCAGAATCTGTTAGTATTGGCAATGGACAATTCATGAATGTATGGAGACCACCTGCCTTAATAATTCTATCTACCCCAGGTCTTATCATTAAATGATAAGTATTTGATAAAATTATTTCAGAGCCAGTTTTAATAATGTCATCAATAAAAGTAGCTTTTACTGTAGCTTGGGTTCCAACAGGCATAAATGCTGGAGTTTTAATAGACCCTCTCTTAGTAGTTATTATCCCAGTTCTATAATAATTTTTTTTTTCAATGACATTAAATTTAAATTTTATTAATGTCATTAAACATTATTTAGAAATAAAACTTATAATTTTGTCAGGATTTTCAACAGCTCCATTATTATTTTCATCACCTCTTTTAATATTATCTACAAATTCCATGCCTTCAATAACTTTACCGAAAACTGTATATTGCCTATCAAGAAATGGTGCGGGTTGAAAACAAATAAAAAATTGGCTATTTGCACTATTGGGATCAGATGATCTTGCCATAGATAAAGATCCTCTTTCATGAGGCAAATCGTTAAACTCTTGTTTAAGATCAGGCATTGAGGAACCACCCATACCTGATTTATTTAAATTAAAACTATCATTAGAAGAGTTTCCAAATTTAACATCGCCAGTTTGAGCCATAAAACCATCAATTACACGATGAAAGACAACATTATTATATTCTCCGTTATTTGCTAAAGTTTTAATTCTTTCGACATGATTTGGAGCTACATCTTCATATAACTCAATTTTAACATCTCCATCTTTAAGCTTTAGTATCATAATATTATCCTCTGCAGTTAATTGGTTAGTTAGAAAAAAAAAAATAAATATTGAAATAAAAATATTTTTAATCATATTTTTCTTTAAGAGATTTAATTGTACTTTTGGTTGTAAATTTTTTTACGTCACCACCTAAAGAAATTATTTCTTTTACAAATTTAGATGAAATTATTTGATTTTCAACATCAGACATTAAAAATATAGTTTCGATATTATTATTTAATTTACGATTCATTCCAGCTAATTGAAACTCATATTCAAAATCTGAAACTGCTCTTAATCCTCTTAAAATAATTTTAGATTTATTTTTTTTACATAAATCTGTGGTAAGAGACTTGAAAGTGATAATTTTAACTCTTTTTTTGTCAAAGTTTAAATCTTTAAATAGGGCTTTTTTAATTATCTCTTGTCTCTCGTCACTAGAGAATAAATAATTTTTGTTGTTTCCATCTGAAACTGCGACAACTACCAAATCAACTATTTTTAAAGCCTTTTTAATTACATCTATATGGCCAAATGTAATTGGATCAAATGTTCCAGGATAAATTGCATTATTTTTCATTTTAAATTAAATTATCATCAATTTTAATTGCTGAAACAACTTTTTCATCCCCAGATAATTTAAAAATTCTTACACCTTGTGTATTTCTGCCAGCTATTCTGATCTCTTTAACAGCAACCCTTATTACTCTGCCCTTATTTGTTGATATAACAATTTCATCTCCTTCATCAACTGGGAATGATGAAGCAACATTACCATTTCTCTTAGAATTGACTATGCCAATAATTCCTTTGCCGCCTCTATTTGTTACTCTAAAATCATAATGAGAAGTTCTTTTACCAAAGCCATTCTCGGTTATGGATAATATGTACTTCTCTTTAGCTTTTAACTCTGATTTCATATCATTATTAACTTTGCCATTAGCTATTTTTTCTGATTTATTAATTATTGATAATGAAACTATAGTGTCATTCTCTGGTAAGTTTATTCCTCTAATACCCTTTGACGCTCTCCCTTTAAAAACTCTTAATTTTTTTACTTCAAATCTTATGCACTTACCATTATTTGTGCTCAATATTATATCTTGTTCGTCAGTACAAATTTTTACTCCAACTATACGATCATTACTATCTAGCTTCATTGCAATTTTTCCTGATTGATTAATTGATATAAAATCTTCAAGATTATTTTTTCTTACTTTGCCCCTTGCTGTGGCAAACACTATATATGAATTTTTTAACTCTTTTTCATCATCTGGAAAAGGCATAATTGAGCTAATTGATTGATGATTTTTTAATGGTAGCAAGTTAAATAATGACTTGCCTTTTGAAGTTGATGATCCTTCAGGAATTTTCCATGCTTTTATCTTGTATACTAGGCCCTCAGTTGAAAAAAATAATACTGATGTATGTGAATTAACTGATAAAGTCTGAACAACAGAGTCTTCATCTCTAGTTTTTATGCCTGCCTTACCTTTTCCACCTCTTTTCTGTTGTTTTAGATTGCTTAATGCACCACGTTTTATGTAGCCCTGAAGTGTAACTGTTATAATTACTGATTCTTTTTGTATAGTTTCTTCAATATCGTAATTAAGAACAGCATCAATTATTTTAGTTCTTCTAGGTGTAGAAAACTTGTCCTTTATATTTTTTAATTCATTACTAATAACAGTCAATAGTTCTTTTTTAGAATTAATAATTTTTTTAAATTCTTTAATCAAAATCGATAATTTTTTGATTTCTTCCTCAATTTCACCAATACCAATAGCTGTCAATTTTTGTAATCTCAACTCTAAAATTGCAACAACTTGATTTATTGATAAGTTGTAAGAGTTAGTAACTCTTTTATCTTGAATTGTATTTATTAATTTAGAGGATTTATTTATCTTCCATTTAGTAGTTAACAAAGTTTTCTTTGCTTCTTCTGGATTTTTAGATGTTCTTATGACTTTAATAATTTTATCTAAATTTTCTACTGCTACAGACAGACCAACTAAAATATGAGCTCTATCCTCAGCTTTTTTTAGATCAAATTTTGTTCTTTTAATAACTACATCTTCTCTAAAACTTAAAAAATTTTCTAAAAACTCTTTTAAATTACAAGTTTTAGGTTTGTTATGAACTATTGCTAGAGTGTTAAAACCAAAAGAACTTTCTATAGAAGTATATTTAAATAATTGCCTTTTTATTGTTTCTGGTTCAATATTATTACGTAAATCAATTGCAACCCTTAATCCCTCACTATTTGACTCGTCTCTAATATCCTTTATCCCTTCAATTTTTTTATTTCTAACAAGTTCAACTATTTTTTCATTTAGTACTGATTTATTAACTTGATAAGGTATTGAGCTAATAACTAACCTATCTTTACCATTCTTGAGATTTTCTACATTGATTTCACCTCGGATTTTAAATGATCCTCTTCCTGTCTTATATCCCTCTTTAATAATATTTTTTCCTATTATAATTCCCCCTGTTGGAAAATCTGGTCCAGGAATATGTTTCATCAATTCATTCAACTTTATGTCCTTATTGTCTATTAACGCTAAAGTTCCATTAATAACTTCACCTAAGTTATGTGGAGGAATACTTGTTGCCATGCCAACAGCTATGCCCCCTGCTCCATTAACTAATAAATTTGGATATTGGGCTGGCAAAACTGATGGTTCCTTTTCAGTTTCGTCATAATTACTTTTAAATTTAACGGTGTTCTTATCAATATCATCTATTAAAAATTGTGATACTTTAGCTAGTTTTGTTTCTGTATATCTCATTGCCGCTGCTGGGTCACCGTCAATAGAGCCAAAATTTCCCTGCCCGTCAACCAGAGGTAAACTCATTGAAAAATCTTGTACCATTCTAACTAAGGCATCATAAACAGATTGATCTCCGTGAGGATGATATTTACCAATAACATCCCCAACTATCCTTGCTGACTTTCTGAATTGTTTTGACCAATCATAGCCACCTTTATACATAGCAAATAAAATTCTTCTATGTACTGGTTTTAGACCGTCTCTTACATCAGGTAATGCCCTACTTACGATAACACTCATAGCATATGATAAATAAGATGAACTTATTTCATCATACATTGTTATGGGTTTATTGTTATTTTCAGTTATCTCAGTATTTTGCATTTAAAATTAGAATGGAATTTCATCATCAAGATCATTATCTGGCGCTTGCGAACTTTCATCAGGGCTTTTTAAATTTTGATTAGTTTGATTGTCTGTCATTGTGTTACCGCCCAACATAGTTAAAGAAGAATTATAACCCTGTATAACAACCTCGGTAGAATATTTATCCTGTCCTGATGCTTCATCTTTCCATTTTCTTGTAGATATTTGACCTTCTACATATATTTGAGCGCCTTTTTTTAAATACTGCTTAACAACATTTACAAGACCTTCATTAAATACAACTATACGGTGCCATTCTGTTTTTTCTTTTTTTTCACCAGTATTTTTGTCTTTCCATGATTGACTTGTGGCTAAGCTTAATCTAGCAACGCTTTTGCCATTAACCATTTGCTTAACTTCAGGATCTGCGCCTAAACGACCAATTAATAATACTTTATTTAAACTTCCAGCCATATTATTTATTAAGAATTATATTTATTTATATATATCACAATTTATTGTGAATATTAATTTTATTAGGTTAAAGCAACATAAATTATGCTTAAAAAGATAGTTATTAAAGGGGCAAAAGAACACAATCTTAACAACGTTTCTCTTGAAATACCAAAAGAGAAATTGGTAGTTATTACTGGTTTATCTGGTTCGGGAAAATCCTCGTTGGCATTTGATACTATCTATGCAGAAGGTCAGCGTAGATATGTAGAAAGCTTATCTGCATACGCTAGGCAGTTTTTAGATAAAATGAAAAAACCTCAAGTAGATTTAATAGAGGGTTTAAGTCCAGCAATATCTATAGAACAAAAAAATACACCAAAAAACCCAAGATCAACCGTTGCAACAGTAACTGAAATTTATGATTATCTAAGAGTACTTTATGCTAGAACTGGAATACCCTATTCACCATTTACAGGAAAAAAAATTGAGTCACAAACTATAAGTCAGATTGTTGATAAAATTAGAGAATTGCCAAGAAAATCTACTATTTTTTTATTCAGTCCAGTTGTAAGAGGTCGAAAGGGTGAGTATAAAAAAGAGATACTTGGTTTTAAAAAAAGAGGATTTAGAAAAATTAAAATTGATGATAAATTATATGATATTGAAAAAGCTCCTGAACTAAATAAAAAAGTTAAACACGAAATATCAATCTTAGTAGATAGAATAGTTTTAAACTCTGAACTTGGCAATAGATTAGCAGAAGGAATTGAAACGGCAGTTAATTTATCAAATGGCCTATTGTATGTTGAATATCAAAACGAAACTCTACCTGAAAAATTTAGAAAAACTGAAAAATTAATTTTCTCAACAAAGTTTGCCTGCCCTGAAAGTGGTTTTACAATTGAGGAAATTGAACCAAGATTATTCTCCTTTAATAGTCCTTATGGTGCCTGTGAAGAATGTGAGGGTATAGGTGTGAAACTTAATGTTGATCCAAAACTTGTAGTACCAGATGAAAAGAAAAGCATAAGTGATGGAGCAATTGAACCATGGTCTAAAAGCAGCACAATGTATTATGCCCAAACATTATCAGCATTGGCTAAACATTATGATTTTTTATTAACAGATAGATGGAGTAAATTAACTAAAAAAATTAAAGATGTAATTCTTTATGGATCAGATGAAGAAGAAATTAAATTTTCTTATGATGATGGATATGAAAAATATTCACATAAAAAAAC
>MDTB01036519.1_pt1 | contig 10459 bp, 9 predicted proteins | sample 811161 | NCBI WGS metagenome assembly MDTB01 (sample SAMN05326650, study PRJNA326480) | marine metagenome | isolation source: seawater | place: Mediterranean Sea | collected 2009
ATTCCTGAAGCGGTCGCTTCTCCTCTACCATGAGATTCGCTGTTTCCTGTGGAAACAATTCCACTCGTTTGCGTAATGCAGACAGCGATTGATCAAAATGCCGCATCAATTCAACTAGCCTCGAGGCCGCCAGTAAGCCGTCACCGGTCGTCGCGTAATCAGAGAATATAATATGCCCGGACGACTCACCTCCAATAGTAGCGCCGTTTTCCCGCATAAGCGATGCCACATTACGATCCCCTACATTTGCCCGCAATACGGTTCCGCCAGCTTCCTGCACGACAAAGTCTAAGCCGAGATTGCTTTGTATTGTGGCAACCAAAGTATTATTCGTCAGTCTTCCTGCATCCAGTGCGTGCAAAGCATATAGCCCAAGTAGTAAATCCCCATCGATAAGGTCTCCATGCTCATCACAGACAACAATACGATCACCGTCACCATCATGCGCGATTCCAAGCTGCGCTGAATGAGCCCGCACGGCTTTTCCCAGCTGCACGGGATACTCACTACCCACACCCTGGTTGATATTGATTCCATCCGGTTCATCGCCGAGAGTAATGACCTCGGCACCCCACCGGCGAAATGCCAACGGAGTCGTTTTTACCGTAGCGCCGTTAGCCAGATCTAACACCACCTTCCAGCCAGCTAAGCATTCCGGCTGCAATAAAGCGGTCATTTTATCCAGGTATAAGGAGGCGTCGCCTGAGGTAATTGTATTGTTCGCAACCACTGTACTTTTGGCCGAAACCGGCCGGTCGATCAGCTCTTCAATCTGTGCCTCTGCTGATTCGCTTAATTTGCAGCCCGATCGATCAAAAAGTTTAAATCCATTATCATCTGCCGGATTATGCGAAGCCGTAACAACGATACCAAAGTCCGCGCCCTTTACTAAAAGAGTCGTGGCGACTGCAGGCGTTGGCACAATGCCCAGATCGAAGACCTCAATGCCCTGTGTCTGCAAGCCATCGATGATCGCATCCACTAAGGCCGCACCACTCTCCCTCGTGTCGCGACCAATCACCGCCAGCAGACTCGCGCCCGACGATACACGCTGATTATATAGTGCTACAGCAGCTCCGAATCGTGCCGCGAATGCACAGTTGATTCGCTCGTCGCCAAATGTACCGCGAATACCATCTGTTCCAAAATACTTCCCCATAAATGCGCTCAAGTCTTTTGCTAAGACTGATAAAATTCACGTACTTTCTGCAGCCACCCAGCCACTTGTCCGCTTCGCAGGGCATCATCCGCCCGCTCAACCCCGTCGCGCAGCGATCCCTCACTGCCTGTAATCCAAAGAGCGGCCCCCGCATTAAAAAGTATCGAGTTGCGAAGGCCAGCAGGCACCCCGCTCGCCCCGGGAGTCACTAATTGATGCAGTAAATGAAGATTACCCTCAGCATCCCCACCGGCGAGATCAGAAAAATCGCAAACCGGCAAACCCGCATCCTCTGCCTTCAATTCTCTATGATACCCAGACAAAGCGCCAAACCCGGCCACACGATTGCTTCCCGCGCAGCTCAATTCATCCAACGATTGTCCAGGCAGCGGAGAACCGTGCACTACGAGCCCGTTTTTTAGACCGAGTAAGCCCAATGCGCCAGCTAAAGGATCGACCCAACTTTCGGAATAAACTCCCATCAACTGATAAGCCGGACGTCCGGGATTTATTAAAGGCCCGAGAAGATTGAAAAGGGTACGTTTGCCTTCCGCGGCCAGCGCCTTGCGAACCGGCATGATTTCTTTAAATGCCGGATGAAATGCCGGAGCAAAGAAAAAGCAAAAGTTCAGTTCGCTAACCGATTGACGCAGTAAATCAAGCGGCGCATCCAGGCGCACGCCGACCGCCTCTAAAATATCTGCGCTGCCGCATTTTGAGGTAATCGAGCGATTGCCGTGCTTGAGCACCCGTACCCCGCAGGCAGCGACGATAAAGGAAACCGTCGTTGATATATTAAAGGTCCCCGCCCCATCGCCACCGGTACCCACAATGTCGATCGCATTATCGGCGAAATCAGCCATCTCCGGATCGATCGCACGATCCCGAAAGGTGGCCGCAAAAGCAGCCACTTCATTAGCGGACTCTCCCTTCGCAGATAAAGCCAATAAAAAGCGCTTCTTATCATCTTCGCCGATTTCAGAATCAGCTAAACAGGATGCCGAATAGATGGCCGCATCGGTACCCAGATCGAGCCCCGCTTCCAGATTTTCAATAATACTGCTAAATTTCATAGAGTCTTCGGAACTGAAGCAATCGAGATGACCAAACGGCACAAGTATAAAACAAGCGACTACAGCTATTGTTGCTAAACTTTTCCGCTTTTCTTTATTCAATAACCGGATACACGTTCACCTATGTATCGATTCAATTGGATCTGCGCCTTAATCCTAAGTGCCTCACTCGTATCGGTGCAGGCACAGGGAGATAAACCCGTCGGCGACACATCACCGGTTGGCTCATTCGAAGAACCTGTAATCAGCCAGTTGGGCTATATCGATGCGGTCGCCCTTGGCCTTGTAGAAGGGATTACTGAATACCTACCGGTGTCCTCAACCGGACACCTCATCCTGACAAATGCATTACTCGGACTAAATGGCGATGCCCCAATTTTTAGCCAGTCAGGTGAGGTTATCTTGGTACCAGGTGATACTGCTGACGAGCTGCGCCCATACACCATCGGCGAAGCGGCATTTGCTTATATTATTGTCATTCAGGCCGGGGCCATTGCCGCTGTTCTGCTACTCTATCGTTCCAGCATTATAGAAATTATTCTCGGCTGCTTGGGGAATTCATCCAAGGGTCGTAAGCTCGCGCTAAACTTGATCGTCGCCTTTCTGCCTGCGGCCTTTCTCGGCCTGCTGCTCAATGATTGGATCGAAGACTTGCTCGGTGAAAATGTTCTGGCTGTCGCTGCCGCCTTAATCGTTGGAGCGATCGTCATGCTCTATGTCGAGCGCAGGAGAAAACGTATACTCGGGAAATCAAAGACCACTGATCCGCAGATCCCCCTAGAGGATCTTCGCCCGTCGCAGGCTTTTCTCATCGGCTGTTGTCAATGTGCCGCCTTGTGGCCGGGCACAAGTCGTTCGATGGCTACCATTGTTGGCGGATACTTCGTTGGCTTATCGCCCGCGAAGGCGGCCGAGTTTAGTTTCCTCCTCGGCTTACTGACATTAAGCGCTGCTTCAGGATACACTTTTCTGAAGGATGGATCCGAAATGATGCAGGCACTGCAGGTGGGTCCTGTATTGGTGGGCTGCTTCGTCGCCTTCATTTCTGCAACTTTGGCGGTGAAATGGCTGGTCGGTTTTTTGAATCGAAATGGGCTGACTGTATTTGCCTGGTATCGCATATTTTTAGCTATTCTAATCTTTTTTCAAATTGCCAAGCTCAACTAAGGTTTGACTATTCAGTAAAAAAAATAGATTGAATTACTCATGAAAAGTATAGCTATTATCCTATCCGGGTGTGGTGTTTATGATGGTTCTGAAATACATGAAACTGTATTAACGCAACTTGCTCTAGCCCGTCATAAAACCCAAGTCACCTGCGCGGCACCAAACGTCGATCAAGCACATGTATATGATCACTTTAGCGGCGAAGTGGTTGATAAACAAAGTCGCAATGTACTGACGGAATCTGCGCGTCTGGCGCGTGGTGATATCATAGACATCGACGAGCTTGATCTGGATGCTCAGGACGCAATCCTATTTCCAGGTGGATATGGAGCCGCTAAAAACCTCTGTAATTTCGCCTTTGAGGGGTCCAATTATAGCGTTCATCCTTCCGTTGAAGCCGTCGTTAAAAATGCGCATCAAGCGGGAAAGGTCATTGGGTTTATCTGTATCTCTCCGACTATTGCAGCGGCCGTACTTGGCACCGAGCAGGTAAAAATAACGATTGGTAATGATATTGAGGCCGTTGGTGTACTCCAGAGTAAAGGCGCCCACCACATCAATTGCCCGGCCGAAGATATCGTCGTTGATTCTTTGCACCGCATTGTATCCACCCCTGCCTACATGGTGGCCGATAATCTACTCCAAGTGGAAACAGGAATCAATAAACTGGTCGACAAGGTGTTGGAAATGGTCGAAGAAACCGGAGACTCTACGTAATAGAAGGCTTGACGTATGTTTTCATTCCTATTTTTTGCGATGTTTCTCAAGATTCACATAAGACTTTAGGAACACTCTCTCATGGGACAGCCAAAACGCAAACAATCCAAGCAGCGCAGCCGTAAACGCCGCGGTGCAGTAAGCTTTGATCTACCACAACTTGCCAAAGATCCGCAGGATGGCACAAAGTTTCGTCCGCATCGCGTAAACCCGGCAAACGGTATGTACCGCGGTCGGCAAGTATTGAACGTTGAAGTCTAGATCTCGCTGAAGTTCTATCTCCGGCATTATTAGACAGACGGTTTACGAACGTTACGAAGCTCATGCAGGAAGATCATGTCAGCTGCACGATAGCGGTTGACACTATGGGTAGCGATAAGGGCCCCTCGGAATTTGTCCGTGGCTTAATCTATGCCATTGAAGACCTAGAGCTTGATTGCCATATTATATTGGTCGGTAAAAAGCGCCTGCTCGAGCGCCTGCTTGCCGTACGCCCTTTAAAAAAGAACAGTGCAAGTGCAGTCGTCACTCTGCATGACGCTCCGGAAGTCATCGGGATGGATGAAAAGCCCATCCAAGCCCTCAAGGGTAAAAAGAATGCCTCCATGCCTCAGGCCGTTGAATTGCTTCGTGAAGGCTCCGCAGATGCAGTCGTCAGTTGCGGCAATACCGGCGCACTGATGGCCGCTGGCACCCTGCGATTACGACCGCTCGAGGGTATCGAGCGACCGGCTCTGGCGACAATCATACCAACGAAAAAAGAGCCTTGTGTTCTTATTGATGTAGGGGCGAATCCCGAATCCTCTCCCAAGCACTTAGTCCACAATGCAGTTCTTGGGAGCCATTATGCATCGGCCGCACTGGGCATTAAAAAACCCAGAATCGGCTTACTGACCATTGGTACTGAGGACGGAAAAGGGACCACGCGAGTCAATGAGACGCATAAATGGCTGAAAGAAATTGACGGCATCATCCACTACACGGGCTTGATTGAAGGTTTTCAGGTCTTTAACGGAGACGTCGATGTGATCGTTTGCGATGGCTTTATGGGAAACATTTTACTCAAATCCAGTGAGGCACTCTTCTCTTTTATCGGCAATACGATCAAGGAGGAACTGGTACGAAACCCAAAACGGATGATTGGTGCCGCCCTTTCCAAGGAAGCTTTTCGCGACATGCGCACACGTTTGAGTCCGGATCAACACGCGGGGGCTCCTTTACTCGGCATTAAAGGCAATATCCTCAAATCGCATGGTTCATCCAATTACATCGCGATCGGAAATGCGCTGCGAATTGCCCGTGAATTAGTTGCCCATGATATGATTGACGGAATTCGCGCAGATATTGTCACAGTCAACACACACATTGAAAATTTATAGCTTGAGCCAAACGCTTGATACGTCAGCTTGCGTTTAAGAGCTACCGATATGACCACTCTTTCACCTCGATCTGCGGTTATTTTAGGAACCGGTTCCTACACGCCTGAAAGAATCGTTTCCAACGAGGATTTTGCTGAGTCTTTGGACACTTCGGATGAATGGATTCGGACACGGACCGGGATTCACCAACGTCGATTCGCCGCACCCGAAGAAGCCACTTCAGAGATGGCCTGCAAGGCAGCTGAAGCCGCCATCGCCGCAGCCGGCATTGACCGAAGCGAAATCGATTTGATCGTCGTTGCGACGATGACTCCGGATATGCCTTTCCCCTCCACGGCGTGCCTTCTACAAAGCAAACTCGGCTTACCGAATGTAGCCGCATTTGATCTCCAGGCTGCCTGCTCCGGCTTTGTTTACGGCCTCAATGTCGTGTCCGGCCTTCTATTATCCGGTCGCCATAAAAAGGCATTACTCGTAGGCGCGGAGAAAATGAGCAGCATTCTCGACTTTGAGGATCGAACGACATGTGTACTCTTTGGTGATGGCGCCGGTGCCGCTGTACTAGGCGTCGAAGACTGTGCGGGCAAGGGTGTGATTGCCAGCCTCAGCGGTGCCGATGGTTCTCAGCCCGAGCTCCTCCAGCAACCCGGCGGCGGGAGTGCCCTTCCACCCACTCATGCGTCACTCGATCAGCGCCAGCACTTCCTAAAAATGAATGGAAAGGAAATCTTTAAACTGGCCGTACGCGTCATGGGGAACGCTTGCAAGGATACACTGCAACAGGCAGGCTACAGTGCAGATGACCTGGATTTGGTAATTCCGCACCAGGCAAACATGCGAATTATCGAAAGCTTACAAAAACGGCTGGATATTGATCATAGCAAATTCCACAATAATTTACATCTTTATGGAAACACCTCGGCAGCGTCTGTTCCGCTGGCACTGGATGAAGCGATCCGGGCTGGACGCATACAGTCTGGAGACCTTATTCTGCTCGTAGCATTCGGAGCCGGCTTGACCTGGGCCTCTACGCTGATCAAATGGTAATCACTCATATGCGATCGGTTCATTTACCATACCTCTGCGCCTGCATGCTCTTTTTAGCATCAAGTTCTTATGCAGGCCTGCCCAATCCGTTTTCCCTCTTCAGCGATAAGGAAGATGAGAAATCATTGGAGCCCATTATTACCAACTCCCCGGAGAAGGAAGCAAAAGCCAGCGCGCTTCTGGAAAAAGGCATGGGGAAATACAACCGTGGCCACGCCCGATCAGCCCAAAGAATTTTTAAAAAGATTACCAAAAAGTACCCCGACACAAAAGCAGCAGGCGAGGCATTGTATATGCGTGGGCAACTATTCATGGAGCGGGAGCGTTGGGTCAAAGCGTTTGGCTTACTCCAGCAACTCGTCGAGGAGTATCCTAGGCATACAGACTTTAATGAAGTCCTCGCCGCTCAATTTCAGTGCGCTACGGCTTTAATGGAAGGGGCTCGTGGTCGCATCTTTTGGATACTGCCCGCCTTCAAGCAATTACCGGAAGCGATTATACAATTTGAGCAAATCACAGCTAATGCACCCTACGGGCAATACGCGCCACTTGCGTTGATGAACATCGCACTGCTTGCCCAGGAGGAAAAAGATTCTCAAATCGCGATTGATGCTCTGGATCGTTTGATTAACTACTATCCGCAAAGCACTCTTGCCCCCGATGCCTATTCCACTCTGGCAGGCATCTACGCCAGCCTTGTCGGTAGTGAAGAATATGACCAAGGCTCGACCCGCAGAGCCATCAGTTATTATGAAGACTTTCTCGTGCTTTTTCCAGAAAGCGAAAATGTCGGCCAAGTAGAGGCCAACCTCCGAAGTATGGAAAACCTCTTGGCCGGGAGCCGTCTATCGCTGGGGGATTTTTATTACCTATACCGGACCAATAATACAGCGGCATTGGTATTTTATAACGAAGCGATTACCATAGCGCCCGAATCAGAAGCAGCCATACTCGCTCAAAAACGTATAGATGACATCAATGCGGGCGTCCGTCCGGCTACCGGTGGTCGTTTACTCAAGCGTCTGCTATTCGTTAATTAATAACCATGCTGCCACCAAAGCATCCCCGGATCCTCAGCCTGCTGACTATCAGTCTGGCACTGAACTGCTTTCTCGGTTGTGCCAGCTACCGGCTGGGGGATGCAACAACGGCCCCCTTCCGCACGATTTATATCGTGCCGACACTAAACGAGAGCTACGCGCCCCTCGCCGCAGCAAGAGTTAGTGCGGAAATACGGGAAAGTTTTATCCGTGATGGGCGCGTCACCCTTACCGGAAATGAGGCAGAGGCAGATGTGGTACTGTCCGTAACCTTAACTGATTACCGTCGCACGGCGCAAACCCGTGATCAAAACGACACTGTACGAGCCAGAGATTTCAATGTTGCGCTCGCTGCTAAACTCTCGCTCTACAGCCCGGGTCAAGGCAACTACTACTTCCGTGATCGTACAGTTTCCTCGAATACCAGTGCATATGTGGGGAACCCCTACGGTGCTAACGGCACGACAAATTTCGATTACCGCCAAGCAGAGAATTTAGCGATGAATCGACTGGCACGAGATTTGGCCAAAGGGACACTTAGCGCTGTACTCGGCAATTGGTAAGAAATGCCCGTTTAAGTTTACTCGGTAGGTTCTGGCCGGACAAATGAAAGTGAACCGTCCGCATCCAAACGTCGATAGTAACACCCACTCCTCGCTTGCCCTGTGCTCTCCTTGGTGTGACAGGCCCCCTTGCCTGCTGGTGTGACCAGATAAAGCAGTGAATTCTGTTCACAGTTTACCCGAACTTCTTCTATCTTTAAAAAATCACCGCTTGTTTTACCCTTAATCCAGAGTTCATTGCGACTCGTGCTCCAAAAAGTAGCCATCCCCGTCTCCCGAGCAGTATCCAGCGCAAGCGCATTGACATAGCCCAGAATTAAAACTTCCCCAGTCTGTGCATCCTGTGCCACAGCAGGCAGTACATCGGTATCACAATTCGCCACTTTGCGCAGCTTTTTGAAGTCCAAATTCAGGCGCTTGCCCTCTTCTAACTCATAGTTTGACATCGTAATACTAGAGTGCGAACTGGACCGATTAGTCCAGTCGATTGTTGCAAACGAACAAATTCATACGAGTTACCTAGCTTTGTGCTTTCCAATGCCAAAGAAGCCAGCAAATCTGGATTATGAATTAGTCCAAGAGACGTAACGCTCAAAACAACTGACTTATGCAAGAGAGTACCTCCTCCTTATTACCCCTTTTGGCAAAGGCTGCGACCGAAGCTAGAGGGCTCGCTATTGATGCCGTACATGCCTGTAACTCCGGGCACCTCGGATTACCGCTGGGATGTGCCGAAATCGGTGCAGCTCTCTACGCAAACGGCGGTCTGCGCTATGATCCGCAAAACCCGAATTGGCTCAATCGCGACCGCTTTATCCTCTCTGCTGGTCACGGTTCGATGTTTCTCTATTCATGGCTGCATCTGGCGGGCTACGAACTATCGATGGAAGAGGTCAGTCACTTCCGCAAACTCGCCTCCGAAACACCGGGTCATCCTGAATACGGCGATACTGCCGGCGTGGAGGCAACAACAGGGCCACTTGGCCAAGGTATTGCCAATGCCGTCGGGTATGCCCTCTCCGGTAAACGCGCCCAAGCAAAATTCAATACCAGCGAACAGACAATCTTTGACCACCATGTCATCGCACTTCACGGAGATGGCTGCCTCCAGGAAGGCGTAGCTCGTGAAGCAATTGCCTTTGCTGGGCATAATAAACTCGATAATCTTATCCTCATCTATGACTCCAATGATGTCACACTAGACGCCATGGCAGACCAGACGCAAAGTGAAGATGCTGCCCTCTACTACAATTCACAAGGCTGGGACAGCGTAACCATTGACGGTCATGATCCGATCGCTGTGAGTGAAGCATTGGCCGCAGCCAAAGCAGACGATAATGGCAAACCAAAGGTTATTATTGCCAAAACCACGATTGGCAGAGGCATCCCTGAAGTCGAGGGTACAGCCAAAGGCCATGGCGAGGGCGGTGCTCAGTTTGCCGAGACAGCACGCAAAAACCTGGGTCTGCCGAAGTCTACTTTTTATGTATCCGATGCGCTACGCGACCATTTCGCTGCAATACGGGAGCAAGCCTCCAAAGACTTTGCTTCATGGAGCAGCCGTTACACGGAATGGAAAGCAGCCAACCCGGGTTTGGCCAACGAGCTACAGGACGGTATCGATCAAAAAACGCCTGCTGATTTACTCGACTCGATTCCTCCATTTGAGGCCGGCACGAAAGCAGCCACTCGAGCTTCAGGAGGCACCGTCATTCAGTCGGTAGCTCAGGCAATGCCACAACTGATCACTGGTTCAGCCGATCTTTACGGATCTACGAAAAATTACATCAAAGACGGAGGTGACTGCACACCCGATGATTTTACCGGACGCAATATATGGTTTGGTATTCGTGAGCACGCTATGGGCGCTATTTGCAATGGAATCGCATATGATGGCTTATTTCGAGCCAGCGGCGCTACCTTTCTCGTCTTTGCTGACTATGTACGCCCCGCTATACGCTTGGCCGCCTTGGCCAAGCTGCCGGTAACCTACATCTTTACCCATGATTCCGTGGGTGTCGGCGAAGACGGCCCGACCCACCAGCCGGTGGAAACTGTCAGTGGCCTGCGGGTCATTCCTAATCTAGATGTCATTCGTCCATCCGATGCCGAAGAAACCGCTGCATCCTATGTCGCTGCGATGGAACGAAAAGATGGCCCAACCGCTTTGATCTTTTCGCGTCAGGGCATCCCATCCAACGACGCCCTCTCTGTCTCCGATCGTCGCGCAGGAACCCTCGCAGGTGGTTATATCGCCCGTCAGGAAACCGGCGAATTACAGTGCATACTTTTGGCCACCGGGTCTGAAGTGCAA
>MDTB01099906.1_pt1 | contig 10459 bp, 10 predicted proteins | sample 811161 | NCBI WGS metagenome assembly MDTB01 (sample SAMN05326650, study PRJNA326480) | marine metagenome | isolation source: seawater | place: Mediterranean Sea | collected 2009
CCGGACCAAAGGAGCCTGGTAGCGCGTTCGTAATACTTCATCACGTCATGGGCGAACATAGTGGTGCCGGCGGTTGGGGCTTTATTGAAGGAGGCATGGGTAAAATTTCGGAGTCAATCGCAAATTTTGCTCAGTCGAAAGGAGTGGATATCCTGACTGGAGCGAAAATATCTGAGATTGTTGTTAAAGATCATAGTGTTACCGGGGTAATAACAGAAGATGGAAGAACTTTTCATGCTCCCGTGGTGGCCTCCAACGCCTCAGCAAAACATTTGTATCTAAACCTTCTCGATCCCAAATATGTGCCAGATGATGTGTTACGGGAAATCAAAGCGTTCCGAACTTTTTCGACTGCTTTTAAAATGAATATAGCTTGTGAGCGGCCACCACAATATTCCTTTTTAGAAAAGTTACGGGCGGAGCAAGTACTCGGCGACTTTGACTACCCAACCTATATGCACATTGCACCTGATATCGATTACCTGGAGAGAGCTTACGATGATGCTAAGTATGGGTGGTATTCCAGGGACCCCTTCATTACGCCAGTCTGCCCGACGATTGTGGACCGAACACTGGCCCCAGAGGGGAAACACATATTGAATTTGTTTGGTGGGCATGCACCTTATCAACTGAAGGGCGGTGATTGGTCTGATGAAAAAGAAAACTTTCGAAAAAACATTTATACCGTTATTGAACGATTTGCACCTGAATTCACGAATGATGTCATTGATGATCAGTTACTGATTGCCCCCGATATTGAACAGATAGTTAACCTTCCGCAGGGACATATATTTCAAGGAGAAATGTCACCAGATCAACTGTTTTTCCAAAGGCCCGTATCGAGCTACGCCGATTATAGAACGCCGGTGCAGGGATTATATGTTTGTGGTGCCTCAATGCATCCAGGGGGTGGGGTAATGGGAATTCCAGGACACAATGCTGCAAGAGAAATTCTGAAAGATAAAAGATAAAGATGCAAAGAGCGGAATATTTCAGGCATAACCAAAGCTTTGATCACTGCATCTCTCATTCATATCCCTTTTTTATGTGCCATCAATGGTCTGAGGCAAACCCTCTAACGTAATTCTCATAATTGAACTAGTTTAAAAAGCAACCATGAAAAGATTTCTTTTCTTTCTGCCTATTTGTTTTCTTTGGCTCCCAGAATTGAGGGCTGAGCGAGCGGTGGAAGTTGAAATTTCTAAAGGGGAAATAGGCGAATTTTTGGCCGCGGATGGGATGATCGCAAAGATTCCGGCTGGGACACTGATGCAGATTACCTTTGACTATAACAACCCGGAGAGTCGACTACATCCATATCTCATTGCGGATCGATTTTGCAGCCTAGATACCTTCATGAAATGGGGACGTTCATCTTCACCACTTTCGACCGACCCTATTCGCGTTTTGTGTGTGAAACGGTTTCGGGACTTTCAAACCGAGAGTTAGAATGGTTGTGATAGTTTGGAACTGACGACCCCAAAGCTTTCAAGGCCTTAATTCTTTGCTGATGCCACCCTTTGAGATGAAAAAGCCTGTGACGCTCATTTGATGTCATCAGATCCGTTGCATTGATGTATGTGATTACGCTTATTTAAGAATTTATCCATTGATAGCTAGGTGCATATGCTTACTCCTTCCAACGTGGTTTTTTCTTGGCGACAATTTTGGGTCAGTTTCGTATACGAAAATTTGCCGCCTGTTTTTATTTCTCCAATCGCCGCTTTCATTTTGGAAGGGTCGTTTATTAGGGCATGGAATGTCTGTCAGCACCGTAATCTGCTAGCTCTATCGACTCGATACAACCCGAGACAATTCATTTTATATTCATGGTTAATCATATACCCAGGCTCATGGATCATCACTTTAGGGATGATTTTTATGCTGTTTTCCGACTCGCTCCAAAACTATGGGATTGATCCATTACAAGTCATTTGTACTTATGCATTCCTTGTTTGCAGGAGGATAATTATTTCGGTGAAATATGGATATTTTACTGCAGCTGAATTTTCGGCTTTATCAATGTCAGCTCCCGAATGGACATTTCAAAAAAACACAAAAAAATTGATTGGACTAGGCTGGCTTGAACCAAAGAAATTTCCTGGCCTAATTGAAGCGGAGCTAGACTATGCTCTTGAGAGGACTGGGCGGCACTCCCAAACTAGTGAGTCGGGAAGTGTTGTGGATGAACGTATCGACCTAAGGGCCTACCTTTTGAAGGTTATTGACCAAGCCTATGGAATAAAGCCTCCTAGGCTGAACAATCCCATCGTGGCGGGCCTGATAATCTCGATCCTTGGCGCTGTCATTCTCACCAAAGTGTGGACCGCCACACCAATTTTTGGAGAAACCATCACTACAATAATTATTAACCTGGGAGTTTATCTAGGTATCGTGTCTGGTATGGGAATTATGGGCTTTGGTCTGATTTGTGCGTTGGATCTGGCTCGAAGAAGAAATGCTCTCTCGATATTAGATCGTGGATTGTTTGGCGAATTCCTGGAGAAGGAGCCCATCCGGCAGAGCTTTATCTTTGAAACGACCTCCCCAGTTGCTCTGCAGGCCTGGGTTATTGCAAGGCAGGTAATCAGTGCTTTTGGTGAGAGATACCATCTTCGAGTGCGGAGCTATACCTCCATACTGTTGTGTTTTTCGTTTCTCTGTGTGGCATTTTTAAATTTACTTGCCTGGACTCAAATTAATCATCATTTGTCTACGGTTGTAGTGCTTTCTATGACAACATTTATAATAGCGACGATAGGGAGCTTTTCGATGTTTCGTGCGATTCTCCTCCAACGTCAAAGTTATACAACACGATCACACATCCAGGATCTTTTACTAGAGTTGGAAATTGAAGAAACGCTCAATAACATTGAAATAGGGCCTGATGTCCCTCTGAGCAGGCAACCCACTAAAAATATTTTGCGTCAGATAGAAACGAATCTAACTTTTTTAGAAACCACCTATAAACCAACGACAGTGCTTGGATACAAAGCAGATAACGAATTGATTGGATCTGTGCTGGGCCTCCTTATTACTGGTCTTCTATTAGCCATCCAAGGCGTTGTAACCACGGGGGTCTCATATTCAGAAAATGGCTGGGCTATCTACTAAAATGTCATTTAAAGGATTTTTGACCAATCAATTCATGGGTATCCATTCCCTCGAGGAAACTTTCAATTTGATCCCTCTTCTATCTCTCGCACCATGCCGCGCAACCAAGTAATCCGCCATAAATCCGATCTAGAAGTAATCCGTAACCATACGATGGCTTATAGACAAACCCGGGGATCGGACGTTGCCCCTGGATTTAATCAAACTGTCAAGGGTTCTGGGTGGGGGAAATGAATTACTAATTGAGAGACCCATCAGTTGATCTTATGAGAGGACTATCTTTGAGTCGCTGGAATTTTTCTTTAAGTGGGTGTGGATTTTTAAGGATATATCCTTCCTGAGGGTATAGGTATCCATAATCGAGACTCGGCATATGGTTTCCCTTACCAACTTATTTTGTCATCGCAGGTTACTGTCTCCAATTTAATAACCGAAAAAATTTATAAGCTAGGGCACCGTCATATTTAACTGCCGATACATGTTGAATATGACTCGATGGGAGGACTTTACGAGTTCCCGTTCAAGCCAAGCCTAAGAGAAAAAAGAGAGGGGGGTCTAATCCTGAGTTGCCTAATAAGTAGCTTTAAAGTCATGCGAGGCCTATATTTTGAACAACATTGCTTTTCGCATCAGGGCCTCTCAATTATGCAACGGCGCTTATTGCAAAAACGTTTGTGATGTCTGGTATTTTCGAATCTTACCTGTGTAGGAGTTTTGCAATGGAAAGTGATATTTGGACAAATTTTAGCCTGGGAAGAATTATGGACGCGGTGAACTTTTTGGGTGGCATTATTGCACTCTGGATAGCGGCGCGGTTTGCATCTGTTGCAGTTGACAAGGGAGCCAACCTCGTAGCAAAAATTGTAATCACTGTTTTTGGGTTATGCGTAATTATTTGCAACATTTGGTTTAGTCAAGGAATGCTTTGGAACTACTACTGGGCTTGGGCCAACCTCAGCCGGCTGAAAGAATCTGGAGCAGAGCTTAGTGTTAATTCCGAGCATTATTTGACACTGAACCAAAACATGCAAGAGCCTTCTTATCTTGATAACCCGGTCTTCTTGGTGATGTACCTAGCAGCATTTCTCGTCATCGTTGGTACGCTATGGTTCCCACCAAAAAAAGAGGACTAGCTGTGTTTGGATAGTCGGGCATTTTCGACGCGATCATTTGGGTTTGGAGACTCTTGTGTCTAGAAATGGGAACTGCATATCGCGCTGTTGGCATATTCCAGGGGGTGAACAAAGAGATACTTGGAAAGGTTGACTTGACTATCAATGTTAGTCGACCCGCATTAAGGATGCCGAAACTCCTAGTAGTGGGTGAAACCCATTAATCCGACTATTACAAACATTTCTATGCATGATTGCTTGCTTGAGATTATCAGCATTAAAGCTATTTGCGAATTCTCTTAGAGTCGATCTCACGGTCCCATGCTGAGATAAGTTTGCTACTTGAGCCTCAAATAATCTTTTAATTCATGGCAGAACATGGATGCTATTTCTCAACGAACTTTAAAAATTCTGAGCTCCTAACAATCTTTCGTAAGCAGCGGTTTGCATTCTCATGAAATTATTCAGGTATAATATGACCCAGGATAGGACAGCGTTCGACGTCGAGTGCGATTGAAACAAGCGATTCGGGTTCAGCCAAAATTTGGGCTTCAAATCTAGGTGCCCCGCATGAAAGTTTGGACAAACACATAATGGAGTAATAGATGACTTCAGCAATAACCGAGAATGACCTAGCAGCAGCAAGACAGGCTTGGGGAGATGCCCTTGTTTCCATCTCAGTAACCTTCGAGGACAAAGGGATTGAGGCCGCTGCTAAATTAGCAGGTCAAGTGATCGACAGTGCCTATGGCTATAGCCAAGGGCCTGTAATGTTTAAACCGACGCTGTCAAGCGGCGAGAAAACGTTTCGTCCAACACGCGAAGGTGCTTTATCTTATTTCGTGGGAAATAACGGTGATTACCCCCTTGATACTGGCTTCGGGTTGAAAGGTTGGAGATCTGTGGTTTCTGAAACCTCTTCAAGTTTTATTTCCAGCGAATTGGCTTTGTGGATGGGGTGGGTAATTTTTACGGATAAAAATGGTGATGTTACAAAGGTTGATAAAAGTTGGGGCTATCAGCGGGACTCAGAGGGCACATTACGTATCATTCTTCATCACTCATCCCTGCCTTATGTCCCTGGTTAAAAGCCTTATTACAGACCAGAACATTCGATATCTCGATTCCGACTTAGCTAGATGCTTAGATTTCCTTAGTATAGTCCGTTTTTTTTGCCGCCTGTTTTTGAGTAGAGCAACAACGTTATACACATAGCGAAATCAGTCGATGCAGATAATCCACCACCAGTTTTGGTCCCCGTCCAAGGTGAGATGCTGACCAAAGCAACTGCGAGGCAAAGTGCAAATGCATTGGAGAGATCCGCAAAACAATGAGGATCACTGGCTCTTATCAATTAAAATCATTAATTTGACGCCTTTACGACCAGTTTGATCTCCGGTTTGGAAGGCCATCAGAAAAGCTTAGCTTAGCGCCAATCCCATAAAATAGTGCATGCTTTCTTAGACCAATTCAAAGGTAAATTCGCTACCCTATAACATCAAGGAGGAGTCTATGGAAATGATGACCTATGTTCTTGGCATTACTGCCTTAATTGGACTAATTCAATTAGTGGTTCTGACTAAGAGATATTCAGCTTATTTTATAGATGAAAAACTTAAGGAAAGGGAAAGTAGGTTGGACGAAGCAGACCCCTGACGCATAGTACTGTGTGCTATTAATCTTAGGATTCACAACGAGTGGCATCTCACTGGGAACATTGCATTTAGCCCATATCAAACCGTTTCAGTCCGTCGGCCGATTTTTTTATTGAGAACTTTCTAGGGAAGGCATCATAGCCTCAGCAGCATTCTGATTTAACGATACAAATTCCCTGTCCTCAAGGGGGACCTCGCTGCGAGCGTCAGGGGCTGCCGAGCTTCTTTATGTCGTTGTTTAGTCGCTTAATGTCTTGCTCTTCTAGCACAATAGATCCTGCCCTAGCGTTCTGCATAGCTTGCTTAACGGTCCGTATGCCACAAAGTGTGTGGGTAACCCCTGGCTTTGCTGTGGTCCAGGCCAGGGCAATCTCAGCGATTCCGCATTGGTATTTTTCAATCAGGTCTTCCCAACCAGCAAACATATTTTTTAGGCGGGCACGATTTTCTGCTCTAAACCATGGTAACCAGTCGCTCGCACTACCCCTGAAATCATCTTTTGCAAATACATGATTCGGGCCGAGTTTTCCGGTTAGCAAGCCAGCCTCAAGCGACCAATATGTCAGAGTCGAAATGCTGTTTTGGCTGCAGAAGGGAAGTATCTCTGCCTCTGGTTCCCTGGAAAGCATGCTGTATCGAAGCTGATTGCTTGCGAGGTCGCCATTATTAAAATACTCTTCTAATTGTTGGATAGATACATTCGAAACTCCGATCGCTCCAATCTTGCCTTGTTGTTTAAGGTCCATCAGGCAACCCATGGTCTCTGCTATTGGTGTTTGTTCAGGTGGGATCGCCGGTTTATGGCACTGAAGAAGATCTATCCGATCGATGCCCAGTCTCTTGAGACTGGTTTCTACCTCGATAGTAATGGTGTCGGGTCGGAGGCTAACATAATTTTCTCTTCCATCTTTAATACCGTTATACGATCCTCGTTGGTCTTGCCACCAAACGCCGCATTTGGTGGCGATAATGACTTTATCTCGACGATCTCTAATCGCCTTGCCAACCACTTTCTCGGCATGGCCCCAGCCATAAGATGGGGCAGTATCAATCAGGTTGATACCATTATCCATGGCTGCGTGGATTGCTCTAATGTTGTTTTTTTCGTCTGGTCGTTCAGAAGAGTTAACTTCGCCAAATGCAGCGGTGCCCATGCCAATAACAGAGGCTGTAATACTATTTGAATTTATACTTCTAAATTGCATTATTAATTGTCTCTCAACCGTTTTAATAAATTAATAGTATAAGCTGCTGTTTTTTATTGATTAATCCAAATTTTTAAACTCGCGGCTTTTTCTCGTCTTGAGAATCCCGTGAGCTTACTAAAGCCCCCCAATATTAAACAACTAAATTGGATAATTTGTAAGTGATTACCAGTTTTCTATGGAGAGACCCTCCGTAGGTCAATAGTTTGGTGTTTTGATAATGAGCGAATCGACTTCAAATTTGATATAAAATAGATCGAACCACATCTAATTGATTGGCTTTTCAACTAATGAATATGAATATATTGACGAGATCAGGCAGATGATTGGCTATACTGACTTAGATCATTTGTTGAAATCTGCTGAACCGACGATTGATAACGAGGAGTACATATTTGTATCCGTTGCCGCCTGTTACGGAGACCATGCGGAATGGACTCCTATCGCCACGTTCAGAGAAGCGGAAGGGCTCACTTTGGTTCTACTGCGCTCCGTTGCAGACGCCAAAAATATTCATTATTCAAAGACCTTTAAACGTATCACCATGATGGTGCATTCTAGTTTGAGCGCGGTTGGTTTTACCGCAGCCCTCTCAGCAACGCTTGCAAAAAATGGAATAAGTGCAAACGTGATGGCCGCTTACTACCACGACCATGTTTTTGTTCCGGCGGAGGATGCAGAGCTAGCGATGTCGGCACTAATGGAACTAGCTAACAAGAAATAATTAAAAGCAAAAGCAGGCGGTATTTCTAAACACTGCCCAGTGCAAGAAACTCGTAAAACAATTGGATCCCGAAAGGCAAGGCACTTTAGACGTGCTACCATTGTGATCATTGAAAACATCGCTCCAACACCGTTAAAAAAATTTTAAAATTAGGTTTTTTCGCAAGGCTTTCTGTGGAGCGTGTCATGAATAAAAAGTAGTTAGCAATTAATAATTTCAAGGATACTAAGTGAGTGCAGTTTCTAGTTGAGGGTAAAGTATGTCAACACTGATGAATTTAATAAAAGATCTTGAATCGAACTCGATCAAAGTAATCGATCTTACGGAAACATTAAGGGAAGACTACCCCGCCATTTCCCTTCCTCCAGAATTTAACCAAGCTTGGTCATTTAAAAAGGAAGTGATTTCACAATATGACGAGAGGGGGCCCATGTGGTTCTGGCACAATATATCTGTCAGTGAACATACTGGTACTCACTTTGACGCACCTATTCATTGGGTGTCGGGAAAAGATTTGCCAAATAATACTGTCGATTCCATACCAACCAAAGACTTCATAGCCGCCGCTTTCGTAGTTGATTGTAGTAAAGAAGTTGCGGAAAACCGTGATTTTCTTCTTACAAAAGACTTTCTTCTTGACTGGGAGTCTGTCCACGGTCAAATAACAAAAGGGAGTTGGTTATTCATGCGCTCTGATTGGCGTAAAATCGTAGATCCTCAAAATTATGCCAATATCCAAGCAGACGGTCCGCATCACCCGGGGCCTGACAATGAATGCGTTCATTGGCTTATCGACGAAAGAGATGTTATTGGATTCGGTACAGAGTGTATTGGAACAGATGCGGGTATCGCGATGAGCTTCGACCCTCCACTGCCCTGCCACTACTTCATGCATGGCGCTGGCAAATATGGCCTACAATGCATGACAAACTTGGATTTGCTGCCACCAACTGGCTCCGTAATTTTGTGTCCACCGCTTAAAATAGAGGGAGGTTCTGGCAGTCCGCTCAGGGTTCTGGCTCTGATATCAAGCTGAATTTGCTTTGAGTCAAGCCTGCGCGCATAACTTCCCTGCAATCAAATCCGAGAGTTTGGGTGTCGTTAGGGACACTCTATGGGTCGGCTTTGCACTTAACAAGCAGGCTTGAGTTCCATTAAAGCGTTGGTTCTAAAGTTAGACCACTTACCGACAGATACATCTAAACCATCTGTTCTCATCTTGAACAAGTAGAATCTTCGTAATACCTTTTAAAAAGACATTTGGGTAGAACCATATTTGAAGACTCCAACTCGCCTAACGAAATAATGGGCACTTGTTGCAGCGCTTGGTTATCCGAAAAGTATTAGAAATTATTACTGAAGACGAGTTATTTTAATCTTATTATCATTTACGTGATTCTGGCCTGATCGGGCGTTGGCGAATCCGAAACTAAGGCAGGTGCGTACATTTCTTAGTTTCTAATGGGGCTCAGACGTAATGTTATTTGGATTCAGCAACTACGGCGCTAGCGACAGGGGCTTTATGAGCACTCCACCACAGGGTGCGCATAACATCTCAAATTTAGAGGCCGTCGATACTTGTAAACCAGAGAATCAACCTAATTTAGCCCAGTTATTTCTTTACGAGCATTCTCGCAGGCTATGTAGCATCGACCTGTTAATGGAGCGAGGATTGTCGTTAAGAGAAGCGCTGCGTATGAGTGAGCCAGCATCTTTGATTCAGATTACGCAAGTGCCTGTTTGCGCTCACAATTTCTATCAGAATTGCCTCACCTAACGTATCACTGAACTCTCGGTAAAACGAATGATTGGCCTGGACTGTCGGTTCCTAAAGAGATCGGGTTTTAGCGGATTTCGATCGTCGCACTCGTCAAGAAAAGCCGGCCCTGGAATTTTGGTTTGCCAGCTTTTCTCTGCACTCGAAATGTCCCTAGGGCCCAATAGCCGGCTTGGAAATGTGCACTTTTTTGATAACTCATTAACCAAACCATTTTATCGATTAATTATTGTAAGTTTCCCCTCGATAAACGATCAAAGTACCTTTAACTTATTTGCATGTTCCGGGCACACGCCGGCTGGACTATTAAATTATGGCTCTACATAAAGCCCACAGGTTAGCTCTGGTATTTCTATTTGTTTGGTTGCCACATTTGGTCCATGCAAGCGCTATTGATGAAGGCCAATTGGGGGCTTGGTATATGTATTTTTTTAATAAAAAATTCGAAGAAAACAGATTTGGTTTTCAAGGTGATGTTCAATATCGCAGTTGGGATACGGGAGAAGATTTAGAGCAACTGCTTATTCGGGGTGGAGTCAGCTACAGGCCCGAAGCGATCAAGGGATTATATACTTTGGGCTTAGCTAGCATCACCTATGGTGCGTTTGGCGACTCCCACAAAACCAAATCAGAGGGTCGTCTTTATCAAGAGGCTCTGGTGCCTTCAAAAATTGGTGACCGCTTATTTTTAAAACATCGGTTGAGGTTTGAGCAAAGATGGGTTGATGGCCAAGATCTAAGAACGAGATTCAGATATGCACTGTTTGCAACGATCCCCTTGAACCAGCCAACGCTTTCAAAGGGGGCCTATTACATGACCTTCTATAATGAAGTCTTTATTAATGGTCAACGCAATATCGCCAGTAGCACTC
>MDTB01166185.1_pt1 | contig 10459 bp, 8 predicted proteins | sample 811161 | NCBI WGS metagenome assembly MDTB01 (sample SAMN05326650, study PRJNA326480) | marine metagenome | isolation source: seawater | place: Mediterranean Sea | collected 2009
TATGTGGGTTGCTGCTGCCTCAATGGAGGCTAGCTGATCCCCATCGTGGCCCGTCGTCCCGAGGATTAAATTTGTGGTGTGTCTCTTCGCGAAGCTGGTGTGTTTCCCCGTCAACGGCGCGATCGTGAAATCGATGACCGCGTCCGCCGCAGCAAACAACGCGTCACTGTCGTCCGTGATGGAGAGGCCGCAGGCGTCTAGGCCAGCCGTCTCAGCGACATCTTTGCCTAGCGCCGCATGGCTGGGTCCTTCTGTGCCTCCTGCGAGAGTGCAGCCGTCAGCTAACTGCACTTCGCGTACCAGCATTTGGCCCATCCGGCCTGCACATCCTGTAATGCCAATCTTCATGAGGGTATTAAAGGGGTTCAGACCCCTTTTACAATGGAATAATGAACCGCGTTAATCCTTCAGATCTTCCCACAGGTCTTTAACCTTTGAGAAGAAGCCCGCAGACTCAGGGCTGTTTTCGGCCGATTTCCCTTCCTGTTCAAATTCTTTCAAGAGGTCTTTTTGTTTTTTTGACAAATTAACTGGCGTCTCGACGGAGGCTTGCACAAACATGTCGCCACGCTCTTTGGAGCGCAGGATGGACATGCCTTTTGTTTTGAGCCGGAATTGATGGCCGGATTGAGTGCCCGATGGAATCGTAATGCGGGCACGACTGCCGTCGACGGTGGGCACCTCTATATGCCCGCCTAGGGAAGCAGTGGTGAAGGGCAACGGCACCTTACAATAGATGTTGGCGCTGTCCCGTTGGAATATGTGGTGAGGTGCAACCGAGATAAAAATATAAAGATCGCCTGATGGTGCGCCGTTGAGACCCGCTTCTCCCTCGCCTGATAGACGAATGCGTGTCCCGTCTTCGACGCCCGCCGGAATGGTGACGGACAGGGTCTTCTCTTGATGCACCCGGCCTGAGCCAGAACACTTGCCACAGGCCTCCTTGATCACCTGACCCTGTCCGTGACAGGTGGGGCAGGTCCTTTCGATAGTGAAAAATCCCTGTTGTGCGCGGATTTTTCCATGGCCGTGACAGGAGTGGCAGGTCTCGGGCGCTACGCCGCCCTTGGAGCCTGATCCACCGCAGTTTCCGCATTGCACAGATGTTGGCACGCGAATATTTGTTTTATTGCCCGCGTACGCTTGGTTAAGGGTTACCTCCATATTGTATCTAAGGTCGGAACCACGACCGGACTGTTGCGCGTTCCGCCTGCCTCCACTGGTAAAGGCATCGCCAAACATTTCATCGAAAATATCCGAGAAGCCACCGAATCCACTGCCGCCGCCCGGACCGCCCTGTTCGAAGGCAGCATGACCGAAGCGATCATAGGCCGCACGTTTTTCATCGTCGGACAGTACGTCGTTAGCCTCGTTCAACTCTTTGAATTTTTTCTCGGCCACTTCGTCCCCCGGATTTTTATCCGGATGGTATTTCATGGCCAGTTTGCGATAGGATTTTTTGATTTCCGACGCGTCCGCGTCCCGATCAATGCCTAATGTCGCATAGTAATCATCTTTTGCCATCTGGCTGGACCTGCTAGCCGAAGGAAGCCGGACACCTGTCTAGGGATGCCCGGCTTGTCTGTGAATACCTGGAAGGGAAAACCGCTTTTGCCGGGAACGAATTAGCTTTCCTTTTTCTCCGAATTGCTGTCCCCGGGGCCTACTTCCTCGAACTCTGCATCGACAACTGTATCATCGGCCTGGGCGGTCGAATCCGCATCGGCGCCTGGTGTGTCTCCTCCCATCGTGCCGGGTCCGCCCATGTCTGGACCCATCCCGGCCATGTCTGGACCGCCTTCCTCCTGGGTTGCCTTATACATGGCTTCCCCAAGTTTCATGGCGGCCTGCATTAGGGCATCTGACTTCGTTTTAATATCTTCCAAGTCTTCGCTATCAAGAACACCCTTTAAAGATTGCACGGCGGTTTTAATCTCGTTGCGTTCCTCCTCTGAGACTTTGTCGCCATAGTCCTCCAGGTTTTGTTCGGTCGAATGAATAAGGCCGTCCGCATTGTTGCGAGCTTCGATAAGCTCGCGGCGGACTTTGTCCTCTTCAGCATGAGACTCGGCGTCTTGTACCATCTGTTCGATATCGTCGTCGGACAGGCCGCCCGACGCCTGAATACGAATCTGCTGTTCCTTACCCGTGGCTTTGTCCTTTGCAGACACGTTCACAATACCGTTGGCATCAATGTCAAAAGTTACTTCAATTTGTGGCATGCCCCGGGCTGCGGGCGGGATACCCATTAAATCAAATTGGCCAAGCAATTTATTGTCCGCCGCCATCTCACGCTCACCCTGGAAGACCCGGATAGTCACGGCGTTTTGATTGTCTTCCGCCGTGGAGAATACTTGGCCCTTCCTTGTAGGAATTGTTGTGTTGCGTTCAATAAGCCGAGTAAATACGCCGCCTAAGGTCTCAATTCCCAGGGACAGAGGCGTCACGTCAAGCAATAGCACATCCTTAACGTCTCCTTGAAGCACGCCGCCCTGAATGGCGGCTCCAAGCGCCACCACTTCATCGGGGTTCACACCTTTGTGGGGCTCCCGGCCAAAAAATTCCTGAACACGTTCCTGAACCTTAGGCATGCGGGTCATACCGCCGACCAATATGACCTCATCAATTTCCCCTGCCGAGATCCCAGCATCCTTGAGAGCCGCCTTGCAAGGTTCGATGGTGCGGTCGATGAGGGTTTCTACTAGGGCTTCCAACTTTGCGCGGGTCAATTTGATGTTGAGGTGTTTCGGGCCACTCGCATCCGCTGTGATGAACGGCAAGTTAACTTCCGTTTGCATGGCGCTCGATAGCTCCGTCTTCGCCTTTTCGGCCGCTTCCTTAAGACGTTGCAGGGCTAGTTTGTCTTGGCGGAGGTCAACGCTCTGTTCTTTTTTAAACTCATCGGCAAGGTAGTCGATGATGCACTGATCAAAATCTTCCCCTCCCAGAAAGGTATCGCCATTCGTAGACTTCACTTCAAAGACGCCGTCCCCAATCTCCAGCACAGAGACGTCAAAAGTACCGCCACCAAGGTCATAGACAACAATGGTGCCCCCGTCTTTTTTATCGAGACCGTAAGCGAGGGCAGCCGCCGTCGGCTCGTTGATGATGCGCAGTACCTCAAGGCCGGCTATTTTGCCAGCGTCTTTGGTGGCTTGACGCTGCGAGTCGTTGAAGTAGGCCGGGACCGTGATGACGGCTTGAGTAACGCTGTCACCAAGAAAGGCCTCTGCCGTTTCTTTCATCTTTTGCAAGATGAAGGCGCTCATCTGACTTGGACTATATTTTGTGCCTTCCGCCTCGACCCAGGCATCACCGTTGTCGCCGGATACGATCTCGAAAGGCACGAGCCCTTTATCTTTTTCTGTCAGCGGGTCGTCATATCTCCGACCGATAAGCCTTTTAATGGCAAAGAGCGTGTTTTCGGGGTTGGTGACGGCTTGGCGTTTGGCAGGCTGTCCGACAAGCCGCTCTCCATCCGCAAAAGCCACCATAGATGGAGTTGTCCGAACCCCCTCCGCATTTTCGATGACCTTTTCATCGGAACCCTCCATCAGTGCGACGCACGAGTTGGTGGTTCCAAGGTCGATACCAATTACTTTGCTCATTTTGTCCTCTCTATTCAGCGACAGAGACTGCCGGCCCTACGTGGCGCTCGATTACGAACTACTAAGGCACCGTGCCGCTTTAACACGTGGCTCCCCGATCTATCGTAAAACCCGTTAATTTATATATTGCTTTCAATTATATAGGGCGGGTAACCGATCCCCGCAACCGTTTAAACATAAAGTTTTTAGGGTTTATTTTTCCCTAAAATCATAGCTCTTTGTCCATGTGAGGCGCAGTTCCGCCTGCTTCATGGTCGGCAGCGTCTGACTGTTTTTCGTAAGCCGTTGACGTTTTCACCAGATCATCCTTCGACGGGTCCGCGGTGGGATCCTCTGCGAGCGGGGTATCCTCTGATTTGGGGCCGCCCTTGGACACGCCGACCATGGCCGCGCGCAGAAGCCGGTCCTGCAGCGTATAGCCCTTTTGCACCTGTTGGATCACGAGACCGGCCGGCTGTTCCAGGTCTTCCACCTCGAACATCGCCTGATGGTAATTATGATCAAACTTTTTACCGAGCGCCTCAATGGTTTTGATGCCAAACTGCTGATAGACATTTTCCAGCTCATTTTCGGTCATTTCGATCCCTATATACAAGTTGTTGAGATCCTCATTAGCATCTCGGACTTCCTGGGGGACGCTCTCAAGTGCGCGGTTTAAATTGTCCGCGACGCTCAGGATGGCGCGCGCAAAATTGGTCACTGCATATTTGGAAGCGTCCGCCTTTTCGCGTTCAGTCCGACGGCGCACATTTTCCGCTTCCGCCATAGTGCGAAGTAACTGGTCTTTCAGCGCGGCAATGTCAGACTCCAATTCCTCATATGTCGGTGGCCTCTTGTCCTCGGCGGCCTCTCCGTCTTCCTCAGCCGCCTTATCCGGCGTTGGCTCGCCATTGGTGACGCTGTCACTGCCTGCTAGTTCTTCGGGTTTCTGCTCTGTCTCAGCTTCAACTGGGTCCGCTGCACCGGCTGTGTCCGCCGCCTCGGCTTGTGGTTCTTCATCGGCGGAGTTATTCTTTGTTTCGTTCATTTCTATCATACTCTCTTCATATTAAAGTCTTGTTCGTGCGTTCCCATCATTCGCCCAATAAGTTTTGCCGTATAGTCCACCAAGGGAATGATGCGCGCGTAATTCATTCGGGTTGGCCCAATGACGCCTATTGCGCCGACCAGTTGGCTGTGGCCAGAGTTGTAAGGAGCGACAATAAAGGAGCAGCCGGACAGATTAAAGAGTTCGTTGTCGGCGCCGATAAAGATTTGCACACCTTCAGCCTGGTCGGTCATCTCCAGGACCTTCAGCATGAGTTCGTTAGTCTCAAGCGCGTTAAAAAGAGTGCGGATGTGTTCTAGGTCTGTGACTATGTTCACATCTTCAAGAAGATTGGCGTGGCCGCTCACAATGAGCGTGCCGTCTTCGCCCTCGCCAGACCAGGTTGCAAGCCCCGCCTGAACAACCTTGCCGGTTAGCTGATCTAAGGCTGCCTTGTTTTGTTCAAGTTCCTCCAGAATGACGGCGCGGGTGTCTCCAATGGTCTGACCAACGAGACGCTGATTGAGAAAGTTCGTGGCTTCAACGAGGACCGACGGGGAGATATCCTTGGGTACCTTGATGATCCGGTTTTCCACAATCCCCTCGGCCGTTACCATCACGACCAGGGCTCGGCCAGGATTAAGATGCACAAACTCAATCTGTTTGAGTGGGGTCTCAGTCTTGGGTGCCATGACGATGCCCGCACAGTTGGAAAGTCCGGAGAGTGTGCTGGTCGCGTCCTCCAGAACACCCTCAAAGCTTTTTCCTGTGCCCGCAAACCGGCTTTCCAAATCCGCCGACTCGTCAAGTGTCAAATTGCCGATTTCCAGCAGCCCATTTACAAAAATGCGCAGGCCGGCCTCTGTTGGCAGCCGGCCTGCTGATGTGTGGGGGGAAAATAAAAGCCCAGCCTCTTCCAGATCCGCCATTACATTGCGTATGGTTGCGGCAGACAACGAGGTGCTCAATTGCTGGGATAATGTGCGCGAGCCAATGGGTTCGCCAGTCGCCACATAAGCGTCCACAATTTTTGTGAAGACCTCTCGCGAGCGGTCGTTCATTTTAGATATGGCAGACTTTTTTCTCTCCATTGTTCAAACCATTTTTTATCACCAACACCCTCACGCGCTTATTATAATTGGCTTGTTGGCTCGCCAATTCAACAAGGCGTCGGAATCTAGGATTTAGCGCTCGTCGCGTCAACGGGGCTTAGTTTTGGTCAGACGGTCGGGGGGAGCAGCTGGGTACTGGACGGGGGATATGTGCTCCGCTAGGGTGCCGCCGCCGCTTAGCTGTAAGTTGGAATTTTCTTTTTACACAAGGTGATGAATGATGAGACCTTCCGGCCGCGCACTGAACCAGCTCCGGGCTATTTCTCTCGAAACCGATGTGAATAAGCATGCGGAGGGCTCCTGCCTCGCAAAGTTTGGCGATACCCATGTGCTGTGCACCGCAACTGTAGAGGATCGGGTCCCTGGCTGGCTCCGCGATGCCGGGCATGGCTGGGTCAGCGCCGAATATGGCATGTTACCACGATCCACCGGGGATCGCACGGGCCGCGAGGCGACGCGGGGGAAACAAGGTGGGCGGACCCTCGAAATACAGCGGTTGATCGGGCGGTCACTGAGGGCGGTCACTAATCTCTCCCAACTCGGCGCGATCCAAATACGCCTTGACTGTGACGTGCTGCAGGCCGATGGCGGCACGAGAACGGCCTCCGTGACTGGGGCCTACGTTGCGCTCCACTTGGCGTGTCGCAAAATTCAGCAATTGGGCTTGATCAAGGAATTGCCGTTTAAAGGCATGGTTGCGGCCGTCTCCTGTGGGCTTTACCGAGGGGTGGCTGTCTTAGATTTGGACTATGACGAGGACAGCAATGCCCAGGCAGATACGAACTTCGTCCTGACGGACTCCGGTCAGATTGTTGAAATCCAGGGAACAGCAGAGGAAGATCCGTTCTCGGAGGATCACCTTGCAGCCATGATGGCGTTGGCGAGGACAGGTATCGTTGAGCTTATCGCCCATCAGAAAAACGCTCTGGAAATTGGATAGGTTCCCATGGCTCGAAAATTTGATGGCGGAAAAATGGTCCTCGCCACGCACAACCCCGGCAAAGTGTTGGAAATTGCAAACCTTCTTGCACCTTTAAGGGCCGACGTGATAAGCGCCAGCGAACTCGGACTGCCAGTGCCGGAGGAAACGGGCAGGACATTTATCGAAAATGCGGAGTTAAAAGCACTAGCGTCTGCCGAGGGGGCTGGGTTTCCGGCGCTTGCGGATGACTCAGGCCTCGTGGTGCCGGCGTTAGGTGGCGACCCCGGCATCTATTCTGCGCGTTGGGCCGGCCCCAACAAAGATTTCTGGTCGGCTATGGAAAGGGTCGAAAAACGGTTATCCAGCGAGAAAGACCGCGCGGCGCATTTTGTGAGCGCCCTGACTCTAGCCTGGCCCGATGGGCACACGGAGTCCGTGGAAGGTAAGGTGCAGGGGGAGCTTATCTGGCCCCCCAGGGGTGACCAAGGGTTCGGTTATGATCCGATGTTTGTGGCAGCAGGCGACGATATGACTTTCGGGGAGATGGATCCGACGGTAAAGCATCAAATCAGCCATCGGGCGGATGCTTTCCGGAAGTTGGTGGATCTGTGTTTTAGCTCTTGAGTTCAACTGGCTGAGTCAGTGATGGCACAATTCGGGATCTACATCCACTGGCCGTTCTGCGAGTCCAAATGTCCCTACTGTGACTTTAACAGTCATGCTTCTGGCGCCGTCGACCATGCAGCTTGGAGAGACGCCTATTTGGCAGAACTCGACCGTTATGCCCTCGAAACCCGGGACCGGTTAGTTACGAGCGTGTTTTTCGGCGGAGGCACGCCCAGTCTGATGGCGGCCGAGACGGTAGCAGCGGTGCTGCAAAGGATCAAAAGTCTTTGGCCGGTCTCCGGTGACCTTGAGGTTACCGCTGAAGCTAATCCGTCCTCGGCAGAGCGGGAGCAGTTCGAGGCCTTTCGGGCAGCGGGGGTTAACCGGCTATCGCTCGGCATGCAGTCATTGAGCGATGAGTCCCTTATGTTTTTGGGCCGTCGGCACACCTCGATTGAGGCCCGGCAGGCGGCGCGAGAGGCGTCCCAGGTGTTTGACCGTTACTCCCTCGATTTTATCTATGCCCTCCCGGGTCAAACCGCGTCGGCATGGCGGTCAGAATTAGATCAAATTTTGACGCTGGCCGGCGGTCATCTGTCTTTGTACCAGTTGACCATTGAACCCGGGACGCAATTTCACAAAGACCGTGTGCCGGCGGCTGGCGAGGATGCCGCCGGGGCGCTTTTTGATATTACACGCAATGTGGCGCGGGCCGCCGGGCTGGCGGATTATGAGATTTCCAACCATTCCTTGCCGGGTCAGGAGTGCCGTCATAACCTAGTATATTGGCGTGGTGAGGATTATCTTGGGATCGGGCCGGGGGCGCACGGCCGGTTACCGAAGCATGAACAGAAAGCCGAGATCACCATCGAGACGGTTCAGGAGATCCGCCTGCCGTCTGCTTGGCTAACCGCGGTGCAATCCGGTGGCGGCGGAACGCAGAAGCGGACTATTCTTAAGCGAGAAGAACGGTTTCAAGAAATCCTCCTCATGGGGCTGAGATTAACCGAGGGCATTGATTTTAAGCGGTTTGAGAAACTGTTTGGCACGCCCTTAATGACCCAGCTGGACACACAGAAACTTGGGCGCCTAATCGATGGCGGATTTTTGGAAAAAAGGAAAAACGCCCTTTCTGCGACTGATGAGGGCCGACAACGTCTCAATGCTGTCTTGGCGGCTCTAATTACCTGATATTGCCAGGCTAGGTTCAACAGGACAGGGCTGGTCTAATTTGCAGCCTGGAAACTCGCTGGTGCATTTTGGATTACGCGGGTGCTCCGTTCCCTGACTTGATGAATGGAGAGCCCTCGCTCCGCATAGCCTTCTGGATGAAAACGAAATATGCCATCCCGGCCGGCAAAGCCCTGGGGGGCGGTAATTTCCGAGACATCAAATCGGCCGTCTGATTTGACAAAGACGGCTGCCAATGCCGTAGCATCATAGGCCAAGGTCGCAAGGCGGGAAGGGGCGGCGGCATACATTTCCGTGTATTGGCGGATAAAATTTTGCCGGTCTTCTTTGGCTGGCGCCGCGAACCATCCGCCCACCAGTGCCGGTTCTGACCCAATGCCTTCGGTGTCCCATTGGCCTGTGCCCAAAATTCGCGTCTTGTTTGGATCAATGTCGTAATACGGTAGAAGGGCCGCCACTGCTTGCAGCCGTTTTCCGCCATCTGCCACGAGGAGGGCGTCAAATGGCACATCGCCCAATGTTTGTAAATTTTCCAACCGCTTAAGCGCTTGCCGGGCGATTTCGTCATCTCGGTTTTCGAGTTCTTTCCGCTGATCCAGTAGATTTTGCCGCCGGTTATCATAGTCTGCTAAATTTTTAACTACGGCACTAAAATCATTGCCCAGGGGATTATAAAATCGGACGCCAGTAATGTCAGCGCCCAGGTCAAGTGCCACGGCGTCCAGGGCTGCGCTGATTGAGACGCCGTAGGAGTTGTCCGGTGCTAGAACAGCGAACCGTCGCATGCCACGCTTAAAGGCAAAGCGCACCACGCGCTCCACCTGTTCGTCGGGTAGGAAACCCAAGGTAAAAACTCCGTCGCCGGCCACTCGTCGGTCATTGGAGAATGAAACCACGGTAAGTCCGGCTGCGCGGGCGAGCGGCGCAACGGTCTCCACGGAACTCGCAAAGAGTGGCCCCAAGATCAGAGAAGCACCGTCGCCGATCGCCAGGGCTGCAGCATCGGCGGCCCCCTCCGGCGTGCCGTTGGTGTCCTGGGGCAGTAGCTCAAAATCTTTACCGGCAAAATGGAAGAGCGCTAATTGAGCTGCGTTGAGAAGGGAATTTCCTAATTTGGAATGCTCGCCGGAGAGGGGTAGTAAAAGGGCTACCCGGGGCACCGTCGCTTGCAGCGGCGGTGGCGGCGGGGCGTCGAAGCGAGCATCGTCCAGCATACCGGCGGAGGCCTGCATCTCGGGCCCGGTGATGGTCTCTGGATCTTCAATCAGACCTGGGATTATCGGGCTCTGTCCTGGTAATTGAGGAACTGCCGGCGGTGACGGAACTGGGGCTGTCACGGTTCCCATTTGAGGAGGCTGAGAGGTGATATCTGATAAGGGGCCCGGACGCCTGGCTGGATCCGTGGAGGAGGTCGTTTGTGCGGCCTGGCGGCCATCTGCAGACTGTTTTTGACTGGGATTGGCACCTTGAGGTCTGCTTGGTAACAGAATCTGGCGGATCGGCTTACGAGAGACTAGACGGGGGGAGGGTGGCTTGCTTGATTCTGCCGGCACCGATGATGGGGCTTGCGTCGCTGTTCGGAAATGGGACAAATAATGATTACAGGCGGTCAGAGAGAGGGCCGCCAGTCCCGCCAGTGAGGCACGAAACAATGTTAGATAAGAAATCCGCATTACGTCATCCAAGTCCCGGGTTTTTGCAGTTGAGCCGATACTCGCAGCGCTGGAGTGCGCCAAATGATCACCCTATTGGGGGTATCGCCACAAGTAAAGCTGCCGGGAGCGGCTAAATGAAAAAATTTAGAAATGGCCTTTATGTGGTCGCAACACCCATCGGCAACCTGGGCGATATATCGGGCCGTGCCCTCGAGGCTTTAAGCACCGTCGATAAAATTGCCTGTGAAGATACTCGGGTGACAGGAAAACTTCTCTCTCGGTTTTCCATAAACACCCCTATGATAGCCTATCATGATCACAATGCTGGTAAAGTCCGA
>MDTB01084808.1_pt1 | contig 10458 bp, 10 predicted proteins | sample 811161 | NCBI WGS metagenome assembly MDTB01 (sample SAMN05326650, study PRJNA326480) | marine metagenome | isolation source: seawater | place: Mediterranean Sea | collected 2009
AGAGTCTCACTTTCTCAAAATAATGTCACCTCTATTTTAACTATGCTACAAAAACTTGTAATTGACTATAAAATCCGTAAAGAAATAGTCGACTGGGTTTTTACTGAGCAGGTTGTTCGGTCTGGAAATTGCAATAATGAGTTTGACTAAATGCCAATAATTTGGAGGAAATTTAGTGTAAAATTTTTCGAATAAGATACACTTTGCATAAAAAGTCATTCAAAATTTGTGGAAAAAAGTTTTATATAAAATATTCAATTTTTCTTCAATTATAAAATTAATATTGATACCGGAAGATTTATGCGTTGGGTTTGAAATACACTAGAAGATGATAGCAAATTAAGTATCGTTAATATAACCGAATTATAAAGCTTCAAACATACTTTATAGTACTTATAAATCTACCTTGGATATTCAAGAGATAAAGAATTTTTCTAGGTGCTAAGAGATGGTTGAATAAGAATATTTGGATCAGTTGTTGTGTTTATGTAAAAAAAGATTACGGAACAATTAAATTTGTGAGATCTCTAGATGAAATTTTTTATGAGCGAATCTGACTTTTAGTTGTATGGTGTAAACCAAAAATTGGAAGCTGGGGAAAAACCTTTGTAAAGAAGTATTTCGGGGTATATCTGACATTATAGATAGAGTTTAAGTGTCTAACCGGTAGTTTGCAAAAATACAATCTGTTGTGTTTCCTTGAAACCTAATTTTTAAACCTAGCTATCGTAATATAGTCATCGTTTTCAATTCGATCCACGCGTGACGTTCATTAAATTGTTTTATTTGGCTGGTATCCTATGCGAGCCAACAATTTGTTGATTTTAGAGATTCAATGCGTTGAGGCTAATCATCATGCAGGATGGGGAAACTTAAAATCTTTTCAAGGTTATCAGGTAGTTGTTATTGGTGGGCCATTCAAAGGAATGTCGGCTAAGGTAATGTCGTCGGATATTAGCATGCAATTTTGATCAAGATAATACGAAAGATTCTGTAACTTGGATATGGATCGAGCATTAGTAAGACACGATAATTTGAGTGGAGGGCCAATGGACAAATACTTACCTTTTAAAAGAGTAACGCATTCAAAATATAGAAACGTTTATTCGATAATAATAAATGCGATTTGACATTTGCACACCATCGTACTGGGTCCAGAGTTGGGTTGTTATGTAATTAAAAATATCTAAAAATTCTGGTAGATCTAACTCTCCTTAAAAGATTGTTATAGCGAGTAAAATATCTCGATTTTTAGTTTTTAAAGTTGTTTGAGCTTAGGATCAAAGTTAAGGATTATACTTTTTCATCCGATGTATAGTCGAAATTGCTATTCTATCTTTTATCGTAACCTACAATTAAATTCTAAAGTAATAACGATACCAATCAACAAACTCCTTTATACCCTCATTGATCGCGACCGTTGGTCTATAATTAAACTCCTCAACTAATTCATCGACATTAGCACATGTGTTTTTAAGGTCGCCGGGTTGGGGAGGCAGGAATTCCTTAGTTGCTTCTTTCCCAAGGATATTCTCAAGTACAGAAATATAATCAAGCAAATTAATAGGGTTGCCGTTGCCAATATTATAAAGTCGCCATGGTACATTGCTACTTCCTGGATCAGGTATGTTTCCATTCCAAGAATTATTTTTGCAAGCGACGCGATCAAGGACGCGCACAACTCCTTCGACGATATCGCTAATGTAAGTGAAGTCTCGTTCATGCTTACCATAGTTAAAAACCTGAATTGGCTCGTCATTTAGAATTGCATTGGTAAATTTAAAAAGGGCCATATCAGGTCGACCCCATGGCCCGTATACTGTAAAAAAACGTAATCCTGTCGTGGGTAAATTATAGAGATGGCTATATGTATGAGCCATCAATTCATTAGATTTTTTACTTGCGGCATATAGACTAAGAGGATGATCAACGTTTGCGTGTATTGAAAAAGGCATTGATATGTTTGCTCCATAAACACTTGAACTACTTGCATAAACAAGATGTTCGATATTGTTTTTTCTGCATCCTTCAAGTATGTGAGCAAAGCCAACAATATTAGAGTCAATGTAGGCGAGTGGATTATCGATAGAATATCGAACTCCGGCTTGAGCTGCTAGATTTACAACGCGAGTAGGCTTGTATTTTTTGAAACACCTATATATCGCGTCACGGTCTTCTAAATTAATCTTTAAATGGGTGTAGTTTTTTTTATCAATAAAACGGGCTATACGGTCAAGTTTTATGGTAGGACTGTAGTAATCATTATGATTATCAATCCCGATGACAGTATCACCGCGATCCAGCAAACGCAAAACTAGAGCGGAGCCGATAAAGCCGGCAGAGCCGGTAACAAGTATTTTCATATTCTTATTTTCAGAATGTACTTCATACCTAGTTAAAAAGATGGTTAGACAATATCATTTTATTTTTAGATTCTCTTCAAAGTGGAAAATTGTTAGGGTTTAGATCAATCCTTTTCAATTTATGTCGAAATCTCAATTAGCTTAATATGTTTTGGTTTTGTGAGTTTAAGATCTCTAATTATCATTTATAGAAAAAAGGCCTCAATAGAAGCTTTCTTTGTAGGAGCAGTGGTTTTTTACTTACCATTGTTACCAGAAAGTTTTTATAAAATTTTTTTTCTTTATTTAAGACTTCGGCGCAATCGTACCAAAAATTTCTACATTAAAAAATTTTGATCACCAGGTATAAACCTTCCAATTGTCTTAGATTTGAACCCAGAAAATTTTGAGGTTGATACTATTTGCTAAAATCAAAGCTTAAAGTTCGAATTCAAAATGAGTGGAGTTCAATAATTCCCCAATTAATTAAGTTATAACTCCATCATTTTAATTTAATAAGCAACCAACGGACTTAATAGTCTCCTATAAGTTGCAATTTTGAGAAAAGAAATGTGCCCAAACTTTCACCTATAATTTTACTATCAAATATTTAATTTCATACTATCCATATAGGAATCTCCAAAATAAGGACAATTAGCGGTAGTTTTATCAATCCGAATTGGTTTAGTTTAAAAGCACAAGAATAATCAAAAACTAACACATAACTTTCTTCAGTTTCAAATATAAACAATAAATAAAATTCGATTTTTGAAGGGTCAGATAAATAAACCCTATCTTCGCGTCTATCCTTAACTTGAAAAACTCCTTAGATTTAGCAAGATAAAATCTGAGAATCAGAGCGTCTCAGCGATGAAGAAAAATAGCTTGAACTGCTCAGTCTGCTTGGGCAAGCTTTAGTCAATTCAAACTGATAGATGTAAGGGCTATTAGTCGCTTTAATTTTAAAATAATTTTTTTGGTGTGCCTTATTTTAAAAAATTAATAATTAGCAAAGGTAGATGAATCCATATGAGTTCAAAAATCTGGGGTATAAATACTACAAAGTTTAATCGCCTTAAACATGAGCATTCAACTTTGGTTAAAGATTTTGTAACGGAGAAATTTTTTTTTGTTCTTTTGGCTATTTCTATTTACCATCACGTAAATAAAAATTTGCAGTATCCATTTGTGGTAAATGCTAATTTTTGGTTTGAGGTTCGAAACCGAGTGGTCGTGCATAGTCTGCGTTATCGAAAAATCTCTCCATTTCAATAAGAAGCCATTTGCGTGTTTTCTGATCCAAAAGACTGAGTTTATTTTCATTTATAAGCATAGTTTGATGATTTAACCATTCCTGCCATGCTTTTTTTGAAACTTCTTCAAAGATCATTTGTCCAATGTCTCCAGGAATCGGAGGCTGTTCGAGTTGTGGAAGATTTTTTTTATATTTTCGGCAGAAGATGGTGATAGTCATTTTATCCCTTTTTTTTTAATACTCTGAGTATTGGAGTTGGAATTCCGATACCTGAAAGTCTTGGATGATACCATATTGTTTCATCATTTAAATTAGGGAGTTCTGCGGAATATACTTTGATTTGAAGATGATTAATTACAACCGAAAAATGACTAAATTTGTGATTGAAAGAAGCCTTTTTTTCCGGATGAGGTAGACCATCGAGGTCTAGCCCGACTAATTTTGCAGCTTCAATGATTGATGAAGCTATGGGGAGGCTATAGAGTCCACCCCAAATACCTTGTGTTGGACGCTTAATTAGTAAAACGTAGTTATCGTCTCTCCTAATTTCTAAGGCAAACCATTTTTCTTCTCGTTTCTTCTGCCTAACTCTTCGTCTTGGCAACTTTTCTTGCTCATTATGCAGAAAGGCTTTGCAGGAATAGCAAAATGGACAAATTGAACATTTTGGTTTATTCCGGGTACACAAAAGTGATCCAAAATCCATTATTGCCTGGCAATGAATTGCTGAGGATTCGCCGCTCTTTGGTGTATAAACAGTGGCTATATTCCAGAGATTTCTTGAAATACTATTTTTGCTAAGGTCTCCATCGATTCGATGTAGCCTGGAAATTACTCTTTTAACATTAGCGTCTAGGATAACTCCAAATTTTCTATGCCCAAGAGCCAAAATTGCTCCCGCGGTAGTTTGACCTATACCTGGTAAGGTCATTAAAAGATCGAGTTTTTTTGGCATTTTTCCATTATGTTCAATCATTATCATACGTGCTGCAGCATGCAGATTTCTTGCCCTTGAATAATAACCAAGACCTGCCCAAACGGTTAAAATTGAATCTAGAGGCGAATCTGCAAGTGATACTAAATCCGGAAATTTTTTAATAAAACGTTCAAAGTACGGAATACAGACAGAGACTTGAGTTTGTTGCAACATTATTTCAGAAATCCATACCCGGTAAGGACCTGTTTTATGCCATGGGAGCCCTAATCGACCATTTTTTTCATACCATGAAGCAAGATTTATGGAAAAGTTTTTAATCATATTTTAACTAATCGAAATTATTGCATACGTAATGATTTTTTAATTTGAAAGATATTTATTGATTCCCGATAATTTTAGTTGACAATTTAGTTTATCCCCAGTTTTTAATTGCCCTCTACAAAGCATAGGAATGGATAACCTTTTTAGCTTTTCTGGGAAGTTGCATCTAAAGCTTTTGCTATTATTTGGAATAAGAATATTAATATTTAAAGTTAATATGCCAGATTCTATTTCTAAAATTCCATTCCCCCTAATTTCTAAGTCTGATAACGTTGTTTCTAACGATTTAATTTCTGAAAGTCCATCGCGTAATTCAACCTCAAGCCGGATAGTTGAAGAGTTAAAAATATTTTTTTTTCTTATTAATGGCTGTTTATACAAGGAACATATTTTTGTTTCGATTTCTAAGTAATTGAGCTCAATATCATTTAGGATAAAACGAGCAGTTCCTTTTGCGGAAGCTAAAAACGTTTTACTGTCAGTTTTAAAAAACTTTAGATTGAAATTTCCACTCACTAATCCTTCTTTTGCGTTGGATAAAACTGACGTTGCTGGCACTTTGAACATGCTACCGTTTAATTGATAAGACTGAGTTTTTAAAGTATGTAACCCGTTTAATTCGAAATACCCTTGTTCGATCGAACCCAAAAGTTTCGATTTAATTTTTTTATCAGATGCGATTGATATGTCGGCACTTACTTCTTTTAGCTTATGTTGTTTCACCGTCAATTCATCTGCCGAGATGATATAAATACCTGGTAAAAAGGGAAAATTAAATTTGGTTCTGTTTGGATTATTTTTCTGACTAGACCAGATTTCATATTTTGAAAGATCGATAGTGGCAATTTGTAATTGAACCTGAGGTATTAGAGGATCAAGATTAAAATCTATCCGTCCTTGTATTTCGGTTTGGTCAAGCGCCATAGTAACCCCAGTAATACTTCCGGTCTTTCTCTTAAAAATAATATTACCTTTTCCTAGAAGATGTCTAAATGTTTGCCGATTTTGAGGGAGTACAGAATCAAAACCAGCTGATTCAATCCATTCACGGAGATCGAATTCAGGTATGTCGAATGATGCATAGCCTAAAATATTTCCGTAAATATCAAATTTTATGTTCCCATGAAAGTTAATTCCGAAATTATTTGAGCCCATAATAAGATTTGAAAAGTTGATTGATTTTAAGTTTTTATTAATCGAAAATTTCGTCTTAAAACTAACTGGTATTGCGTTTTCATGATTTGACAAGTTACCAATTAATTTAAGCGAGCTTGCTTTTTCAGCTGACAATTCACTTCCGTGGATGTCGATTTGGCTGAGTGTATAACCCTTCGGCAATCCATTTACTCTCGCATTATGGATACGAACTTCTCCGATCATTGTTTGTGTAATTATGGTAAAAGTATTAATAAAACTAAATTTTTTTGTTTCTACGAAGGCCTTGGATTTTAAATTTATTATGGGATTTTTAATTATTATTGAATTAAACTTTAGAACATCATTTATTAAAGATTTTAAAGAGAGTTCGCCTTGAACATTATCGATTTTTAATTCACCATATTCTGATATTAATTTAAGATCAGTTGCTTCGAGGAAAAACCAAGGATAGAAGTGCCAATTGAGATCACCCATTTCGAGTTGAAGTCCGTATCTTGATGCTTCTTTTTTTATTATCGGCAAAAGCCTTATTGGATCTAAAATTTGAGTTATATAGAAAAGAATCACTAATAGGGTGATTGTAAAAAAAATTAAGGAATAAAAAATTCTTCGCAGTGATGGTAATCTTATTTTCATTTCGGGCAACTATATTAATCTGTAATAAAGTATACCTATAAAATATCAGGGAATGTGATGAATAAAAGGGAAGCTATTTTTGAGCGGAATACGAATGAAACTAATATTAAGGTAAAAATTGATCTTGATGGACAGGGAAATACAAACTTAAACACGGGAATTTCATTTTTTGACCATATGTTGAATCAAGTAGCGCGTCATGGAAAACTTGATTTGAGTGTATTCGCTGATGGAGATCTTGATGTAGATAACCACCATACGGTAGAGGATATTGGCATCGCGCTAGGAAAATGTTTTTTTTTAGCAGTCGGTGACAAAACAGGAATTTCGCGATACGGGCATGCTTATGTGCCATTAGATGAGTCATTAACGCGGGTGGTGATCGATTTTTCAGGGAGATCAGGCCTGTTTTACGATGTTCCGTTCACAAGAAATTTTATCGGGAACTTTGACGTAGACCTGGTGCGGGAATTCTTTCAGGGATTTGTGAATAACGCCATGATCACATTGCACGTTGATGGGCTTAAAGGAATCAATAGCCATCACCAAGCGGAAACTATTTTTAAAGCTTTTGGGCGCGCCCTTTCAATGGCCATAACTATAGATGAACAAATAAAAGGTGAAATTCCTTCCACTAAAGGAGTTTTGTGAAAAATACTAAGCATGTGGGCATCATTGATTATGGAATGGGTAATATCCATTCGGTTAATAAAGCACTTTGCGTCGCTGGAGCTGGCTCAGTTGAAATTATTAGTGATCCCGAACGACTGAGGCGTGCTGATTGTCTTGTTTTGCCAGGTGTAGGGGCGATGGGAGACTGTATATCAGGTTTAAGTTCTCGAGGACTTGATTCAGCTCTTTTGGAGCTCTTAGGCAAACGTACTCTTCTGGCTGTTTGCGTTGGAATGCAGGTTCTAGCACTGTCCAGTGAAGAAAGTTCAACTTTAAATGGACTTGGTTATTTCCCTGTATACGTAAAACGTTTCAGAAATGGTCTTGTTGATTTAAACAATAAACCATTGAAGATTCCTCACATGGGTTGGAATAAGGTTTGGTATTCACCACATCCAATGTTTTGTGGCATTGATCAGGGCGAATGGTTTTATTTTGTGCACAGTTACAGGATCGGGTTGACGCAAAACACGGCGAGCACAGCTACGTGTTACTACGGGGAACCTTTTCTGGCAGGCCTAGCAAGAGGTGGTGTTTACGCCGTTCAATTTCATCCGGAAAAATCTCACATTAGCGGTATAAAGTTATATAGAAATTTTTTAAATTGGGATGGCTTATGCTAATAATTCCTGCTATCGATTTAAAAGGTGGTAAGTGTGTCCGTCTACAACAAGGGAACATGGGTAAGGAAACGGTTTATTCTACAGATCCAGTTGGTTTAGTTGGTGAATTTGTAAAGAAAGGTTGTCAAAGACTGCATATAGTCGATTTAGATGGCGCCATAACTGGTTCTCCCCAGAACTTTGATATTATTTCAGATATTTGTCGTTCGTTTCCTTCACTGTCTATCCAGCTAGGAGGAGGTATTCGGAGCCTTCAAGTTCTAGAGACTTATTTCGATGTGGGTATTTCATGCGCTATTTTGGGTACAAAGGCTGTCGAACGATCGAGTTTTTTTTATGAAATCTGCAATAAATTTCCTAAAAAAATTATGTTGGGTATTGACGCGCGCAAAGGGAAAGTCCTAACTAAAGGTTGGCTCGATGTAACAAGCATTGATGCAAGAGATCTCGTCGAGAGACATTCGCATATTCCGATAGCAGGGATTGTTTATACTGATGTAGAACGCGATGGAATGTTGAGCGGTATAAATATTGATGAGACAAAACTAATTGCTCAACAATCAAAATTTCCAGTTTTTGCATCTGGTGGTATTTCAAGCGTTAAAGAAATAGAGGCTTTGGCAAATTTATACAGCGATGGAATCGAAGGAGTAATTTTAGGAAAAGCTATTTATGAGGGCCAAATTGATCTCAGCGAAGCCATAGATCTCGCGAAACGAATTATATAAATTTATGACCAATTTGAGTGTCACATCAAATTTAGCTTCGCGAGTTATACCTTGTCTTGATGTAGACAAAGGTAGAGTAGTAAAAGGAGTAAAATTTGTAGACATTATCGATGCAGGTGATCCAGTTGAGATTAGTCGAAGATATAATGAAACTGGTGCTGATGAGATCATGTTTTTAGATATCACCGCAAGTAACGAAGAGCGTAGGATTACCTTAGACACTATTGCCCAAATAGCCTCTGAAGTTTTCATTCCCCTGACCGTTGGCGGAGGAGTAAGATCACTTGAGGATATTAGGAATCTCTTATTGGCAGGAGCAGATAAAGTTTCAATAAATTCTGCCGCTGTTAAAGATCCAAATTTTGTATCTGAGGCTGCTGAACGATTTGGTTCTCAATGTATCGTAGTTGCAATCGATGCAAGAAAAAAATTTAATAGCTGGGATGTATTGATTTACGGTGGACGCAAATCGGTAAATCTTGATGCTATCATTTGGGCCCAGAAAATGCAGAACTCGGGGGCTGGCGAGATCCTCTTAACCAGTATGGATCGTGATGGAACTCGTGAAGGTTTTGATCTAGAACTCACTCGTGCAATTTCAGACAAATTATCGATTCCGGTAATTGCTTCTGGAGGTGTTGGTTCTTTAGAGCATTTTTACGATGGCTTAGTTAAGGGACATGCTAATGCAGTGCTCGCCGCAAGTTTATTTCACTTCGGCGAGGTTAGTATAAAAGAAGTTAAAAATTTTCTATCTAAAAAAGGGATCTTGGTAAGAGTATGATAGGGTTAGGTTGATTAAGTGCTATATTGCCAGTGTTTATTGATGATCTTTTAGGAAAGCCAGCCCGTTCAAGAGGATATAACTGTGGAGAAGTTGTCTATCTTTCAATAACTTTGCCTTCGGATTAAAATGTCCGGGATTCGTTGATAATTGTTTTGATGATAGATGATTTGGAAGATCCGATTCCTTTATTCTATTCATATTTTTGATTGATAATGTTTCTTTTTCACTACGCGTTACCTCAATATCTTCAATGACCAGAGTCGGGCTGATTCCTTTGGCTTGGATCGAATTTCCATTAGGAGTGTAGTACCTTGCTGTAGTCAACTTCACAGCATGTCCATTAGATAAAGGCATGATGGTTTGAACCGAACCCTTTCCAAATGATGGGGTTCCCAAGATCAATGCTCTGTTCTGGTCTTGTAATGCTCCCGCGACGATTTCTGATGCCGAAGCTGAACCTCCGTTAATAATAACTATCATGGGAGATTTATATAGGGTCGCTTCTGAGGTTGCCGAAAATATTTGAGTAGAGTCATCTTCTCGGCCCTCAATTGAGACTATAGTTCCTTTATCAAGAAAAGTATCGGTTACGTCTACTGCTGATTTTAAAAGCCCCCCTGGGTTATCTCGAAGATCTAAAATAAGACCTAATAATGGTCCATTAGAGGATAACTCTCGTAATGAGACTAAAAGATCTTTTCTTGTTGAATCTTGAAATTGAGAAATTTTTATATACCCTATTCCCTTTTCAAATAGATAATCTTCTAAACTTCCGTATTTGATAATTGATCTTTCTATGAGTTTAATTATTTTTGTTTTTTTTTCTTTTCCATTATAAAGAGGTTCTATTCTTTGCAAGAGTAATTTGACTGAAGAGCCGACACTTCCTTTAAGTAGCCCGATAGATTCGCTGAGTGAGAGTTTCTCCAAAGGTTGATCATTAATTTCTTTAATAATATCGCCTCTTTTAATCCCTGCTTGAAAAGCTGGAGATTCTGG
>MDTB01150534.1_pt1 | contig 10458 bp, 11 predicted proteins | sample 811161 | NCBI WGS metagenome assembly MDTB01 (sample SAMN05326650, study PRJNA326480) | marine metagenome | isolation source: seawater | place: Mediterranean Sea | collected 2009
AGTTCAACTTGTTAACGCTTTTACCGGCAGGATTTACTTCGGACGAAACCACGATTTTCCTTTAAAAAAAACTCTGCAAATTGAACAGCTTTTCCATTATTTGAAACTTCATGCTCATCCAAAAATTTCTTCGCATAAATGGATGGATTTCCAGCCTTCATTAAAATCGATCGGTAAGCCTGCTTTAAGACTTTAGATTCTTCATCAGAAAAACCCCTTCTCTTCATTCCTACCAAGTTTAATCCGTAAGCTTGGTTTCGACCTGAAATGGTAACAAAGGGAGGAACATCTTTGGAAACCTCCGCGAGACCACCAATCATTACTCCCTCTCCTACTCTTGCAAATTGATGAATCCCTGCACCTCCACCCACAAAGGTAAAATCTCCAATTGTAACATGACCACCTAATAAAGCACCATTCGCCAGTATAACCTCATTCCCCAAGTCACCATCATGAGCAACATGAGAATAGCCCATTAAAAATGACCTTGAGCCAATCCTCGTTACTCCATCGGGATAAATTGACCGATGAATCGTAACTCCTTCTCCAATTCGAACCTCGGCACAAATGTGTACATTTGACTTTACCGAAGTATCAAAAGTTAAATGTTGTGGATCTCCTCCAATAGCAGAAAAATGTCCCACACTAACATTTTTTTCCAACACGGTTGCTTTTTTTATTATCGCATGAGCATCAATCTGACAATTTTCCCCTAACACAACATCCTCCTCAATAATAGCGTAAGGTCCAATTTTACAATTATTCTTTATGATTGCTGTTGGATCCACAATTGAAGTGGGGTGAACTTGGAATTCCATTGTTTTAAAACATCTCCAACTGGGGTTCTTTCGCAAGTTCATAAACTTTCATCAACTTTAAAACCTGGAAAAAGGGCTTACCTGTATAAATTTTCGTTGGTTCTGATTGCCTTAGTAGATTTTCAAGCATCGATCGCAAAGTTAAAATGCCGTCGACTCCAGCCTCTTTAAGAATTCCAAATACCTCGGCTACCTTAGCCTCGTTTCGAGGTAAAGCGGGTACAACAAGTAAGCGTAAAAATGAACCCATTCCACTTTCTGCCAATTCCGGTCCAGGGTTAAAACTCGATTCCAATCGATTTCCCTTTGCCTCTTTTTTAAAAAACTTGAGCAATGAAGTATCGTTATTCAACATTCCATTGGTAAAATCTGAATTCCCCCATCCGATTAAAGAAACAAGTCCAGCCCTTATTTTTACTAAATCACTCGTATACAGCCTAAACCCAGCTGAGGAGAGGTTTGCTGAAATAGCAGGATTAAAAATTGCTAGAGTCATTAAAGCCTGCTGGTTTTTTTTGACTGGAATTGCATCTGGTTTCCCTGCCTGTCTAACAAGAAAACCATTGCTTTCAAAATAAGCCTCCATCAAATCATGCTCAACATCCATGAGACATAAAGGCCTATTTTGCCCCGACTGAATTCCAGACCTTCAAAATTTGGTCTGAGGTGAAACGGGAGCTTAGAAATGCATCTCCAATCTCATTTAGTGCGACAAAACGAATTTTTCCTGCCTTTACTTTCTTGTCAGATTGCATGGCATTCATCAATGCTTGAGAGCATAGATCAAACCTCAATTTTGTAGGCAATGTATAGGATTGAAGTAATACATCAAGGCTCACCTCATCCGCATCTGAACAATAACCAGACATCCGCGATAATCGAAGTGCACAAATCAATCCTATTGAAACTGCTTCTCCGTGAAGGTATTCACCGTAACCAGCAACAGATTCAATCGCATGAGCAAAAGTATGCCCCAAGTTTAAGAGAGCCCGACCACCTGATGACTCAATCGACTCCCTTTCATCACTTTCCACAATTTTTGCCTTATCCAAACAACAGGTTTCAATGATATCAGGCAACTCCATGGATTCTGAATTTAAGGGTGTAGAAAATGATAGAAGTTTCTGGTAAAGTGATTTATTCCCAAGTAATCCATATTTTATAACCTCAGCCATGCCGGCTGCAAATTCGCGCTTTGGCAAAGTCCTCAAACAATCAAGGTCAATAAATACAGCCTTTGGTTGATGAAAAGCACCAACTAAATTCTTGCCCGCATCCAAATTAATTCCAGTTTTCCCACCCACCGAACTATCCACCATCGCAAGTAGGGTCGTTGGTACTTGATAAAAATCCAGCCCACGCAAATAAGAAGCTGCTGCAAAGCCGGAAAGATCTCCGGTAACTCCGCCTCCCAGTGCAAAAAGAACCCCGGTTCGGTCCACTCCTTCACTTGCTAGAAAATTCCATATTTTGGATAAAAATGGAACCGATTTGGTACTCTCGCCACTAGGTAAACTAAGGGTTGAAACGCGGGTAAGTAATTCTTTGGCAAAAAGGGGTGCCTTTTTTCTCAAACCATCATCTATCAAGACCACGACTTTTTTACCCTGCCCGAGATGCTCTGAGGATGACTTATTTATAAGAGATCCCAACCCGTGACCAATGAAGATTGGATAAGCCCGACCTTCAAGACCAACTTTTAAAGTTTTCAGAACTTCTTCACTCATTGCTTATCTTATGTTGCAAATGTGAACCGATGAAGGATTAATTTACCACCTGCATCTCCATCTCAGGTAAAATCGAATTCAAATATTGTTCAATTGAAAAAGGTTGAAGATCGTCGGGAGACTCGCCCAAACCGACATAAAATATAGGTAATCCGAGTTCTCGATAGATTGCAACCAAAGCCCCACCCTTTGCGGTACCATCCAATTTGGTAACAACCAGACCGGTCAATCCAAACTTCTCATGAAAAACACGAGCTTGTTCGATTCCGTTTGTACCAGTTGATCCATCTATAACAAGCCATGAATGATGAGGTGCATCTTCATTGCGCTTACCTAAAACCCTCTTCATTTTAGCCAATTCATCCATCAAGCCTTCTTTTACATGCAAACGCCCAGCTGTATCGATGATCACAAGATCTCGACCACGGGATTCTCCCGCCGAATAAGCATCAAAAGCCACCGCTGCGGAATCCGCTCCGTGGTGACCTGACACAATTTCCAAGTCCAAACGGTTTGCCCAGGCTTTAAGTTGCTCGGTTGCAGCGGCCCGAAAAGTGTCACAAGCTCCAAGAATAATAGTTGTGCCCTTGGCTTTCAATTGAAAAGCCAGCTTGGCACATGTGGTTGTTTTCCCTGAACCATTAACACCAATCAAACATAAAACTTCTGGTTTTCCAGTTGTTTTGCCTAACCAATCGCCTCCTTCAGAACCTTCTAAAGTATTACGCAGAATTTCGCGGGCTATATGTCCAATACCTTCAGCCCTGAGCTCCCGATCATTTCGATGTGCTTCTCGAATCGAATTCAGAATTTCCTCGGTCGTTTCTACTCCAAAATCACTTGTATACAAGGCCTCTTCGATATCAAGTAAGGTATTCTCATCCAATCGACCTTTACCAGATATAGTATCAAATGCCCCCTGTATAACCGAAGCACCTTTTTGAAAGCCTTTTTTAAATTTAGAAAAAATACCCATATAAAGAAATGTTAATCCTTATTCTTGGGTTGAATAAGCAATGTACAGCAAGAATATTCAACCATCTGATTAGTACAGCAATCCTTCACTTCAAAAAAGAGCACCGTAAGCATGATCAATCTGTCTTCAGTATCCCATGTATCAGTAACATATCCACCTTTATCATTAAGGGGTACTTTAAGCAATTCAGGAAAATCCCGATGTTTCCTGTTTTTACCATATTTTTGGATCAATACTTCTCGTAAATTGCTCCATTGAGGTTCAACTACATCTTCATAAAATGAAAACTGCCAACCTTTCTGTCCTTCTATCAAACAGAATTTCAATTTATCATGAGTTAACTTAGCCCCTAATTCATATCGAAAATCATTAAGTCGAAAGGTGCATTTAACCAATCCCTTGTCCCGTTCTTCATAAATTTGCAAAAATCCACCATTGCGAAGTTTTTGCATAACAACTTTCCGGGAATCTTTTGGTAGCAAATCTGAAAATATAAAATCAGATCCAACCTTACGAAATTGATCAGTTCCTTTTTGTCCTAAAACCCAAAAAGGAAACTGAAATAAGACTAAAGTACAAAATCCCAAGAACTTCATAAAGAGGGATTACAGGCTGTAATAAATTCGTTCGAGTGTTAGAAGAGCGTAGGATGTAACAAGAACTGGATCTCTTTCCCACCATCGACCATTTTCATTTAACCAATATCCTTTCGGATCCTGTTTGTTTAGCAATTCCATAACCAATTCTTTCCGCCAATCCCTTTTCACCCCTTCCTTATCAATAATCTCTTCAATTCCACTCAAAGAAAGTGCTTTTGCCATCGTATGATAATAGTAATACAATCCTTGCTGTCCCATACCGGGATTTTCTACAATGTTGTAGTTTTTCTGCAACCATTCAAGAACTGCTTGGAGTCGAGGATCACCTTGATCCATTTCTGCGTATATAAAACTTAATAAACCAGCGTAACTCATGCTTCCGTAGGAGCGTAGTGCAACAGATCCATTATCTCGTTCCCTTTCTCCAGCCATGCTGCTTCCCGGAAAATATACAAATCCACCCTCATCGTCTTTATGTTCACTGACCCATTTTTCCTTATTTGTAGAGGATAAATTTTGGCATTTAGTAACAAAAGAAATAGCCGCATCCCAATCCAAATCAAGATTTTGGTCCTCTTTTAATTTAAGAGATTTTTTAGCATAGAAAAGTGCTTCCATCGCAAGATGGGTGTTCGAAAGATCAGAATGAGCCCATCTTGATCCATACCCAATTCCACCATCAAAGGTGTTATCACCTTCTCCCTTGATATCAAAATCAGACTGTTGGTTAATAAGAAAGCGGCGTGCAGTCTGAACGATTTCCTCATACTTGGCATTTTTTGTCTGCAAAAAAGCCATTAGGCAAATGGAAGTATTATAACTAGCCAAGCCTTTTCCATAGATACCACCATCCGATTGTACTTTGGAAAGCAAAAAATCAAAACCCTTCTTTTTATTGGAAGCATACCTTTTTATAAAAGATTGAACGGGATGCCCCATGGTAGCTCGCAAGGCAAGTCCAGTAAGGGCAGGGTAATCTGGTTCTCCCCAGCTACCAGAGGTTGCATTCTGTTCATCGTTAAGCCATTTGACACCCTTACCTAATGCTCTCTCAATTTCTAATTTTATCGAAATGGTCTGATTTCCAAATAAGGGATTTAAAAATATGGCAAAAAAGCTCACCCATATTGTTATATTTTGCATTAATAATTTCATAGTACTTGTAATTTAAGTTACCCTAATCCAAATCCATAGGCAAGTTGAAGCGGATGGTCACGGGTAATTCCAAAGACGGCATTTCTTTTTTATTGGCGATCCATACATCATCATTTGTGCTATCATAATCACAATTATTAATAATGGCATTATCATCAGCATAGATGGCAAGAATAGAACCAGTTGACTCAGCTAAAAAAATTCCTTCCACCATTCTCGATCCTGTAAAAATAAAAGATTTTCTTTGCATAGTTCCCTTTCGATTTTGATTAAAAGATAATTCTTCCATTCTCTTTTCGAATTTGGTTCCGTTGCTCTCCCAAAAAACCAAAATCTCAAGACAATCTTCAGAATAATCAATCAATTTAGGTTCCTTAGACCATATATTGTCAAAGAATGTATCCACAGGCTTTGCTTTTAAAAGTAGCATAGAAGTATGAAGTATTTGAGGTCTTACCTTAGTTCGAAAAAGTGATTCATGAATTTTACCATTCTCATGAACTATACCGTATTCGACGAGTCCATTGACTTGATTCGAAATAGATGGGATAGAGAGCGAATTCAATTTTCGATCAATTATTACGGATCCAAATTTATAGACTCCATCCTTTATTTTGATTATTTCAGGTAATTTTGATGAATTTTCTTCCGCCTCCAACATTCCAAAAGCAATCAACAGAATGAAAATAAATAGCTTTCTGAAGAGATCTCTTTTTATAATCACGATTCCCATTATTAAATTTAATCGAAGCAAAACCAATCAAAAATTATAAATTGAAAATAATTTTCCTGCATACTTGACCAAGTGAATTTCGTGTTGCATAATACTAGAACTCTGTAACACATTAAATTTCAAAATTTATGGACCAAGAAGAAATTTATTCCGAAGAAAATAATGCCCCTGAGGGAGAACATATTCAAGAATACGAAACCATGACCATTGCTCCTCCGATTGAAGGAGCATTTAGTAAGTACATGCGGGAATATCGTTTGCTCAACAGTCTACTCGTGTCTCTTCTTTTTCTGACCGTCATCATGGCTTCCATTTGGGGAATGATGATGGGTATTGCTCTAAGTGGTGAAGGTAATTCGGACTTTTCTGACGGAGGAACTGCCCCGACTGCTCAAAAACAAGAAAAGCAAAAAGTGGTCAAACTGATGCAGAGACAAAAAAAAGCTCAGCCCACTACTCAACAAACTTTTCGTACCACCGCAATTTCTGACATTACCCTTCCTGATTTTAATGAGCTCGATGTCAAGGATTTAGCTCCGGTTGTGGAAGCTGCCGCTCCCACAATGTCTGCTGCGGGTATGAATAATGATAAAATGAAAAAAGCCATGGCGGGGATAGGTTTAGCCTTACCCAAAACCATGCAACAGCGTTGTGATCCGCAGAAGCGGATTGCCCGCTTGAAGTCTGGAGGAGGAAAAACAATGACCGAAGCAGCCATTGTTAAGGGTTTAAATTGGCTTAAAACCATGCAAAGCGAGGATGGATCTTGGGGGGCTAATGATAAAAATGAAGACGGAGATCAACCTAAAATCGATGCTCAGCATAAAAAAGGTATGACTTCCATGGCCTTATTATGCTATCTGGGACATTGTGAATTACAGGATTCGCCGGAATTTGGTCCGACTGTCCAGAAAGCTATAAATTATATAACTTCTATGCCACCGGACGAACCGGTTTCTGGATCTCATGGACAACGAGCTTCTTATTCTCATCCTATTCGGGCTTATGCTCTTTGCGAAGCTTACACCATGACCAAAATTAAAAAGCTTGAAGCTTTTGCTAAACGGGCTACCGATTTAATCATTAAAGGCCAAAATGAAAATGGTGGATGGGCTTACGGTTTCGGATTAGGTCCCGCAGCCCATACCGATCTTTCTGTTACCGGATGGAATATACAGGCCCTTAAAGCTGCTGCATATACTGGAATTGAAATAAGCGGTTTAGACGAGGCTATGGATAAGGCGATTAAATATGTCAAAGAATGTCAGGACGATCAAGGTAGATTCGCTTATCAACGCGGAAAAGGAGGAAAGGCCAGTTTAACAGGAACCGGGGTGCTTTCCCTTCAGATTTGGAAAAATGCAAAATCAGAAGAGGCTGACAAGGGTCTTCAATGGATTGTTCAAAACCAAGCTACCATTACAGAATGGAGTAAAGTTGATGTTTATGGCTGGGACTACAATGCCCAAGCTTGCTTTCAAGCAACAGGGGTTTCCGGAGGATCCAAATACTGGAAGGCATGGAATAAGGATTTTCAACAAACTGTTTGTTCTAACCAGGCGGATGACGGACATTGGCCACACGGCAATCATTTTCATGGAGACACTGATATTTACAGAACCACCATGGCCATCTTGATGCTCGAAGTTTACTACCGATATATGCCCACCACAAAAGTATAAAATCTTAAAATCTTTATCCTCCTCGCTTGTCACATAACTCCCAATGCTATAAGATAGATCTATGAAAAGTTTAATTCTTTCTTCCATTATCTTCTTTCACGCCGCTCTATCTGCACATGCTGAAAAAAAAGTTGACCATGAAATTACCATTTCTGGAAATGACACCATGCAATTTGATGTCAAAAACTTTGATGTAAATGCAGGAAAAAAAGTAAAAATTACCTTCAAGAATATAGGGAAACTCCCCAAAATTGCTATGGGGCATAATCTGGTACTCCTCAAAAAAGGGGTATCTGCTATCGCTTTTGGACAAAAAGCATTGGGAGCAGGTGCGAATGCAGTTAACCCATTACCTGACTCACTGAAAGGTGATGTTATTGCCAGCACCAAACTTCTCGGACCCGGTGAAGAAGAAATAATTACCTTTACAGCACCCAAAGAAAAAGGTGCTTATGAATATGTATGCACTTTCCCTGGTCATTTTGCAATGATGAGGGGAACTATGACGGTTAAATAGCTTAGTTCCCAAACTTAGACTTTAAGGCAAAGTATATTTGCCTACTTGACAATTCTGTCTTTGGTCGAGATATCAATGGTATGTCCATTGAACAAGAAAAGAAGTTTTTAAAGGAAGCTGAAGCCAAAGGGCTTTACTCGTGCCTAGCGGCTTACACTAAACTATCCGGCCCGGGTTGGCTTCAAAGTGCGATCACACTCGGTGGGGGTTCGCTTGCTTCCAGTCTATTTCTTGGAGTTCTTGCAGGTTATTCCCTTCTTTGGCTCCAACCCATTGCGATTATACTTGGTATTATAATGTTAAGTGCGATTAGCCATGTAACTCTTTCAACAGGGCAGAGTCCATTTGTTTCCATCAATAATGAAATTAACCCCGTATTAGGATGGGGATGGGCAATTGCTACCATTATGGCTAATATCGTCTGGTGTTTACCCCAGTTTACTTTGGGTACGGCTGCAGTTACACAAAACTTAATACCCGCCTTGAACAATACCGGAGGGAAAGTCTTTGTTGTACTTACCTTATTAATCATCGCAGGCATAGTCATTTGGGCATACGATCGAGGAAATAAAGGAGTTAAAATTTTTGATTTAATCCTTAAAATAATGGTGGGTCTGGTGGTTATATCTTTTTTTGGAGTTGTTTTAAAAATGGGCACGGCCGGAAATTTAGCTTGGGGAGAAATTGCCCAAGGGTTCATTCCAAATTTATCTCTCCTTAACCAACCGGATGAAGTATATACAAGCTTCCTTAATAAAACTGGAGATTTTCGGGCTTTTTGGGAAGATAAAATTGTAAATATGCAAAGGGATGTGATGATTGCTGCCGCCGCAACTGCAGTGGGAATTAACATGACATTCTTTATGCCCTTCGTTCTGCTTAACCGTAAGTGGGGAAGAGAACATAGAGGCTTGGCAAAATTTGATTTATGGACAGCCCTTCTTATTCCCTATGTTGTAGCAACATCGTGCGTTGTCATTGCTGCTGGATCCCAATTCAATGGAAAACCCGAATCTGCATACCAGGATTATGAAAATAGAATTCTCCATCCAAATTTAGTAAAAGGATATAATCAATTTATTACTGAAAGATTGGAGCTCGAAATTGGAAAAGATCAATTTACAAGCCTAGCTCCAGTTCAAAAAAAGGAACAATTCTTAGCAGTACCTGAATCTGACAAACAACTGGCTGCGATGTTGGTTAAAAGGGATGCTTTTAATCTTGCAGCATCCCTTGAGTCATTAATGGAAAACAAAACCTTTTCACACTATATATTCGGGATTGGAGTGGTGGGTATGGCACTTTCTACTATAATAATTCTAATGACTATTAATGGTCATGCAATTTGCGAAGTACTTGGAAAACCCCACAAAGGCCCCGTCTTTTTAGCTGGTGCATATGTCGCTGGAATCGGTGTACTTGGTCCCTTTGTTTGGAGTGATGCGGCTTTTTGGCTCGCTGTGCCAACTTCGATTCTCGGTTTTACCCTCATTCCTGTTGCCTACTTAAGCTTTTTTCTTCTGATTAACAGTAAGAAGGTATTGGGCAGAGAAAGACCCAAAGGATTGGGAAGAATTATTTGGAACATTGGATTACTTCTTTCCTTGTCCATAATGGGAAGTGCCGCTTTTTATGTTGCATGGAATAAAAGTTGGGGTGAGATTCAATTTGGGAGAATTGCCCTAATTGGTTTTGGGATCTTACTTCTAATAGGACATTTTTCCCTTCAAAGTAAAAAATTACTTAAAAAAACGGAAGCAATGGATTTAAAAATTCAACAATTAAAAAAGAAACTAGACTCTCTTGAAAGTTGATTTGGGAGAATTCACTTTTTCTGATCATAGTTCATTTTTTAGTTTCCAACGGAATCCATTTTCTCTGCTCCCCGTTCGAACCGATTTTCGAAGATAATACCCAAGCTTCTCCCGTAGAAGTATCTAATTTCACCAATCTTTTATAAAGAAATGGCTTTGCATCCTCGGAATAATATTCAGCACTAATTATCTGATATTTTCCACTTTTATTTGATAAAGAAGCAAAACTTGGAGGTGGGGGAATATTCATAGGCAGATTTGGCCGAGACGAAGGGAGTACAGAAGGAGCTTTGGATTGAGCCAATAGCTGAGTGGGTCCAACGATACAACCAAGGGTGCAGAAAAGAATAAGGTTTAGTAATGATTTCATTTTTAGTTATTATATTTTAGTTATTCTTGAAATTAAATAGCAGCTTTTTCAACTTTAATTGTTTGAA
>MDTB01219628.1_pt1 | contig 10458 bp, 7 predicted proteins | sample 811161 | NCBI WGS metagenome assembly MDTB01 (sample SAMN05326650, study PRJNA326480) | marine metagenome | isolation source: seawater | place: Mediterranean Sea | collected 2009
AACTATTATTAAAAAAGAATCTTAAAAACGAAGCGGCCTGGTTGATTAAAAGTGCTTGGATTCACAATAATTTTAGCTCTTCCGAAGAAAAATATATTATTAAAAAATATAATAAATTTCTGTCTAAAGATACACATGCTTTAAGATTAGAAAGGTTAATTTGGGATAGAACCTGGGGAAGTGCAAGAAGACAACTAAAGAGAGTTGATGATAAGATAGCAGACTTTTCTAGAGCTAAGATTTTACTTTCTAGAAGGAAAGGTAACGTTGATAATGCTATAAAGAAAGTATCAAAAGATTATATAAAACATGAGACTCTAATATATGAAAGAGTAAAATGGAGAAGAAGAGCTAAACTCGAAGAAAAGTCTTATGAGCTACTTTCAGATTACGACAAAAAATTTAGTAGACCAAAAAATTGGTGGAGAGAAGTCAATTATCATTCAAGAAAACAAATAAGTTACGAAAACTACGATAAAGCTATTGCTCTCTTAAAAAATTTTAATAAGGGTACAAAAAATTATTCCTCAGATTCAAGCTGGCTTATTGGATGGCTTTCTCTAACTTTTAAAAAGGACCCTCAAACAGCATATGAATATTTCAAACAAATGTTTGATAATGTAAAAACTCCCATATCAAAATCTAGAGCTTCCTACTGGGCAGGAAAAGCATCTAAAACTTTAGGGGATATTACGGGATCTAAGGTTTGGTTTGCAAGAGCATCTTCATACCCTGCAACTTTTTATGGCCAATTAGCTTTAAAAGAATTAAATAAAAGCTTGTATATGCCTGATAGTCTTTATAGAATTACTGAAGAAGAGATAAAAGAGTATAATTCTAGAGAGTTAGTAAAGTGTTTAAGCCTATTGCTCGAGGCTAATCATAGGTCTCTATCTAGAATATTTGCTATTCACATAGCAGAGAATTCTAAAACAACAAAAGAAGTAATGTTACTAGCAAATTTATTAAAAAACTATAAAGCTATATCACTTTCAATATTTGCAGGTAAAAAAGCTATTTATAATGGTATTTACCTACCAAGCCTTAATTTTCCTCTTCCAGATAATAATATACTTTTAGCTATTAAAAAGAATTCAGAAATAGATATTGCAGAAACTCTTGCTATTTCTAGACAGGAAAGTGCATTCGATACTAGGGCAGTAAGTAGAGCAGGAGCTAGAGGATTGATGCAATTAATGCCAAGAACCGCAAAAGTAACATCAAGAAAAATAAATTATAAATATAATAGAAAAAAACTCACAAGGAACCCTTCATATAATATAAAGATTGGGTCAACTTATTTTAAACAAATGCTTAAAAGGTTTGATGGTTCGTATATTTTAGCTTTAGCATCATATAATGCCGGACCAAACAGGGTTTCTAGGTGGTTAAAGACATACGGTGATCCTAGAAAAGGAGAAATAGACCCTGTTACTTGGGTAGAATTAATACCCATCAGTGAAACTAGAAATTATGTACAAAGAGTAATTGAAGGTATTTATATGTATAGAGTATTATTAAAAGAAGATAGTAATTTATATCCTGCAAAGGAGATTAAGCTTTTTTGATTAAAGGACTTTTATAATAAAATATTTAGTATATGGTTATAGGAAGTTTCAAAAGTAAAATATAATAAATTTAAAATTTTATAATAACTTTTTAAATAATGATTAATATAATATGAAATACACAAATTTTAATAACATTGAAAACTTTAAAAAAGTATTATCTAAACACTCAATAAAAATAAATAGAGAAAAAATAAAAATTCTTCAAGTTAATACTGGAAAGCTTTGTAATCAAGCATGTCATCATTGCCACGTAGAAGCTGGACCTAAAAGAAAAGAAATTATGCCAATAAAAGTTTTCGAAAAAATACTGGAATTATTGAAAAGAAATAATTCAATAAAAACGGTTGATATTACTGGTGGGGCTCCAGAATTAAATAATAATTTTCGTTTTTTTGTAAAAGAACTAAAAAAATTAAACAAACAAGTAATTGATAGATGTAACTTAACTGTTCTTTTAGAGAAAGGTCAAGAGACAACTGCAGACTTCCTAGCGAAAAATAAAGTTGAAATTATTGCCTCACTTCCATGTTATCAAGAAAAAAATGTAGATGGGCAAAGAGGAACAGGAGTTTTTCAGAAAAGTTTATTAGTGCTAAAGAAACTAAATGAAATTGGATATGGCATAAAAAAAAGTGGTTTGATTCTTAATTTAGTTTACAACCCGACGGGTATTATATTACCTCCTCCTCAATTAAAATTAGAGAAAGACTATAAAAAATATTTAAAAAATAACTTTGACATAGTGTTTAATAATTTATTTACAATAACTAATATGCCCATAAGCAGATACGCTCATGCTCTTAAAAGAGATGGTAAGATGGAAGAATATATGCAATTACTTGTGCAAAATTTTAATCCTATTGCTGCCAATAATTTGATGTGCAAAGAATTGATATCAATATCTTGGGATGGAAAAATATATGATTGCGATTTTAATCAGATGTTAAATATACCTCATAACTGGATACCTTTAAATATTATGCAATTAGATGACTTTGATGAAATACATAAAGATATAGCAGTTGCTAATCATTGTTTTGGTTGTACTGCTGGTTCAGGAAGTTCTTGTACAGGATCTTTAACTGACAATTAATGAAATTTAATCCATTGTAAGGGTTTGACTAATATGCCATCTTTTCTTGAGGTATTGGCAAGTATCGCAAGTTCTAGAACCAGCTGGCAGTTCGTCTTTTTCTAAGAGGTCTTTTGCTTCTATTATTTTATTTTCTACCCAATTATCATCGCATTCTAGTTTAACTAAATATAATTCAAATTTTAATTGCTGATTGAACATAGGCTCATTTTTTAATCCATTGAAGTATACAAGATAAGCAGTATTTGAAACCTTGTAACCATTTTTTCTAAATAACCATTGATACATTTCTAACTGTCTCTTATAAGCCTTGGGATACTCATATTTATTCCAGGTGTCTTCCCAGTCAAATATCTTTTTAGAAGTACTTTTAACATCTGATAAGATTAATTCATTATTTGGTTTAACCCAAACGTCATCAATTGCACCATAAAAGTGGTAACCTTTTTCCTTGTTGAAAAAAGATATACCTTGTCTAAAGTTTCTCCATTTATCTATATCTTCATGGTCAAATGGAATCGCGTCAATATCATATTCTTTAAATAAAGGATGCGGAAGTTTCTTTTTTCTATAATAATCAAATTCATTTTTACATAAATTATCAACAGCAGAATTTAACGTAAAAGGTAATTGTAGCAATCTAAGCCTATGCTTATACATCAATATAAAACATCTTTTACAGTTTAAATATTGTTCAACTGCCGCCCTACTTATTTTGATCATATATCAGATACCTGTTAAACTTATTATTTTTATAACATACTTACAATACAGATAATATTAGGGAAATAAATTTATTATTTTTCTATTAATTGGAATAACTACTTAATTACTAATTTTTGAAGACAAACAACTTAAAATAAAATTATCTATACTTCCATCAAGTACTTTCATAACTTCAGCTGTTTCTTCATTAGTTCTATTATCCTTGACTAACTGATAAGGTTGCATGACGTATGATCTTATTTGATTTCCCCATCCTATGTCTCTTTTAGAACTTATACTTTTGTTTTGTTTTTCCTCCATATTTCTTAATTCTATTTGATATAACCTAGATTCTAGCATTTTTAAGGCAGTAGCTTTATTTTGATGTTGTGATCTTTGGTTCTGACATTGTACGACTATACTAGTAGGTATATGTGTTATTCTGACAGCACTATCGGTTTTATTAACATGTTGTCCTCCAGCTCCTGAGGCTCTATAAGTATCTATCCTCAGATCTTTATTTTCTAGTTTGATTTCTATATTGTTGGTAGATTCTGGATAAACCCAAATACTTGCAAAACTAGTATGTCTTCTCTTTTGTGAGTCAAACGGTGATATTCTTACCAATCTATGAATACCGCTTTCGTTCTTTAAAAGACCATATGCATTTTGTCCAACAATCTTTATGGTTGCTGATTTTATTCCAGCTTCTTCACCAGAATTAAAATTTATTACTTCCTTCTTAAATTTTTTATTCTCTGTCCATCTTGTATACATCCTTAAAAGCATTTCTGCCCAGTCTTGACTTTCTGTTCCACCTGCTCCTGCGTGAACTTCTAAAAAGCAATTATTAGAGTCAGCTTCTCCAGACAATAAGGTATTTAATTTAATTAAATTGGCTTTCTTGCTAACATTCTTAATTAAGATTATTACATCTTTTTGAGCTTTTTCGTCACTATCATTTTTAAATAGTTGAAATAAATCTTTAAGATCTATGAGTTCTATTTCTAACTCCTCTAGATCTTTTATTTTTTTTTCTAGATTACTTTTCAATTTGAATATATTTTGAGCTCTTTTTGCATTATCCCAAAATTTATCTTCTTCTGATAAATTCTTTAGTTCTAGTATTTTTTTTTTTAAATTTATTGGGTCAAAGGTACCTCCTTATAAAATCTACAGATTTTTCAATATTACCAATTTCAGTTTCTAGTTCTATCAACATTATTTCTCCTAATATAAGTTATCCTCAAAGCCTTTAATTATATCTTTTTTAATTAAATTGATATTATCTTGATTATTTACTGAACCTTTGATGAAAGCTTCATAAATTGTATTTTTCTTTTCCGTGATAACATAATTTCCTGTGATGTGTTCAATTTTTATCATTTCTATATTCTCTGGTACTAAAAAAGGTCTATTCTTTTTCTTTTTTAAGGTCTTTTCTATAAAATCCTGAAATATTGGTACAGCTACTTTGCCTCCAGTTTCTTTGTCACCCAAGCTTTTTGGTTGGTCATGTCCTATAAATACACCAACGACTAATTCGGGAGTAAAACCAAGAAACCAAGCATCCATATTATTATTAGTAGTACCAGTTTTACCTGCCAGAGGATATCCTATTTTTTTTAATGACTTAGCAGTTCCTCTCTCAGTGACTCCTTTCAGCATCCATGTTAATTGAAAAGCATAATTTTCATCTATAACTTGTTCACCTTCAGGGGGCAAAAGAGGTCTAATAAAATTATTTTTCTGCTTTATATTGCATTTTTTACAAGTCCTTCCATCTCTTCTAAAAATAATTTTTCCTTTTCTATCCTGAATTTTTTCTATAATTACAGGTTTATTATAACGGCCTGAATTTACAAAAGACCCATATGCAGCAACTAACTCTATTAAGGTAACCTCTTCTGCTCCTAAAGAAGTAGCCAATAGTTTTGGAAAGTTTCCTAGTTTAAACCTTTCACCTATTTCTGTTACCTTTTCCATTCCTATTTGATTTGCTAATCTTACGGTCATAACATTACGAGATTTTTCAAGACCTATTCTAAGAGTAGAAGGTCCGTAAAAAGTCCCTGAATAATTTTTGGGTTTCCAATCTCCTAATTGTGGACCTTGATCAATTACTAAAGGAGCATCTAATATCTTTGAGTTAGGAAGGTAGCCATTCTCTAAAGCAGCTAGGTAAACAAATGGTTTGAAGGCAGACCCTGGTTGCCTTTTTGCTTGTGTCGCTCTGTTAAATTCACTACCATCAAAGTCATAACCTCCTGATAAAGCTAAAACTCTGCCATTTCTGGGATCTATAACTACTATAGCTCCATTGACTTCAGGAATTTGGGCTATTTGATATTTAGAATTAGCATTTTCAGACTCTTTTTTAAATACTAATAAGTCATATCTTCTAAAAGTTTTGTCTAATTTGTTAAAATCATATTTTTTTGATTTGGTCAGCCATTTATTTTCTAATAAACTTTTTTTAGAAATTTTAATAATTTCATCATGGTTTAATAACTTAACCTGTATTTCTTCATCCTTAATTTGGTCTATGTATCCAAGTTTTCTATCATGTAAACCAGGATAGTTTTTATATTTTTCCTTAACAGCATTATTTTTTACTAGATCTTTTACATTTCTTATTGGGCCTCTCCATCCATACCTTTTATCGTATTTTTCTATGCCATCTCTTAAAGATTTAATTGCATATTCTTGTAAAACAGGATCTATTGTTGTAATTATATTTAAGCCCTCTTTGTAAAGAGCATCTTCTCCATAATCATCAATTATTTTTCTTCTGACTTCCTCTATAAAGTAGGGTGCATATATTTTTTCTTTTTTTTCTTTATTTCTTTTTTCTATAGGTTTTAGTGACGCTTTAATTGCTTGCTCTTTGGTAATAATACCATCTTCACTCATTCTATTTAAAACATAATTTCTTCTAATTATTGCTGCTTTTTTATTTTTAATAGGATGATAATTATTGGGCCCTTTTGGTAGACCAGCTAAATACGCAATTTCAGATAGGCTCAGTTCATCAAGTGCCTTATTAAAGTAGTTTAAAGAAGCCGCCGCAACTCCATAAGATCTAAGTCCAAGAAAGATTTCATTTAAATATAACTCTAATATTCTATCTTTAGATAAAATTCTCTCTATTCTTAAAGCTAACAAAGCTTCTTTTATTTTTCTATTAATAGAAACCTCATTGGATAACAAAAAGTTTTTTGCAACTTGTTGAGTTATAGTAGATGCTCCAATTAATCTTTTTCCTTTATATAAATTATTAATATTTATTACGGATGCTTTAATAATGCTTATTAAATCAATACCTTTATGTTTAAAAAAGTTTTTATCTTCTGCAGAGACAAAAGCATTTTTTACCATATCAGGCATTGAGGAGGTGGGAACAAAAATTCTTTTTTGTACAGCAAATTCTGCTAAACGCGAACCATTCCCTGTGTATAATCTGCTAATGACAGATGGAGAGTAATCCCTAAGTTGTTTGTAATCAGGAAGATCTTTAGTGTAATTTATTATTCCCATGATACTAATAGCTATAAAAAGAAAAGCTAATAGAATTAAGGTTAGAAGGGTATAGAAGAAAATTTTTATCAAATTAAACTCTTTATTATAATATCATTATATATCCATAAACTTGTATATATAAAGATATATTTAGGCTTTTTACAAAAAATTATGCTATACAAAGTATTTTGAAACTCAATAAAGTATATAAAATATGTTTTCTAATCCTAGTAAAGACCATTCAATTATATTGTTAAATAATTTTTTACAATCTAAAATGAGTAATTATGACTCATATAGAAACTTTGACTATGGTATAGATAACTACAAAGTAGTATCTGCTCTATCTCCTTACATAAGTCATGGGGTTTTGAATGAAGAATATATTCTTAAAAAAGTTTGTTCTAAGTCAAATAAAAGTAATAAATTCATACAAGAAATATTTTGGAGAGTCTATTGGAAAGGCTGGCTTGAAAATAAGACTATAGTGTGGAAAAATTTTAGAGATTATTTAGAAAGCTTTAAAGATAATAAAACTGAGAAACTAGATGGCTATGATGAGGCTACCTCTGGAAAAACTAGGATTTTTCCATATAATCAATGGGTATTAGAACTCAAAGACACCGGGTACTTACATAACCATACTAGAATGTGGTTTGCAAGTATATGGATACACTATCTAGGATTACCATGGCAACTAGGCGCGAAATTATTTTTAGAAAATTTGTTAGATGCTGATCCTGCCTCCAACACATTGTCTTGGAGGTGGGTAGCTGGTTTGCAAACAAAAAATAAAAAGTATATAGCTACTGAAAAAAATATTAATCAATATACTAATAATAGATTCAGAGGACTAGTACTTCCGTTAAAAAAGAATATTATAATAGAAGAGGAAGATCTACCTTCTAATGACCTAAAATATTCAAAAAGCATAAATGAGTTCAAGAATACTGCTTTAATAATATTTGAAAATAATTTTTATCCTAGCCTCATAAATAATGTAAAAGAATATGATATTATTATATTAATCAATTTTAATATAGAAGCCCTTGAAACAAGTAAGAAAGTAAAAAGCTTTAAAAAAGTTTTATCTAAAAACTTAATTAAAGATATGTTAAAATTTAATATCAAATTATACAGATTAAACTTACCATCCGAAGAAAAAAAAATGTGCTCATTACTATCTAATTATAAAGTCAAAAATTTAGCATATGAATATTTAACAGTAGGTTATGAAAGAGATATATTTGAGAAAAGTATTAATAATATTTCAAAACCATTAATAAAAAAAAGAATTTTAAAAGAGTTTTATATAGAAGCATGGAAATATACTAGAAAAGGCTTCTTTAACTTCAAGAAAGAGATACCCAGATTAATTCAAAGGTTTATAGAAACTCCTTAAGTTTTTTTCCATGTAATTTATTACCGGGTAGTCTCCAGCTAGCCATTCTAAGCTTTTAAGGTTTTCTATTTCTATTATCTTATACTCAATATGAGATTTTAACTTAAATTCTACTAAGTCTAATTTTGCAATATAAAAATGCAATAAAACGTCAAACCTACTGTACGAAAAAGAATTTTTAAAAAAGAAAAATAATTCTCCTATCTCTATATTTAATTCTTCTTTTAGTTCCCTTCTTAGAGCTTTTTTTAATCCTTCATTTTCTTTAACTTTTCCACCAGGAAATTCATATTTAAAGGAAATCTCCTCATTTTCGGAATAACCTCTTTTAAAACTAATTATCTTATTCTCATATACTAATATTGCAGCTACTACATCCATTTTATATTTATTATCCAATCATATTAATATCCTTACTAGAAGGATATTGGAAAACAATAAGTTCAAAATTACTAACTGATGCTAATAGATGGTCAAAGATATCTGATTGAATATTTTCATATTCTTTCCAATTAGTCGTATTTGTAAAAGTATAGATCTCAATTGGTAAACCATATTCATTTGTTGGTAACTGTCTTACCAACAATGTCATTTTATTATTTATATATTTGTGATTTTCTAAATATTTATAAATATATGCTCTAAAACAACCTATATTAGTCATTTTTCTATTAACAGAAAGATCCTTTTGTTCGTTTTTTTTATTTTCTATATTGATTTCTTCTGACTTTTTATCTAAATAGTTTTTTAATAATGTAATTTTTGATAGTTCTTTAAAAAGACTCTCGTCTACAAATTTTATGGATGATGTTTTTATTATTATCTTTCTTTTAATTCTTCTTCCTCCGCTTTCGGTCATATTTCTCCAATTCTTAAAAGTAAAGTCAAGAAATTTTGATGTTGGAAATGTTGTAACAGAATTATCCCAGGCCTTCACTTTTACACGATCCAAGCCTACTTCCATTACCTCGCCGTCAATATCCAAAGCTTTCAATTCTATCCAATCTCCTTCTTTAACTAATCCTCCTCCATATACTTGGATGCTCGCCACCAATCCTAATATTGTATCTTTAAATACTAGTAATAATATTGCACCCAGTGCTCCTATCCCTGACAGTATTCCCCAAGGAGAGAGATTTAGTAGATAGCATATTGCTAAGATCAAAGATATGATTAATATTAGCAATTTAAATAATTGTAAATAGCTATTTACAGGATATTTCAGAAAAAACTCTCTTCTTTTATAAGTAAGGTTGATTGCTGTAAGCATTTTGTTAAACAAGAAAGGTATGGATATAATAATAAGGAACCCAGCAATCTTTTTTATATATATTAATTCTGTATATAAAAAGCTTTGTTCCTCAATTTCTAGATTAGAAAGAACAACATAAATAATTAGCGGAGGCAAAATAAAAGTTAAAGAGTAAAATAATTTGACCTCGATAAATTTTTTAAAAAGTTGTTTATTTCTTTTGTTAAAAAAGTCTCTTATAGAAGGCAGAACTAATTTAATAAATATAATAGGAGAAATTATAGAAACTAAACATGTTAGAATTATATGCCAATAAATGTTTATAACTTGATTAATAAAATTCAATTTCACTAAGTCCTTATATTAATTTGGTGGGCAGTACTGGGTTCGAACCAGTGACCCCCACGATGTCAACGTGGTGCTCTCCCACTGAGCTAACCGCCCAAAATAATTATACAATATTCTATCTTACATAATAATTTAAAATATGAACCTTATATTTGAAATCTTTAATGCCAAGTTGGAATAATTTAAAGCTAAATCATTTTTAGCAAAAGTTAATGTGCACGAAAAGAATATAAATAATGTAGTCAGTATTAGTTTCATTATATCACCTGTGATTATAAATTGATGTTAATAATAATAATAAACTATTAATTGATTTCAATAATTATTTGATAATGATTTGCATTTACATTACAATCTGATTATGAAAACAATATTTTACTTAACTTTTGTATGTCTTTTAAATAAGTTTTTACTAGCAAAACCTACAGTTAATCTTTATTCTGCAAGGCAGGCCGTATTAATGGAGCCATTAATTATTGCTTTCCAGAAAAAAACCAATATTAAAGTTAATATAATAGCAGCTAAAGCAGGCCAATTAATCAATAGAATAGAATTAGAAGATAAATAC
>MDTB01225598.1_pt1 | contig 10458 bp, 12 predicted proteins | sample 811161 | NCBI WGS metagenome assembly MDTB01 (sample SAMN05326650, study PRJNA326480) | marine metagenome | isolation source: seawater | place: Mediterranean Sea | collected 2009
AAGAAAAAAGGAATTAACCCGGGAACTACCGCAGATTTATTAGTAGCTAGCCTGATGATATATAAGATTTTCAGTGCTTGACGGATAAATTTCTGTCTTTAATTTAAGGATGGTAAAAGTAATTCTCAATTAATAAAACAGGAGATAACAAATGGCAGTAATTGATAAAGTACTAACTGGTGAAAGCCTAGTTGTGACAGAAGGTGGAGACAACGAGATTGCGCATATTGACTTAATTATGGGTCCTCGCGGTTCAGCTGTAGAAGATGCATTTTGTAATACATTATGTAATAACAAAGATGGTTTTACATCTCTTTTAGCAGTATCTCAACCAAACTTAATGGTAAAACCAGCAACTGTGATGTTCAACAAAGTAACTATCAAAGGAGCTAAGCAGGCTGTACAAATGTTTGGACCGGCTCAAGCAGCTGTATCTATGGCAGTCGCTGATAGTGTAAAAGATGGAACAATACCAGCAGCAGAAGCAAATGATGTATTTATTTGTGTAGGGGTTTTCATACATTGGGATGCTAATGATGATGGAAGAATCTATGATTATAACTACAAAGCTGTTAAAGAAGCAATTTCAAGAGCGGTAACAGGCTCACCAACAGCTGATGAAGTAGTTGCAAGTGCTGACGCTAAACAACATCCTTTCTCAGGACAAGCGTAAGCAGTTAGTTGACAAACTTTTAATGAAGCCAGTCTATTTAATTATAGACTGGTTTTTTCTTTCTGAATGAATAACTTAGTTAATTTATTTTGATGGAGAATCGAAGATACAAGAACACCTTTTGCTCCTATTTTTTTTGCTTTCTTAATGTCTAAAACTTTTTTAATACCACCTGCAATATAGTAATCTTTTTTATCGTTTCTGATAAATTTTTTCGCAATATTATAATTAAATTTATCATCAGAACCTACTTGCAACAAATCCATAATGATTATTTTTTCAGGCAAATATCTTTTATGCTTGTAAATTGGTTTTGATCCTAAAAAATTTCCATTAAAATCTAGAGAACATATACAGTCCTTATTTTTTGATTCTTTTAAATCAAAACCTTTTGAATTCTCACTACAGAAAATAGGTATATAGTTTTTGAACTTTTTTATGAGATTTATTTCATTCATACCCGTATCTATCCAAAATTCTATTTTAGGAAACATATTCAATATGCTATTAAATAGTTTATGATCTACTGTTTTTTGTGATATAGCGTCTAGATCAGCAATATATATTATGTTGGGAGAGTATCTTTTTGATAACTGATAGATTATCTCGATTGGCTCTATGCTATTATATAACTTATAATTAATTGGTTCATATTTAGTTCTGTCGCCTTTAATGGCTTTAACTACATTATTATTCAGTATGTCTAAAACAGGAATTATGTCCATAATATGCAAAAGATATTAATATATGAATATATTACAGGAGGTGGTTTGATAAATGAAGATTTAACTTCAAATCTCATGCATGAAGCAACATTAATTACAAAATCATTATATCGCTCTGGTGAAAATTCAAGATATTTTGATTGCCATTATCTTTTGGATTATAGATTAAAGAATCTTCATAAAGATAATTCTATTATTATTAGAAAACAAGATGAACTTTATAATACGAATTTTTTACGTAAATATAATTATGTGTTGCCAGTGATGCCAGAGTCAAATTTAAAATTATATGACTATGCTAAATTTTTGGAAGCAAATAAAATTAATATGCTTTTATCAGATTCTAAGACTATTAAAATATGTTCAGATAAATATGAATTCTTTAAATTCATCAGCAATAATAAATTGAATACAATAAAGACATATTTAAAACATACGAAGAATATGTATGGCAAAAAATTTGTAATCAAAGATAGGTACGGAGTTGGATGTTCATATGTAAAAGTTACTAAAGATATTAATAAGCTTACTATTATTAATAGCAATAATATTATCCAAGATTATATAGTCGGTCAAGACTATAGTGTTTCAGTATTTTTTACAAGACATGATTTTAAGTTATTAACTATTAACAAACAACTCATAAGGATAAATCAAAACGGTCAAATGTATTTATCTGGAATAATGGTTAATATTAAAGATGACCGCTATATAAAGATTATTAGCATTATATCGAAAATTAAAAATATATTGCCTGGATTGAGAGGTTTTGTTGGCATTGACCTTTTGATTAATGACAAAGAAATATTTATTATCGAAATTAATCCTAGACTGACTACTTCATTTATTGGTGTATATGATACTTTGGGGATTAATATAATAGATTTGATAATAAATTCTAGGTATATAAAGAATACCATTTCCGGAAAAAAAATTTTCTTAAATACATATGAAGAAAAATAACTTATATATTGGTTGGGACATAGGCGGAGCTCATACTAAGTTCACAATATCTTTTCAAAAAAATGATAGATATTTATGTAAAATAATATTAAATGAATTATGGCGACCAAAAAAATCTTTGAGTTTAATCATAAATAAAGTACATGAAAAATACCATGATAAATTTAATATAATAAATGCAATAACCATGTCAGGTGAAATGAGTGATATTTTTAAGGATAGAAAAGAGGGCGTGAATCAAATATTATCATCCTTTAAAAGTAAAAATGTGACTAGTTATATTTATAATATTGATGAAGGATTAATTCCTATAGACTCAAAATTCAAACATTTATCAGTAGCTTCTGCTAATTGGCATATTATAGCTAAATATCTCAGTGATTATCATAAAAATATAGTTGCTATAGATATAGGGTCAACTACAACAGATATAATCCTTATAAAAAATTTCAAATGTATAAATAAGAGAAAAGATGACTTTAGCGGTCTAAGATCGCTGGAATTATTGTACACTGGTGTTCTTAGGACCCCCATTTATTCAGTTGTTCAAAATTTATCTATAGACAAAAAAACCTATCATGTCATCCCTGAGGATTTCGCTACAATGTCAGATATATATAGAATATTATCCATTATTCCGGCTAAATTTAACTATTCAACAACAGCCGATGCAAAACATAAGACAATAAAAGATAGTTTTATTAGATTAGCAAGAATCTTTGGTTTCGATTATTCCCATTTAAATAAAAGTTTATTATCAAGGTTGGCTAAAAAAATACATACAGTGCATTTAGGTAAAATTAGTTGTACTATTAAATCTCATATTACTAAAAATTTTGATAGTAAAAATAATTTTAAGATTGTAGGTATGGGTGTGGGTCAAGAACTTGTAAAATCTATTGCAAATAAAAATAAATGGGATTATTCAAGTTTAAATAATTTCATAAATATTAATTATGATAAAAATATCACTAATCCATCAGATTTAGCACCATCCTATTTATTATCTCGCTTATTAAAAGATTATCATGAATAAACAAAAAAGAATAACTTATGATTATTATGGAGATGCATATAAAATATTTTCTCTTATTAAAGACAATGATTGGTCTGTTTTATTATGCAGTCATCATGAAAAATTTAAAGATCAAAAATACGATATTATTTCCTCAAACCCAATAGAAAAAATATATGCTTATCAAGATATAACATTCGTCGAGTCAGGCCTGAAATCTGAAAAATTCCATATGGACCCAATTGAAGTCTTGAATAAACGGATGATGAATTATAAATCTGATTATACTGATATACCATTTTCAGGTGGTGCAATTGGTTATTTATCATATGATTTAGGAAATGAATATGAAGATATAGAAAATAAAAATATAGATGAAGATTTACCTTTAATGGCCTTTGGTATATATGATTGGTGTATTCTGATTGATCATGAAAATAAAAAAACTATACTAGTATATGAATCTGAATCTAATTTAATAAAGCTCATAAGGAATTCTCTGAATCAAAAATCTTTTGATGAATATCAAAAAAAACCATATGAATTATCTTCGGAATGTAAATCAAACATGTCATATGATGAATATAGGGAAAATTTTAATAAAATTCAATCTTACATAAGGGAAGGTGACTGTTATCAGATAAATTATTCTCAAAGATTCTCACTAAGTTATTCAGGTGATACTTGGGATATATTTAATAAAATAGCACCTTCATATTCTTCGCCTTATTCAGCTTATCTTCATATGCCATTTATAGACATAATGTGTTTCTCACCCGAACGTTTTCTTTCTTATGATGGAAAAATAGTGGAAACTAAACCAATTAAAGGCACGAGACCTGTTTCAAGTGACCCAAAAAAAAATGAAAGGGCTATCAAAGAGCTTTCAAGTTCGGATAAAGAAAAAGCAGAAAATCTTATGATTGTAGATTTATTGAGGAATGATCTTGGTCGTAACTGTGAATTTGGATCAGTAGAAGTAAAAAAATTATTTGATATAGAAACATTTTCAAATGTACATCACTTAGTTAGTACAATTCAAGGCAAGATTTCTAGTGATAGTAGTATCTTTGAATTAATCAAAGGCTGTTTTCCAGGTGGTTCTATTACAGGAGCACCTAAAATAAGAGCTATGCAAATTATAAATGAAATAGAACCCGATAATAGAAGCATCTATTGCGGATCTATTGGTTACATGAGCTTCAATGGCTCTGCAGATCTAAATATAGCAATAAGAACGGTTATTGCATCTAAAAATAAATTATTTTTTTGGGGAGGAGGAGGAATTGTCTCTGACTCTGAAGTTGAGTCAGAATACAAAGAGACTTTCGATAAAATCCAGCCATTACTTGAAATACTCAAGAGTTAAGTTTAATTTCTTTTGAAACTTGATTTAACATATTAATGCTTAAATTTTTCCTGTCCGATGCTGTTTCACACAGCTGACCTCTAAAGCCTAAGAAGTCTGGGTTTAATTGTTTTAGCTCATTAATATGCTCTATTCTAAGTGATCCAGATAAACCACAAAGCTTATTATTTGACTTTGTTATATTTATAAATTTTTCAATTATTTCTTTATCTAATATTTCAACTAAGGATTTACTATCTTTATGATATGTGTCAATCATTATTCCATGATACCCAATATCAATAGCTTTTTGGACATTACCTAATCTAAAATCTTTGTCAGCAAATAATACACATATAGGTTTAGTTTTATTAAATTTAATTAGCCGAATCAATTTTCCATGTTCATCAATAAGATCTTCCTTAAATAAGCCTATCTTTACGAAGTCAATATTTTTATTAACAACAAATTCAATATTCTCAATATTTTTATAATTATTTGGATTTGAATCATTTCCCATTGTTACACTTAGTGTATATTTAGAGAGAATTTTGCAAGCTTTAGAAATAAAGTCAATGCCGACAAAGCCTAGTGCTCCATCATTAATATCTTTCAAATCTACAATATCGATATTAGCAGACGAAACTATTTTTGCTTCTTTAGTATCTTTAATGCTGGCAAGAAAATTTGTCATGTTATTTCTTTTTAAATTCAGATATTTTTTTTTCAATCCATCCCCATGCCTCTAATTCTTTGGGACCAGATGTTTTATCTATGCCTATTTTTAGATATTCAATTTCTTTTGTAATTTTATCCATTGGAATCATCCCTAGACGACTTACTAATACGGATGCTTCTATTACTGAGAATTGTGCTCTATTAAATCCTAAAAAAGGTAAATTTGTACTTTTAAAGGTTATATCACACTTTATATCTGGTCTTTTAGGACTATCGATGAATTCTTTTGCTATTACATTATAATGAGTATTAGCTACTGAAAGTCTAGGAACAAAATCCTCATTATCATTTCCTGCTAATTCCCAGTCTTTCTTGTATTTAGTAACGATTCCTGCAAAAACTCTAACGTCATCTAAAAAATTTATTGTTGCCTTTTTATTAAAATTTAGATTATCTAGTGTTTTAGAAGGACGAAAAGGTGATATTATTGCTTGCTCATTAATTAACTTTATACCCATTGGAGCTATGTGAACAATGTTATCTTTAGATATTGTGGTTACTATTACTTCATGTATCATTTTTTCTTCTTATATGTTGGGCCAGCTTCCTTGAATTTAAGTTTATCGTCAACAACCTCATCAACTAAACATCCCCATTTCAGTTCTTCGTCTTGCTCATAAGATTTTCCTAATTGTTTAGCTATTTGAGCTCTAGCTAATTCTATCCCAAGATAGAATGCATGCCCCGTATCACTTCCAACATCAATTGATTCGAAAAAGTCATATGGATTGGTATAAGTTTTAAATATATTTTTATTAAATAGATGAATACCTTTATCAGAAATCATTATTCTATAGTTCGTATCTTTTACATTTTCTTTTAATTTTTTTATCTCTTCAAATTCATATTTGAATGGATCATCTTCATGTGTTGTGAGCAAGCCTGAGTCAATATGTTTAGGAGTTGTATTATTCATGCTAGAGGCAAGGATGATTCTTCTAGCTAAGTCATTTTCTTTTATAACAGAACTGCAGTGTGTACTAACTTCAGTGGTAAGAATATGGTTGATTTTTAACTCTGATATTATGCCCATCAAAGTCATGGTTATGCCAGTTGTATCAGCATGGGTAAGTTCAGTGACATTTCCTGTTCCCATCATAATATGAATATCAGGATACTTTTCCCTCAGTTGACTATACCGTAATATAGACTTAGTAAAGCCATAATGTATAGGATCCAGAATTGGGTCAGCAATAAAAATTCTTTTATTAGACAAACATCTGTCTATACAGTCATACAAGCTATTCATATCACCTTCTTGTGGTATTAAAATTGGGTAAGATGCTACTTCATCTAAAATATAAAAATTATCCGATTTGATACTTAATAAATAGTCAGCTCCGGATTTGCCACCAAGAATAAGCTCTTTGTCAGAGTGTGAGTCAACACTAACATAAAAATCTCTATTTTTTAATTCTTGTACCGTTTCAGATAGATGAGGAAAATTTTTGTTAGGTAGGCAACCTATATCAATAACATCGGCACCATTTTTACGATAACGTTCAGCAAGTTCAACAATTTTTTCAATGGACATATTTGGTGCATCCGTGATTTCTGCAAATATATGTACTTCATATTTTGAAAGATCATACTTCAAAGCTTTGCCACCAAATAGTACTGGCAAATCTTTTAGTTCTTCGGGACCTCTTTCAATGTTTATTTTAAGTTTATTTGATAATTCTTTGATATCACCACGCACTTTACCAGGGACAATAACCCTATCATATTTTGATACATCACCGATACGTCTACTAATCATATCCGTTGTCAGTAATGCAGCTACATTGATATTTAAGTTTTCTATCTTATATGTAAAATTTTTATCATCTATAGACTCTAATATATTTTTGAGATTATTTTCAGCCAACCTGCCAGTAATAAATAATATATTCTCTTTTATATCCATTTATCTAGAGCCTCTTTAAAACTATTTACGCTATCTACAACATCTACATCTTTAAAACTCTTTAACTTATCATAATTCTCTAACTCTATAAGTCTAGGATATAACGTCACAGATTTTTTTGGTGCTTGAGTTATAACTGTAGGTTCTGTATCACAGGCAAAAACAATAGAGTGTATTTTACACTTTCCTGCTTGTGCAAACATATTAGTAACTAAATTATCTGAGAACCCATATGCCATTTGAGCTACGGTGTTTGATGTTGTTGGAGAAACTATAACTAACTTATATATGTTTTCATAGAGTAGACTAACAGGGGCTGAACTTTTTGTTACATCTTTAAATATTTTAATACCTCTGGACTTGAACTCATCTAAGTCATAGTCATACCATTTTAAAACTTCTTCTCCAGCTTTACTAAGAAACAAATCAACATTATTTAATGTTAGCATTATTTCAATTGATTCCTTCAAATAATGTCCAGAGCCAGTTATGCACCAAGCTATTCTTTTTATATCACTCATAATTCTTTAAATTCTCACGAATTAATTTTTCATATTCTATCAAGTCTGATGGACTGTTTATATTAATAAATAAATCTTTGTTATCAGAAAAATCGACTAATTCTAAATCACATTTATTATACCACTTATCAATTTTTCTTTGACCTGAATCTATGAAGCTTTTCAAGCTATCTTTTAAGCCTTTTCTTAGTAGTGAATATACAGGTTGAATTCTTTGTCCATCATGAGCAGACCTTATCTCAAAACTATTATCAGCAATGAGCATACGTTCAAAAAATACCTCACTTACAAAAGGCCCATCACATGGAAAAGTGAGTATATACTCTGTAGCAGATCTTATTATGCCTGTATACATACCAGCTAATGGTCCCTGATACCCATCTAACTCATCTTTCCAGACAGTCAAACCCATATTAGTATATCTATCTATATTTCTATTAGCATTAATATAAACATTAGAAGTATATTTTTTAGCTAAACTGGATAAATGGTTAATAATATACTCATTATTAATCTGTAATAAACCCTTGTCCTCACCACCCATTCTCTCAGATTTTCCACCCGCAAGAATGAGTATTGTTAAATTTTTATCTCTAATTTTCATATTTCTACAAAGCTATATTGTTAGATATTCATTATCTTATATACTAGAATAACTCAGCATGAATGATAAACGTATATATTTAGCACCAATGGTCGGTAGAACAGATGAATATTATAGGGCATTAGTTAGAATTATGTCGAAAAATATATATTTATATACCGAAATGATTACATGTGATGCTTTTTTACATACAGATAGAAAACACTATAAGGTTAATTCTAGAGAAAAAGACCTTACAATTCAGCTAGCAGGCTCAGATCCAAAAAAGTATGGTAAATGTGCAAAAATTATTGAAGAACATGGTTATAGTGAAATTAACTTAAATATTGGATGTCCTAGCACGAAAGTTATTAAAGGCGATTTTGGAGCATGTCTTATGAATTCACCTGAGTTAGTATCAGAATTTATTTATGAAATAAAATTATCCAGCTCCTTGCCTGTTTCTATTAAAACTAGATTAGGGTTAGGTTATGAGCATAATTTAAATCTATTATATAATTTAATTAATCAGACACATAAAGCAGGATGTAATAAATTTTTTATTCATGCAAGGAATGCTATTCTTGATGGATTGAGTCCTAAAAAAAATAGAAAAATACCATTATTACGATACTCAGATGTGCTGGAAGTGAAAAAATCTTTCCCATTTTTAGCTTTTTATCTTAATGGTGGAGTGGAAAGTATAAGTGAAATCAAAAAAAATATTGTTAATTTTGATGGTTTAATGATCGGTAGAAGTATTTATGACAATCCCATATTTATGCTACAAATTGAACAGGAGATATTTAAATCCGAAGTTAGCCTAACTCGTAAAGATATAATTGAACAGTATGCTGTATATGCATTGGAGAAGTCAAATCAAGGGATAAGTAATTATCTATTACTTAGACATTTATTCAGTTTATATTATAATACTAGCTCATCTAAGAAATGGAAAAAATTCTTACATGATATTATACAAAGCAATAAAGACATTAATAATATAACATCTTTTGAAGAATCCTTTTATGAAGAAAAAATCACAACTTACGGCTAAAAATGCAAATCGTTATGATTTGTATGAAGAGTCGGTTCAAAATGTCGAATTTGAAGTAGAATTTATCTCTGATACTTATAAAAAATATAATAAAAGCAAGTGTAAAACAATTAGAGAGGATTTTTGTGCATCTGCAAAAATATCTTCTGCATGGGTGCAGGATGCAGATATTAACATAGCTTATGCTATAGATCTTGATGCTAAGATATTAAAGTATGCTAAAAATACTTTTGAAAAAAATTTAACAGTGGATCAACTAAATAGAGTAAAGCTTATAAAAGGTGATTCTTTAAGCTATAAGACACCTAAAGTTGATTCTGTCGTAGCATTTAACTTTAGCTATTGGGTATTTAAAAATAGAAAGGATTTAATCAGTTATTTTAAAAATGCATATAGAAGTTTAAATAACAATGGTCTGTTGATGCTGGATTCTTTTGGTGGTTATGAAGCGCATCAGGAATTAGAAGAAAGAACAAATCATAATGGTTTTACTTATTGTTGGGACCAACACAGCTTTAACCCAATTACTAATGATTTAACATGTTACATTCATTTTGAGTTTAAAGATGGATCTTCTATAAAAAAAGCTTTTGAATACCACTGGCGCTTATGGTCGCTTCCAGAAATCAAGGAATGTCTAATAGAAGCAGGGTTTAAGAATATTGATATATATATGCAGGATTGGGATGACGAAAAAGATGAGGAAACTGAAGAATTTTATAAGATGACAAAATGTGATGCCGACCCTGGCTGGGTAGCCTATATAATTGCCACAAAAAAATAATAGATAATTATTCCTAAATATCTTTAAATTAATTATACTCAGCATAAGAGTCAACTATATGATCGCTGTGAAAACAGAGGAAAGTCCGGGCTCCATAGGCAATAGTGCCAGGTAACACCTGGGAAACGTAAGTTTACGGAAAGTG
>MDTB01237475.1_pt1 | contig 10458 bp, 7 predicted proteins | sample 811161 | NCBI WGS metagenome assembly MDTB01 (sample SAMN05326650, study PRJNA326480) | marine metagenome | isolation source: seawater | place: Mediterranean Sea | collected 2009
TAATGAACTAAAACCTGATTACCCCGTATATTGCATACGGCCAGAGTCAATAAAAAAATCCACAAAATTTTTTAAGGATAATTTTCCAGGTAAAGTACTTTATGCCGTTAAAACAAACCCTAATGAAAAAGTAATTAAACAAATTATTTCAAATGGAATTGAAGATTTCGATGTAGCTTCTCTAAATGAGATTAAACTGATAAAGAAAATTAAATCAGAAGCAAATTTATATTTCATGCATACTGTAAAAAGTAAAGATAGCATTTCATCGGCTTACTTTAATTATGGAGTTAAAAGTTTTGCATTAGACAATAAAGATGAACTTAGAAAAATTCTTGAAGCTACAAATCAAGCTAAAGATTTAAACTTATATGTAAGAATAGCTATCTCTAACGAGCATGCTGAAATTGACTTATCAAGAAAATTTGGTGCACTACCATCTGAAGCATTGGGGCTAGTAAGATTATGTAAAGAACATTCAAAAAAACTTGGAATAAGTTTTCATGTTGGCTCACAGTGTATGCATAAAGTTTCTTATTCAAAAGGTATTCAAGAAATTGGAAATATAATTAAGAAAACTAAAATAATCCCAGATATCATAAATGTTGGTGGGGGCTTTCCATCGTTATACCCTGACCTTAACCCCGAACCAATCAATAATTATCTTGATGAAATAAAAAAATCTCTTAAGAATTTGAAATTATCAAAACTACCTAAAATTATTTGCGAACCTGGAAGAGCCATTGTTGCTGAAAGTGGATCGACAATAGTTAAAGTTATATTAAGAAAAAAACAAAGTCTCTACATTAATGACGGGACCTATGGTTCATTATTTGATGCAGGGGTTCCAAATTTTGTTTTACCAACTAAAATGATTACTAACGGAAGAATTCATTCTAAAAAATTGACTCCATTCAGTCTCTTTGGACCAACTTGTGACAGTTTGGATTATATGAAGGGTCCTTTTTTATTACCTAATAATATAAAAGAAGGGGACTACATTGAATTAGGTCAATTAGGTGCATATGGGTTAACTTTTAGAACAAAATTTAATGGTTTTTATTCAAATGAAATTTACGAGTTGAATGATAAGCCTATAATGTCTTTATATGAAAATTCAAGTAAAGTTGATTACTTGGTTGCTTAATGACAAAAAAAAATGGTCCTAATATTGGACATAATAAAAAATCGTTTTTAAATAATCCTGTAGAACATATAGATATAACTTCTTTCGATGCTCGGAAAATAATTGATGGCATGGGCAAAATGTCATTTACTTCTAGAGATACAGCAAATGCTGCTAAAATTTATAATGAGATGATATCAGACGAAAACTGTTCTATTTTTCTAACTATTGCCGGCTCTACTTCTGCTGGTGGTTGTATGAAACTTTATTCAGATCTAATTAAATACAATATGATCGATGCAGTAGTGGCCACAGGAGCGTCTATAATTGATATGGATTTCTTTGAAGCTTTAGGATTCAAGCATTATCAAGGATCTCAATTTCAAGATGATACTGAGCTCAGGAAAAATTATATAGATAGAATATATGACACATATATTGATGAAGAAGAACTTCAGGCTTGTGATCAGGCCATATGTGACGTTGCAAATTCATTGAAACCCAAGGCTTATACCTCGCGAGAATTTATTAAAGAACTAGGAAAATTTTTAAAAAATAATGCTAAAAAAAAAGGTTCTTTAATAGAAACAGCATTTGACAATAATGTTCCAATTTTTTGTCCAGCTTTCACCGATAGCTCTGCTGGATTTGGCTTGGTAATGCACCAAGAACAAAATCCAAGTAAACACATCACAATTGACTCCATAAGAGAATTAAGAGAATTAACAGAAATTAAAGTAAAATCTAAACAATCTGGTTTAGTAATGATTGGCGGAGGAGTCCCTAAAAATTTCGTTCAAGACACTGTTGTTTGCGCTGATCTTATAGGTAAAAAAGTTGATATGCATAAATATGCAATTCAAATTACGGTAGCTGACACTAGAGACGGAGCATGCAGTAGTTCAACTTTGAAAGAAGCAAGTTCGTGGGGGAAAGTAGATATTGCAAAAGAGCAAATGGTATTTGCTGAAGCAACCAGTGTTTTACCTTTAATTGCAAGTGATGCATATCATCGTCAAAACTGGAAGAATAGAAAAAAAAGAAATTTTTCTGAATTGTTCAAATCTTAGATGAATTACCTTAGTCAAAAAAAAGGTTTTCTCGGTTACGAAGCTGAAAACAAAATTAAAAATAAAGTGGTTGTAGTTCCATTTGGATTAGAAAAAACGGTCAGCTATGGAGGTGGAACGAAAAATGGACCAAGAGAAATCATTAAAGCATCCCATCAGGTTGAATTATTTGATGAAGAGTTAAATAATGAACCATATAAAAAGATAGGTATAAAAACTATTAAACCTTTCCCAATAAAAAAAAAAATTTCTTCTGCTTTAGATCAACTGTCAAAAATAAATCAAAAAATAATTTCTAATGATAAGTTTCCAATTGTTTTTGGTGGTGAACATTCTATTACTCCGGGATCTATAAGACCTTTTGTAAAAAAATATAAAGAAATAATTATTTTGCATTTCGATGCACATGCAGATTTAAGAGAGAGCTACAATGATGAAAAATTTTCCCATGCATCAGCTATTAAAAGATGTTTAGACTTCAACAATGTCAAAGTAGTTTCTTTTGGAATAAGAAATCTTTCTAAATCAGAAATGAATTTCTACAAGAATAATAAATACAGAATTAAAATATTTTGGGGAAAAGATAAAAAAAATTGGAATTTAAATAAATTAAAAAGTATTTTTAGAAAAAAAAATGTTTATATAACATTTGACGTGGATAGTTTTGATGCAAGTATTATGCCAGCTACGGGCACACCCGAGCCAGGAGGTCTACTGTGGGAAGAAGTGTTGCCTATATTAAAAAAAGTGTGCCAGATTTCTAATGTTGTTGGAGCAGACATAAATGAGTTAGCGCCGATCAAAAACTTTAATTCTTATAATTTTTTAGTTGCAAAATTGGCTTATAAAATGCTGGCTTATATTTTTGAATTTAAAAAATAAACTATAAATCTTTAATTTTCCAAGTAATATTTACTAAGGCTCCTCCTAAAACACTATCGTTTAAAAAAGATAAATTTGCTAACTGTCTTTCTAAAAGTGTTTTTCCGAGAAAAGTCCCTAGGCCTGTTCCTGAATTAGATTTAACTTCTAAAGATTTAGATTTTATATAAGGTTCTCCTAAAATCTCTATTATATCATCAGGAAAACCTGGGCCATCATCTTTAATTAAAATTGTTACTTTTTCTTTATCGCTGGTAATCTCAATTTCTACATTTCTTTTAGAAAATTTAACTGCATTACCAATAAAATTTCTTAAACCATAAACCAATTCCGGAGTTCTTTTAAAATTAACTTTATTTTTATCGTTTTTAGTCAATAAAATAATTTTCTTAGATGAGGTTTCTTTAAAATTATCTATAATTTCATCTAAGAGACTTTCTAAATTTATTTTTTTCAAAAATAAATCATCTTTAATTTGTTTTTTTGATATTTTTTTAAGTATTTCACCACACCTTTTAGTTTGACTTACTATCAAATCAATGTCCTTAGAGAATTCTTTATTTTTTCCAATTTCTTTTTTAAGTTCAGATGCAGCTACACTTATTGTTGCAAGTGGTGTGCCCAATGAATGGGCTGCTGCCGCTGCTTGACCACCAAGGGACTCTAGCTCGTATTCTTTAGCAATTACTTGTTGTAATTTTTGTATAGCTTCAGATCTTCTTTTATTTTCCCCAGCAAATCGAATTCCAAAATAACTTAAAAAAGTTAAACCAATAATTATCGCAGCAAAATAACCTGTTAAGTATAGTTTTGGAAAAGTTAGTGATCCTTCATGAATCCCAGGTAAAGGATAATGAAAAATAGTTAAAAAAAACGAACACACTAATGTAATGATACCTAAAACTAAAGTTGTTCCCATACTTAAAAAAGTTGAGGAAATTATTGTTGGAATTATTATTAATATCGAAAATGGGTTAGATATCCCCCCAGTTAAATACAATAATAAAGTTAGTTGAATTAAATCGTATAAAAGAAAAAGACCTGCATAAAAATCTTTTACCTCTCTAAATTTTATTCTGAATTGAAGATAAATATTTGTAAGAAAACCTACCCCAATAACAAGAAAGGTCCATAAAATTGGTAAATCTAGATTGAGATAAAAATAAACAAAGCTAATTGTTAAAAACTGTCCAGTTATTGCAATCCATCTTAGGTATACAAGTGTTTTTCTATCTAAATTCAGATTTTCTCCTATCCTAAATAGATTAGAAAAATTCATCTTTTATCTAAATATCCAAATTAGCTACATCTAAAGCATTACTTGTAATAAAATCTTTTCTCGGAGCAACTTCATCACCCATTAATATTTCTATCATCTTTTGGTCTTCCTTAGATTTCTCTTTTGTTCCCTTCGTATACTGAACCCTCAACATGGTTCGGTTTTCGGGGTTTAATGTAGTTTCCCATAATTCTTCTGGATTCATTTCTCCTAATCCTTTAAATCTTTGTATTGAAAGTTTTTCTCTTTGTTCTTTCATAAACTTATTGTACTCCTCAGATCCTTTTTTTATTTTCTTACCGACCTTGTCAGAAGCTTTAAATATATAATCTTCTAGCGCTTTTTCATCCTTGATATAAACGCTTTTGTTAGACTTTGTTACTTTAAATAATGGTGGTTGTGCTAAATAAATATGTCCATTTTCAATTAGTTTATTAAAAGGGTGATTATTAAAAAAAGTCAGTAATAAAGTCCTTATATGTGATCCATCAACATCAGCATCAGTCATAATTACAATCTTATCATATCTTAAATTTTCAATGTTAAAATCTTTCGAACCAGTTCCTAAAGCATTAATTAAAGTTACAATTTCATTAGATGACATCATTTTGGATAATGCTTTTGTGGTGTAATCATCTCCATTTGATTTTCCGTTCACAAAAGTATTTAAAATTTTGCCTCTTAAGGGTAATACAGCTTGATATTCTCGAACTCTTCCTTGTTTCGCTGAACCACCTGCAGAGTCTCCCTCTACTATAAATAATTCTGTCCCCTCTTTTTTTTGTATTTGACAGTCAGCTAATTTACCGGGCAAGCCTGATAATTCGAATGCTCCTTTTCTTCTGACACTATCTCTTGCCTTTCTTGCAACATCTCTTGCCATTGCTGCTTGAGTGATTTTTTCTAATACTGATTTAGCAATTGATGGATTTTGATCAAACCATGTTGAAACTTTATCACTAATTATGCTTTCTACAATTAATCTAACTTCTGACGAAACTAATTTATCTTTAGTTTGTGAAGAAAATTTAGGATCTGGCATCTTAATTGATAACACTGCTGTTAATCCTTCTTTGATATCTTCACCAGATAAAGTGACTTTATTTTTTTTATTATTCCTTTCATTGAAATATTTATTTATCACTCTTGTTAGTGCGCTTCTAAAACCTAATAAGTGGGTGCCACCGTCTTTTTGTGGAATATTATTTGTAAACGGCAAAACATCTTCAGAATATCCAGAATTCCATTCAAAAGAGCATTCTACAATAACGTTATTTTTTGTTGCAGTTACATATACAGGTTTTTTGAATACTTCTTTTTCATTTTTATTAACCAAAATTGGCTTTTTATTGTTAATATGCTTTACAAATTCTACGATCCCCCCGTCATATTTATGAACGAATTCTTTCTCTTTTTTAGATGTCCCATCTATGAGAGTGATACTTATTCCTCTGTTTAAAAAAGCTAATTCTCTTATTCTTTTATCTATAATTGTAGAACTAAACTTGATTGATGAAAAAACTTCTGTAGAAGGTAAAAAATTTATTCTTGTTCCTTTCTTTTTTGTTTTTCCAATGAGCTTTAATGATTTTAAAGTGTTTCCATTTTTAAAAATTATTGAATATTCTTTCCCATCTCTATAAATGTTAAGCTCTAATTTTTCAGATAAAGCATTAACTACAGATACACCGACGCCATGAAGACCTCCGGAAACCTTGTATGAATCATGATCAAACTTTCCTCCAGCATGAAGCTGGGTCATTATTACTTCAGCAGCAGACATTTTTTCAGTCTTATGCATATCTACAGGAATACCTCTTCCATCATCTTCTACTGTAATAGTATTATCTTTATTAATTATAACTGTAATATTTTTACAGTAGCCCGCTAACGCTTCATCAATAGCGTTATCCATAACTTCAAACACCATGTGATGTAAACCAGAACCGTCATCAGTGTCTCCAATGTACATACCTGGTCTCTTTCTCACGGCATCTAAGCCTTTAAGAACTTTTATTGAGTCCGCACCATAAGAAGGATTGGGTTTTGAAGCAGAATTTTTTGACATTATTATAAATTAGATATTCATTTATAGCATTTTTTTAGGTTAATAGAAAACAGCAACCAAAGCTTGCTTCCTAAAATGATTTAATACCAATGCTTTTAGCTTAAAATAAAAAAAAATTTGTAAATTAAACAAAAATTAGATTTTCATAGGCATTATAACATAATAACTGTTTTTATCTGAAACATCTTCTATTAACACTGGAGAAACAGAATCTTTAAAATTCATTTTTAAATTTTTATCTTCAACTTCAGAAGCAATATCAACTAAATATTTTGAATTAAAACTTATATTTAAATTATCTGAATTAAATTTTGCTTGAATTACTTCATTTCCTTCTCCAGAATTAGCGCTGTTTACAGAAAGTTGGATATTTTCTTTGTTAATAGCTAATTTAACTCCTTCTTTTCTATCTAATGAAACGCTTGTTACTCTTTCGATAGAATTAATAAAATCCTTAGAAGGTACTACTAGAGATTTATCATTATTTGTAGGAACAACTTTCTTATAATCTGGAAATTTTCCATCTATAACTTTAGAAATCAACTTTATATTTCCTAAAATAAACTTGATTTTATTTTCACTTATTTGCATTGATAATTTTTCATTCGACTCGGTCAATAAAGAGCAAAGTTGAAAAACAGTTTTTCTTGGCAATATCAAAGATGAAAAATTATCTGAATTTTCTATTTCAAGACTACTAGATGAAAGTCTATGGCTATCAGTAGCAACTCCTGTTAAAAAATTCCTACCATGAGCTTCTGTTATGTGTAGAAAAACTCCATTTAAATAATGTCTTGTATCGTCATTTGAAATTGAAATCTTAGTCTTGTTTAAAAGCTTTAAAAATTTTTTATTATTTAATAAAATCTCTGAACCTTCAAATTCATCAGCAAATGTTGGAAAATTATCAGTTGGTAAACAAAGTAAATTAAAATCAGAATTGTCACTTTTCAAGCTAAGTTTATTTTCGGATTTTAAATCAAAATTCAATTCTGAATTTGAAGAAATTTTTCTCAATATATCATAAAGTATAGTAGCAGAAGTTGTTGTGCTTCCTTCTTTTATAGTTCTAACTTCACTGATCTCTTCATAAAATATTATATCAAGATCAGTTGCAACTATGGATAATTTATTATCTTTTAGTTGTAATAAAACATTTGAAAGAATAGGAAGTGTGTTTTTTTTTTCAACTACACCTTGAACAAAGTTTAATGATTTTAACAAGGTATCTCTTTTAACAACAAACTGCATTTATGTTACTGTTCTAGTAAAAGACTTTTAATTTGATTAATATTTTTTTTCATTTCGTCATCCTGCTCGGACAATCTCGTTATAGTTTTTACAGCATGTATCACCGTAGTGTGATCTCTATTTGCAAATCTTCTTCCTATTTCTGGTAAAGATCTAGTGGTCATTTTCTTAGCGAGGAACATTGCGATCTGTCTTGGTCTAGCTAAAGGTCTTGATCGTCTTTGAGAAAGCATTTCACTTAATTGTATATTAAAATAGTTAGAGACTATATTTTGTATCTTATCAACTGTTATAACTTTGTTCTGGCTGAACACATCCTTAAGTATATTTTTGCAATCACTTATTGTTAAAGTTTTATTATGAACTCTACTGAACGCTATAACTCGATTTAAAATACCTATAAGTTCTCTAATATTTGTTTTGCTTTCATTGGCAATATAGTTAATTACTTCTTCGCTTAAATTTATACTCTCTTTAAATTGATTTTGTATTTCTATTATTTTTTTTTTAATAATTTTTTCTTTTAATTCTAAATCAGGAATTTCTATATCAACTACTAAACCTCCAGCTAACCTTGATTTAATTCTTTCTTGCACTCTATCTAATTTCATTGGAGTTCGATCAGCAGATATAATGATCTGTGATCCTTTGTCCATTAAACTATTAAAAGTATGAAAAAATTCTTCCTGTAAACTTTCTTTTCCTCTTATAAACTGAATATCATCAATTATAAAAACAGATGATTTCCTAAAAAAATCCTTAAAATTCACCATATCATTTTTCTTTATAGATTTTATAAAATGATACATGAATCTCTCAGCTGAAATAAACATAACATTATTTTCAGATTGAAGATTTAATCCTATAGCATTTAGCAAATGAGTTTTGCCTAATCCCACCCCACCACAAATATACAAAGGATTATATCTTGATAAATGCTCACATACTTTTTTTGAATAAGATAAAGCTACATCATTACTTTTTCCTTGAATAAAATTATTAAAATTTAAATTTGGATTTAGTCTATTGTAATTTAATATAGAATCCTTGATTTCAGTTACTTTATTTAATTCATCTTTAAGGAGATCAGAAACATTTTTGTTTTCTTCAACTATTTTGAACTCTATTCTGTTAAGACTGAGTTTAAAGCTTTTAACCTGCTCTAAAATTTTATCTAAATATCTGGACACTATCCAATCTCTAAAAAATCTAGTTGGAACGCTAAGAATTAGATAGTCGTTGTATTCTTTAACCAGAGAAATTTTTTCTAACCAGCTGGTGTAAATTTCACTACCAAACGTCTTTTTAAAAGATGCTTGGATGTCATTCCAATCTAAAGTTTTTTCTTCTTCAGAAATATAAACGTTTTGTTTTTTTGCGCGAATTTTATCCATGTAATTAGTTTGTAAAAGAAATTCCTTTAAACGACTTTTAATAATCTTTTGCAACTATTCGTAGGTTGTAATTAAAAAAATATTTGATTAGGTTGTAATGTTAACGTCTTGATAGAAAAAAATTCAACTAAAAGAATAAACTATATTTTGATTTGTAAAACTAAATGTAGATTAAATTTTTTAAATTTATCAACTTAAAATTGTTTATTTAGATTAAATTTTCTTAGATATTCTAGAAATTTTCCTAGAAGCTTTCCCTTTGCTGACCACGCCTGATTTAGCAACCTGCATTAGAATTGATTGAAATTTTGGAAAATATTTTTTAGTTTTTGTTTTATCTTTTGATTTTATTAATAAATCCATATGCTTAACAGCATTTTTATACTTGCTTTTTCTTATTTTGTTGATTTGGGTTTGCTTTTTTACCCTTCTTACCCTTCTAATCGCTGATTTTGTGTTAGGCATATTTTTAGGATTTTATATATGGGCAATGTAATACGGTCAACTTTATTATTTTTGACATTTAGCGCAATAAAAAGATGCTCGATTAGCAATTAAAATTTTAATTATATTATTATGGCAGTTTTTGTTAGAACATTTTTCTCCTTTTTTTCCGTAAACGCTAAAATGTTGCTGAAATAAACCTTTTTTTCCATTGCTACTAGAAAAGTCTTTTATTGAAGAACCCCCTAGAGCAATAGCTTGTGACAAGATTTCTTTAGAATATTTTATGATTTTTTTAATTTCACTATCTAGGAGATTTTGAATTTTTTTTGTAGGTTTTATACCACTAAAAAAAAGTATTTCATTTACATATATATTTCCTAGTCCAGATACAAATTTCTGATCCATTAAAATGTCTTTAGTAGTCCTATTTCGTCCAAGTATATATTTTTTAAAATAGTTGAAATTAAATCTTTTGCTTAATGGTTCGGGACCTAAATTTTTAAGATGTAAATTTTTTTCTAGGGTAAATTTACTCAAAAACTTTATAAAACCAAACTTTCTTACATCATTATAAATTAGTTTTTGACCTTGGGATAAATTAAAGACTATTCTGTCGTGCTTTTTATCTTTGTTATCATCTATATTATAATAAAAACTTGTTTTGTATTTAGTATTTTTTTTATTAATAAAAAAAAACTTTCCCGTCATTCCTAAATGAACTAACATAACGATATCTTTATCGAAGAAAAACAATAGAAATTTTGACCTCCTTGAAATTTTTTGTAGTTTTAAGCCAATAATTTTTTTTATTTGTTTTTTATCAACTTTATATCTTAATCTGCCATCATTGATTTTAACTGATTTTATAATTAAATTTTGGGTTTTGTTAATTAAAGACCTTTTAACAACTTCAACTTCTGGTAATTCTGGCATATAATTAA
>MDTB01007421.1_pt1 | contig 10457 bp, 8 predicted proteins | sample 811161 | NCBI WGS metagenome assembly MDTB01 (sample SAMN05326650, study PRJNA326480) | marine metagenome | isolation source: seawater | place: Mediterranean Sea | collected 2009
ATATCATTAATTTTGAAATAGGGACCTAATAATGAAACTTTTTTACAGTCCACCATCACCATTTGCTCGAAAGGTGCTTGTAACCTTAATTGAAACTGAACAAATTGATGATGTGGAACTAGTTCAAGTAAAGGTTGGCCCGTTAGACCCAGGTGAAATAGTTCCAAGTTTTAACCCGCTAGGTAAAATTCCGACATTAATACTACCGGATGGTGAACCACTTATTGATAGTAAACTCATTTGTCGGTATTTTGGAGATATAAAAAATAGTCCCAATGATATTGAACTTTATCCCTCCGGAATAGATCTCTGGCCTGTTCTCAATTTAGAGGCACTAGCCGATGGCATAATGGAAGCTGCTATCTTATTAGTCTATGAAAAAAGAATTAGAGATAAAGAATTTCGAGTTAAGTCATGGGTGGATGCACAAAAACTTAAGATCACTAGGACATTAAGTTTTCTTGAAGGTCAACAAACAACTTTTAGTAAAGACTTAAATATTGGAAGTTTGACTATTTGTATAGCTTTAGATTACCTTGATTTTAGGCATGCTGACATGGAGTGGAGACTAAATTGTCCACACCTAGCTGACTGGCATTTAGAGATTAAAAACAGAAAGAGTTTGGCCAGTACCCTACCACATGACTGAGACCAAAATGAGACTACATCACAAGATATTTAATTTCATCTTATGCTAAAATTTCCTCCGGAAAGAATAATCTGTCTAACAGAAGAAACGGTAGAGACACTCTATTTATTAGGAGAAGAAAAAAGGATTGTTGGAGTTACTGGTTATGCTATTAGACCAAAAAGAGTGCGAAAGGAAAAACCTAGAGTAGGATCTTTCGTCTCAGGAAAAATGCATAAAATCAGAGATTTAAATCCAGACCTAATTCTTACTTTTTCTGATGTACAAGCAGAATTAACAAAGCAACTTATATTAGAGGGGTTTAATGTTATTTGCTTTAATCAGCAAAGTATTTCTGAGATCTTTAGTATGATAGAGTATCTGGGATGTTTGGTAGGAAAAACTAGTGAAGCTTCCAAATTTGTAAAAAAAATAAAATTAAAGATCAATCTTATTAAGAGAGAAAAAGATACACCTAGACCTAAAATATATTTTGAGGAATGGGATGATCCTCATATTTCTGCAACTAGATGGGTATCAGAAATAGTAAAAATAGCAGGTGGTGAGGATATTTTTTCGGTAAAAAGCAGACAACATAAGGCCTTAGAAAGAGCTATAAGCTCGGATGAAGTTATTAAAAAAAATCCTGACATAATTTTTGCTTCCTGGTGTGGGAAAAAAGTAAATTTTCAAAAAATAAAGGAAAGAACAGGTTGGGATTCCATTAGCGCCGTTAGGACAAATTCATTGTTTGAAATTAAGTCCCCAATTATTTTACAACCTGGACCAGCAGCTCTTACCGAAGGATTACTTCAGATACATAGCCTTATAAAAGATTGGAGAAATCGAACCTCGACTTAGTTTACTAATAGCTATATTGTTACAGATCTATAGAGGACAGAATAACTCAAGGCAATAAGCCAGTTAGTGTTTGGCCTCTATCCAAGAGTAAAGTAGATTTACCTATCGGATTAGCGCGATGGTTTTTGGTCATAGATTTCAAATTGACGCGATTTTATATGCTTTAATACTCCATCTATCAATTTCTTAGGCCTTTCTTCTAGAATTTTAGCACTCTTTAATAGATATTATTGTTTTCAATATTTTTTAATTTGTTGTCATGTGAGTTATCTCTTCATTCTAACTTTTTGATTTCTTTTTAACTTAAATCAAAGTTACTCTTTCTAAAATTTTAATCTCATCATTTTTTATAGAAATTGAAATGGATTTTTTACTACGATGCCTTCTGGTTTGTCAGGTGTTACTACAGAGTATGGGGGGATATCTTTCCTTACTACTGAACCAGCACCAATTAATGAATTATGCCCAATTCTCGTGTAGGGGGTAATTGTACTTCCAAAGCCCAAAAAGCACTTTTCTTCGATTTGGACAAAACTCCCTACTTTTACCCCTGGGGCGATATAACTTAAATCACCAATAGTAGTATCATGACCTATGAATACACCCGAACGTATTTGAACCAACCTACCTATAAAGCAATCAAAATCAATAAAAGAATTATGAAAAATTTGCGTTCCGTTCCCTTTTTTGGGGGGATCAAGGCTGTCAGAAAAGTCAAAACCAGGGAATTTTAATCCTAAATCATTTAACCTTATATAAGTTTTTTCTAAAAATGTTGGCCCTTTTTTATTTTCAAATGTAAAGCCAAGAAAGATAGAACAATTTATATCCTTAATTTTTTCTAATGTAATTTGTGGAATTATTAATTTCTTATTTGAGATGTAATCTTTATCAATTAAAAATGCATCGATTTTACTATCCCCAAATTTTTCTATAGTTCTTCTTACTAATTCTGCATATCGAAGATTTCCAAATATGAGATTCATAAATATTTTCCTTATGTTTTTCACAAACTACTATTTTAGACAATAAATGCGCCTTAGGTGATAACATTTATCCAAAATCATATACTTATAAGCATAACGATTATTCACAAAAATTAATATTGGAGATTAGATTATATTAAATTCAAATGAATTTTTAAATTATTCGAGTAGGCAGTCTGATGTTATGAAAATAGCAATGATGAAACCCTACTTTCTTCAATATTTTGGTAATTTTAAACCGATATAAGCATTGGAAAAGTTATTAGTTATGACGATTTCAAATCTACAAAAAAATGATAGATAAATAGGAATAGACTATTATAAAAAAGGAAAAGTAGAGTATTTACTGTACCCATTCAAAAAAGCTCAAACCCTTAGTTGATAAGATATAAGAAATTACGTTTTGATTTTGGAAAGGAGAAACTAATGAGGAGGTTTTTCAGAATATAAAGAAAAGCAATGTATTTTAAGGAAAGTTTTCTTATGGTTGTACCAATAATTTCTTTCCAGGAGAAATATCTTCTCACTTATATTTAAAATTTAATTATTCAAATATCCAAATACGCAAAATATTATAAAAGAAACCAAAATCATAAAATCATCAAATTTAAGTTTAAAAAAGGAACTTTTGCTGAGAACTGTATTATAAATTATTGCAAGATACTAAGCCCTAGTGGATATTTAAATTCCATGAGTGTTAAAAATTACTATTCTAAGAATAAATTTAAAAAGCATGATAGATATTGAGTTTTCTTAATGTTCAATGAATTTCTAAAGTAAAAAAATGTACAGGAAAAAGTTTGTAATAGAATTATTTAGAGTTAGTATCTTTTATGGAATGAATGTTGCTTTATGAACTCCGATTCGTCGATAATTAATTTTTAAAATCATGGCTATTTATAAATCTAGGAAAAAAGAGAATTACGAACCGTTACACGAAGTAATTCCTTTGAATGCTCCATTTTCTATTTTAATTGACTCTACTAGTATTTGTAATTTCAAATGTTTTTACTGCCCAATGAGTACGGATAAAAATAAGGATATTACAAAAAGAGTTAATAAGCATATTGATTCCCAATTATTTCGTAAAATCATAGATGATATAAGCGAATTTAAAACTAAAATAAAAATGCTAGAGTTAGGAATGCACGGAGAGCCATTTGCAAACCCCAAACTTGCTGAAAATGTATCTTATGCAAAAAAAAGTGGCTATTTTGAAAGAGTCGGTGTGGTAACCAATGGATCCTTACTTACCCCGAAAAAAGTAATGCCTGTAGTTGAGGCTGGTATAGATCAGATTGATATATCGTTAAACGGTACTTCAGACGAACATTTTAAGGAAATAACGCAAACAAAGGTTAGCTTTAAAAAATTTGTAGATAATTTACGATATCTTTATCAAAATAAAAATGACACAAAAATTACTATAAAAATGATGTCAGAGAGTTTAGACAAAAATCAAAGGGAAATCTTTTTTAATACGTTTTCTCCTATAGCAGATCAAATATTTTTGGAACACCTTGTCCCATATTGGAATGATGCCCTTGATTTTGAGTGGCCCGAAGCAAACAAGACAATGTTGGATGAAAAAGTACACTATAATGCAGAAGTCTGTCCTTTCCCATTTTATAAAATGAGAATTACCTCTGATGGAAAAGCATTACTTTGTTCGGCTGACTGGGATCACTTAAGACCAATAGGAGACTTAAATTTTCAATCTATTAAAGAGATATGGGAATCTGATAAATTAAGAGATATACAACTTAAATTTCTTAAAAATCAAAGAAATCAACTTGATGGTTGTAAAGACTGTCAAAATTTCAGATATACCCAACTTGTCCACCTAGATCCACATAGAGAGCAAATTTTAGAAAATTTTATAAGTAAAAGAAATTGTTCATGAATTTTTAACAAATGTTTTAAATTAGATCAATTTCAAAACTTTCATCGATTAAACATTCAAGTTAATTTGGTTAACAATAAATCAAATCTATAGTAGGAACTATATAGTAATTCGGGTTGATCTATAAATTTAGCTTTCCATCCAGTTTTTTTTGCCAAATTAATTAAATCTTTTTTATCCCACCAAGTTCCAAGATGTGGTTTGTCTTCTTCTAAACTCTTTAGATAGAAATCGTATTTTTTATTAGTGTTATAGAAGCTACGAATTAATCTTCTATCAGGTATTCCACCAATAAATATTTTGGATTTGCTACAAGAATTTATATACAACTTTTCTAAAAGAGAATTAAATTCGCATTTATTCATATGCTGTAATACTTCAAATAAAATTATTATGTTTGCATCATCTGTATGATGTGGCTTCAATTTATTTATATCAAGTAATTCATACCAAACATTAGAAAACTTATTTAAGTTTTTTGCCTCATCAATATGTAAAGAACTAAAATCGTAGCCTCTTATAGATTTAACATTTGTGGCTAAAGATCGTGTTAAAATGCCGTTTCCACAACCTAAATCTACTACAATATCAGTTTCTTTCAAAAAAAGATTTTTTCGAATATGCTTTATTATTAAATCGACTTGTGACCATGGTATTTCCTTTCCATTGATAGTTTTTCCTACCTGCTTTAAAAAAGATTCTCTATTTTGTAGAAATTTTTCTTCAAAATGTTTTCGCCAGTAGAATTTCACCAATGTTGATCCTTTAATTTCTCCTATTCTGCATTCTCTATAAGTTTATTAAGTTTAAATACTACCTCACTTTATAGTGTAAGCAATAGGAGTCCATGAATTCTTCATAGAACGAATTTCAATTTCTGGGAGCAACTCATGAATTGCCAAAGTTTCACCTGGAGCAAGTTCATAAGAATATTGATCGAAAACCATAATACCCCCTTTATTTAATCTCTCCCAAAAGAAAGGAAGGCATGATTTTACTACATCATATTTTCCGCAATCCATGTTAATCAATTTAAACCGTAAATGTTGATGAGTTTCAAAAAATTTACATATTTCGGATCGTAAATCTAAATTGTGAATCTTCAAGATATTATCAAGCTGTTGCAATTTATTAAGCTTCTTAATTTGATTAAATTCTGAATAATACCCTCCATCCGTTGTAAGTTTTGAGTCTTTCTCTCCAACTAATTGTCCCTTAAACCAATCAAAGCCATGACAAAGAGTGTGTGATTCTGATTCAAATATTTTTATTAACTTAGCAAAGAGAAATGAGGAACCACCTTTATATATACCAACGTCAGCAATGTGTCCTGCTAAATTGGAAGTTAATTTATATAATTCATACAAAGTCAGAATTCTGTTAAGAGACATATGACCTATATATGATGTTGAGTTAAAAATTATATCTTCAATTTTAACTTCAGATTTATTTAAATAATCAACATAATTATAAAATTTTTTCCTTCGATGATTAAATTTAACACTTTCCAAATTACCATATTTATAATCTTCTTTTTTTGACATTTTTAACTCTGCTTGATAGATTTTTTTGCTCTTATTTTTTATATCAATTATAGAAATTTCTAAAGTTTATTTTTTCATCAAGTCTAAGTTGTAAAAGAGTTATGAACTATAAAAATAGAGATTAAGTTAAAGCCACAATCCTTTTAAACCTAGATTTTTTTCATTTTGGACATTAATAGCCAAAAAAAGGATAAGACAATAGCTTGCAGTGAGTTTAATTAGTTAATTTTTAAAAGTTCTTGAAAAAAACATAAGCATGTGTGAGATTTATACAAAGAGAATATCTAAGAATATCAGTAAATTATAAGTTAAAATGAATTTAATCAGTAACACGAAATCTAATAAAAAAAAATATCCCAACGCAAGTGAAACCAAAGTTCTTTTCTACCATTTTCCACCAGAAGAAGTATGGCCAGTACCTTTTTTTTCTAATCACATGATAGTGATAGGGCCGGCTTTAAAAAAAGAAGTATCACTTCATGACAGGTCTGGTGATAGTTATATAAAAAAAAGAATACATGTTCAAAAGGGTGTTTGTGACCTTAATCCATTAATTGAACAAGTTTCTGAAGTCTTTGAACCAGAAGTTTTAATTTGCTGGTATGATACTAATCGAAATAGTTTTTTGGTAAATCTTGATTGCTTCAAAGGGTTAAAAGTAATGCTTTGTGGTGATTGTCACCATTTGTATAGACCCGTTGAATTAAATTTACTTTATTCTAAGAAGGAAAATTTTGATTTTGTATTTAATGGTGATTTAAGATTTTCAAAAATTTTTGAAAATTATAATCCACAGAAAAATTATTGGTTGCCAGGCTTGATCTCGAAAGAGAATTTTATGGTTCCACAAAAAAAACCAATAAATGAAATTCTCCATATCGGAAGTACTTCCAAGTTTCATATCATCCGCAACCAGTATTTGAGAAGTTTTAGTAAACTTTCTCTTCCAGTTAACAACTTGCGTGTTCAACATGACAAAGTATTTAGAGTATATAATAAATATGCATTAACAATTAATATTGATTTAAATGGTGATATGAATGCACGTTGGTATTATGTTCCAAGTGCTGGGGGGGTTTTAATATCTACTAAACTTTCAGATTCAACAGGGTACCAAAAAATATATTCTAACAAAGAAGTTCCCACTTTTTCTTCACCAAATGAAGCTTACGAACTTTTAAAAAAATACTTAATAAATACAGAACTCCGCTACGAAACTGCACTAAGGCTTCAAAAAAAATATAAAGAAACAGTTAGTAGAACCATAGTTTTAGAACTTTTTTGGGACTTAATAAATTCAAAGAAAATAGACTCCTTCTTTATCAATACTATGATGGATTATTCTTCTATTATTAAAGCGTATGATAGTAAGTTAGAATGGTCCAATTTAATGGCATATCAAACTGTACAAGAATGTATAAGAATTAGTTCAAAAGTGAAGTTGATCATTGATAGTGAGGAGGAAAAAAATATTAATCTTCTACGAGACTTCAAAGAAATTGAGGTGTCATTAATAAGTGAAAAAAATAAAAAATCTGAAACCAAAATAGTTAAACAAAATTTTCCTTATGATGCTCAAATTTTAATTACTGATAATAGTAAAATAAGTAATTCTTTTGATTCTGATCTAATTATTCAACAAAATGAAATTAATGAAAATCCTATTATTGGTTATAGGATGCTCAGCAAACATAGAAATTTTTCAGTCTTTAAAAAGGATACATTAAATGAGTTTAATGAAATATTTAATCTCAAAGGTCCCAATTCTCTTAAGTATATCTTCTCTTATCCCCACTACTCAGCCTATAAAAATCAAAAAAATCCTAATTTAAGAAAGAGTAATAAAAATATATTAATAATTGGCGAATCAGATAAAGCCAAAAATTGTATAGAAAGTTTATTTAATAAAACCAATTTTTGCAGCATGTCATCCTTTAAAGAAGTTCCTTTTTTTGACAAAAAATCTGAAGTTTTTGATATAATTATTTTATTTGATGACAGTGACTCTATAAGTAGTTTAGCTGAAAAACTTGATTTTATTTATGGATTGATGAAACTAAGTGGTGTTTTTTTATTTCTTTCCGCAAGGTTTGTGTTGGGACCTTATGGCTGGGAAAAAACCCATCCTATAGATGTATTTAAGTACTCCATGAAAATAAAACCCTGGTTACACTTAGAAGAAGTAATTAGGGCTTTTGGAGGAAAACCTTTTGATTCAGATGATTTTGAAAAAGAACTTTATAGCATATTCCAGCAAAAAAATATTAAAAAACACAGGTTCTTAGATTATAATCATAAATGTATAGAAGCAGAGTTTATCAAAAGTGGTTATCAAATTATAAATAATCAATTATTATCAACTCCCACTCAACCTCCTTTTAAATTAAATATTAATGGCTCTTATGTTGATTTGAATTCCTATGGAAGTATTTCATTACTTGAAAAGTTTAATTGGTTGGACGAACGCGAGGAAGTGTATTATGAAGACAATTTACTTTATAGTAGTACAAAGTAGGTTGTTTTCATGATATTTGCAAAAAACTGATCATATAAATTTAAATAGTCATCAGAATCTGTCTCGTAAATTCTATCCACATTTTTGAAAACTTAGCTTTCTATTTCGTTTTCTAAATTCAATTCTTTCCAAGCCTCCTTATACCTTGTAAGAATTGAACAAATCCTATTACCAATTAATCCCCACCCCTTTGGTATTCAAATTTGAGATACCTTCTGCTTTAAGGTGTTTGGATATTTTCTTATAACTTAATTTCTCATCCCTTAATGACTGAATGAGTTTATAAAGTTTTAGATGCTTGTCGGAATATTGGTAGGTATTATATTGGTGTTCAAGTTTATTAAATTGAATTGGGATAGTAAAAAATATACAGGTATTGGGTTTAAAACTACTACTAGAGTAAAGAAAGCAACCTCATATAAAAATTACTCCAGAGTGACCAAATTGATGTGAGAATTAAGATCAATCAAATCTCCCACAAGGTTACTATAGCCCGTGGCTTTAAAATCACTCCTCTTGAATTTTGCTAAAATGTGAAACTGGAGATTACTTTTATTCTGGGATTCTAACACTTCGGGGTTCTCAAGTTTTGCTGACAGCGTAATTCTTTTGGTTATGCCCCTGATTGTTACGTTCCCTTTAATTTTAAACACATACCCTTTTTCTAACTTTAAACTCTTACTTTCAAATAAAATATATGGGTATTTTTCTGCATAAAGTACCGATGGACCTAACATTGCTTTTGTCGCCAAAAAAAAACCAGCCGAACTCGAATTTAAATCAAATTTTAAACGCAGCTTTGAACCTTCTGGATTCTTAAAGTTAATTGCAAAAAAACTATCCTTAAGGGAAAAAAAACCCTCAAGAGGTAATACCCCAATATAATATTGGAACTTAATTTTTTGAGCGGTTAGAACAGTATAATCAGCTCCTGGAGAAGTGGTAGGTAAAAAAGAGCTTGTTAAAAATAATAGAACGAGTAATGCTCTTTTAAATTTTTTCATATAGTACTCATTTAGCAGTTAAAGTTTTACAATGTATATTTCACATTTTAAAACAAAGTGATATATTGAGCTAAGGATAAGGTTTTGTCTTTTCCACGAAAACCAAATAGCATGTGAAATATTGTACATTATTCTCGTAACTTTCCAATGGTTGTTGAACCACTGTCGTAAGTCCTCTTATTAAATGCCTGATTTAAATACGTTTCTATAATTTTAGGTATTTAAACTATACTTTAAGAAGCTCTTTTGAATATTACCTCTAAAGATTATCTGGTTATTTTTGCCAAAATGATGGGAAACTGGGCTGATTTTAGTTGCGTTTTATCAGTTCCAATCCTGCTTGATGTGTTTTTTACATAGCTTTAGGTTATGGCATTTGGAATCAGAAAATCTTCAACCACAAAGCCATTATCCAGTGAAAGCCCAACATTTATATAATCGTAATTATTATCCAAGTGTAAGCTTTTTATGTTCTCATCTTTAATAGTGATTTGCTTATGAATCCCAAATTTTTCTGTTGCTGTCATAAAGTCAGCATCTATCCAAGTATAATTGGAATATGCTTTGCCATAATCTATATCTTCAGAGTTTTTGGAGGTAAAACTCACGCTGTATTGCTTTCTTGAACTCCCAATATTTCCTTGAAAACTATCGGAACTTATTTTTAAATTTTGCAAAAGTGGATTGTCCTCAATATGTATTGTCATTTTTCCATTTTTGATGTCCAGGACAACATAGTCATACTCGTCAGGAGTAGAAGGATTAGCATCCTTCTTGTATAAAATTAAATCTCCTTTGAAGTCTGTGCTCTTCAGCTCTAAAGTGTAGGGCTTGTTTTTCTTACTACTATCAATCTCAAAAACATTTTTTCCTATTTCACTTGCGTAGATTAAAGATCCAGAATTTGGAGAAACAACGGAAGACTGGTTTGTAGTGATAAAATCTAAAATTTTGGTAAATGTAGGATCATTTTCAAACGGTAAATGATGTCCTGCAGCGGAACTTCTTATATCTAG
>MDTB01077770.1_pt1 | contig 10457 bp, 7 predicted proteins | sample 811161 | NCBI WGS metagenome assembly MDTB01 (sample SAMN05326650, study PRJNA326480) | marine metagenome | isolation source: seawater | place: Mediterranean Sea | collected 2009
ATTTAGATTGGCCAGGTTTTCTTTTATCCAATTCTATTTGAATATCTTGTTCTTTTAGTTGAATTAATGGTGGACAACCATCAATTATACAACCAATAGCTGGACCATGAGATTCTCCCCAAGTAGTGAAACGAAAAACCTTTCCAAAAGTATTAAATGACATTATTTATATTATATAGATTATTTTGTTAAAATTATGAATCAAAAAAACTCTTTAGGACTGAATAGATGCTTTTTAGATCTAAAAGATCCATTTGAACTATTTGGGATTTGGATGAATGAAGCAAAAAATAAGGAATTAAATGACCCAAATGCACTTGCTCTATCAACTTCAGACAAAAAGGGGAACCCATCAGTAAGAATGGTTTTACTCAAGGACTTTAATAAAGAGGGTTTTACTTTTTATACTAATTTGAATAGCCAAAAAAGTAAGGAGATAACTGATAACCCAAAAGGATCGATGTGTTTTCATTGGAAAAGTCTCTTACGACAAATTAGAATTTCTGGAAGTATTTCTAAAGTTAATAATCAAGTTGCTGATAAATATTTTAGTTCTAGGAGCTATGAAAGTAGAATAGGTGCATGGGCATCAAATCAAAGCTCGATTCTTAAAAATAGAGAGGAATTGATTTCTTCAATCTCAAAATATAAAAATAAATTTAATGATCCAAAAAATGTTCCAAGACCAGAACATTGGTCTGGCTGGATACTTTCTCCTAGTATTATAGAGTTTTGGTTAGATGGGGAAAACCGTATTCATGAAAGACTACAATATATTAAAAATAAAAAAGGAGGTTGGGAAAAAAATTTATTAAGCCCTTAAAAATTTCTTTCTAAACTAAATGAAGTTAAATTTTGTAAAATTTTTTTTTCTTCTGACTCGCTAAATATAATTAAGGAATTTGAAGCAAGATCAATAAAGTATTCAGCTTTTTTATAACACTCATTTATAATATTGTGTTTTTTAATTAAGTTAAGTGTATAAGATAAATCGGATCGAGTCCTTTCTTTTTTTGAAAAAAAATTATTTATATTTTTTTTTTCATCAACACTTATTTTTTGAAATAATAAAATTATTGGCAATGTTATTTTACCTTCAAAAAAATCTTTTCCGACTTTTTTTCCAAAAAGCTGAAGTTCTGAGTTATAATCTAAAGTATCGTCTGCAATTTGAAAAGTTAATCCAAGATTTTTTCCATAAAATTCTAAAGCATCTTTTTCTTTATTTTGAGAATTTGATAAAATAGCACCGACTTTTGTTGCTGCTGCGAATAATGCTGCTGTCTTTGAAGAAATAATTTTTAAATAAGTTTCTTCAAGCATATCTGTTTCGCCTTTGTGCTGAAGTTGTAAAATTTCTCCTTGAGCTATTTGAGAAGAAGTAGAAGACAAAAGTTTTAAAACTTCAATATTTCCATCTTCTACCATCATTTCAAAACATCTACTTAATAAATAATCTCCAACAAGAATAGAAGATTGATTCCCCCAAATTGAATTTGGTGTTTTTTTTCCTCTTCTAATATCGCCTAGATCTATAACATCATCATGCATTAAGGTTGCACTATGAATTAATTCTACACATGCAGCTAAATTTATATCTCTACCACCTTTTGAATAGCCACAAAGTTTGGCAGCCCCTAAAGTTAATAGAGCTCGCAGTCTTTTCCCACCAGTTTGAATATGATATTTAGTCATTTTTTGAACTAAATCCACATTACTGTTTAATTTTGATTTAATTTTTTCATCTACTAAAACCAATTTTTCATCAACTGAATTTTTTAGGTCAAAATAAGAATTATTTATTTGGTTTTTTAGTTGAATTACTGTTCCCATGAAATCAAGTTAATCTAATTAAGAGCCATTTATTACTTATCAATTGACGCACCTTAATCTTCAACTATAAGTAGACTTTATATTAAATCAAAAATTCTATAAGGATTGACAATGTTCTCTTTTTTTAAAAAGAAAAAAATAGTAGCACACATTAAACTAAATGGGGTTATAGGTAATGTTGGTAAATTTAAACAAGGAATTGACTTTTCTGGTCAAGAAGAAATTATAGAGAAAGCTTTTTCACTGAAGAAAGCAAAAGCAGTTGCAATAACCATTAATTCTCCAGGAGGTTCACCCGTACAATCCCATCTAATTTATAGATTTATAAGATATCAAGCTAAGAAAAATAAAAAAAAAGTTATAGTATTTGCAGAGGATGTAGCAGCATCTGGTGGATATTTGATTGCATGTGCCGGAGATGAAATTTATGCAAACTCAAGTTCAATTATTGGATCCATTGGAGTGATTTATTCATCTTTTGGATTTACAGAGTTGATAAAAAAAATAGGTGTTGAAAGAAGAGTACATACGGCAGGAAAAAACAAAAGTACACTTGATCCATTTCTAGACGAAAAAAACGAAGATGTAGAAAGATTAAAAAATATTCAACTTGATTTACATAAAGATTTTATAAATGTAGTTGAAAAAAGTAGAGGAACTAAACTTAATAAATCTGGTATCGAGTTATTCTCAGGGGAATTTTGGTCTGGCAGTAAAGCCAAAGATCTTGGATTAATAGATGGTTTGGGTAATGCAAGTGAAATTCTTAGAGAAAAATATGGCGATGATATTATTATTAAAAAATTTGAAAAATCAAAAAGTTGGTTATCTAAAAAACTATCTTCGAGTAATAAGATGGATCAATTAGTTAATGTTATTGAAGAAAGATCTATTTGGCAAAAATATGGTTTCTAAAAAGAAAAAAATAAAACCAAAATTTCAATCATTCCAAGAAACTATTTTAAATTTACAAAAATATTGGAATAAAAATGGATGTATTATTTTACAACCTTATGATGTTGAGGTTGGGGCAGGAACTTTTCATCCAGCAACAACTTTAAGATCTTTAGGACCAAAACCTTGGAAGACAGCTTATGTTCAGCCATCAAGGAGGCCAACCGATGGAAGATATGGAGAAAATCCAAATCGACTTCAACACTATTATCAATTTCAAGTACTTATAAAACCTTCACCAGATAATATAAAAAAACTTTATTTAAATAGTTTATCAGTAATAGGAATAAATTATAAAGATCACGATATTAGATTTGTAGAAGACAACTGGGAAAGTCCAACTTTAGGAGCGGCCGGCTTAGGCTGGGAGGTTTGGTGTGATGGAATGGAAATTACTCAATTTACATATTTTCAACAAATGGCAGGAATAGAGTGTAAACCTGTATCCGTTGAGCTAACTTACGGTCTTGAAAGAATTTGTATGTTTACACAACAAAAAAAAAATGTGTTTGATCTTTTGTGGAATGATGAGGGAATAACTTATAAAGATGTATTTCATCAATCAGAAAAAGAATTTTCAGCTTATAATTTTGAATATGCAAATGTTGATAGCTTATTTAAGATTTTTGATATGATAGAAATTGAAGCTAAATCTCTTATAGAAAAAAAAATATCTTTACCAGCTTATGATCAATGTTTAAAAGCTAGCCATGTCTTTAATATCCTCGATGCAAGAGGAGCAATTAGTGTAGCTCAAAGAGCTGGTTACATTGGCAGAATTAGAGATATTACAAAGGGCGCTGCAGAAATTTGGCTTAATAGCCAAATAAAATAATGTCTGAATTTTTATTAGAACTTTTTACAGAAGAAATACCAGCTGAGTCACAAAGAAATGCAAGATCAAGTATTTTAGAAAATTTTAAAAAGTTATTTGAAGAAAAAAAAATAAAATTTAATAAAGGGACGTCTTTTTCAACGCCCAATAGACTTGTTATTTTATTTGAAGGTCTAATGAAGGAAGTAACTCAAGAAAGTGAGGAAATAAAAGGACCTAGAGTAGACTCACCAGAAACAGCACTAGATGGCTTTTTGAGATCTAATAAAATTGATAAAAAATTTGTTTATAAAAAAAATACAGAAAAAGGTAACTTTTATTATTTTAAAAAATCATCTCAAAAAATCAAAACTGTTGATTTACTTAAAGAAAATTCGCCAAAAATTTTAGACAAAATTATGTGGAAAAAAGCAATGCGGTGGGGTGATTTTGATTTAAATTGGTCAAGACCTTTAAAATCGATAATGGCAATATTTGATAAAAAAAACATCGATTTTAAATACCACCACCTAAACTCTTCCAATACAACGTTTATTGATAAAGAACATGAAGAAAAAAGAAGAATTTTTAAAGATTTTAAAAGTTATAGAGATTTTTTAAAAAAATCTGGGGTCATCATAGATCAAAACAAAAGAAAAGATCTTATAGTGAGAGAACTTAATAAAGTATCAAAAAGAAAAAACTATTTAATAGAAATAAATCATAAATTATTAGAAGAAGTCACAGATTTAGTTGATCAACCAAATATTTTAATTTGTAAATTTGATCAAAAATATTTAGAAATACCCAAGGAAATATTGATTATCACAATGCAATATCATCAAAAATATTTTCATACATTAGATAAAAAAGGAAATATTACTAATGAGTTTCTTGTAGTAGCAAACAATAAAGATTCCAAAGGTTTAATTAAATTAGGAAATGAAAGAGTCGTTGAAGCAAGACTTAATGATGCTCAATTTTTTTGGGAAAAAAATAAATCACAAAACCTGGTTAAACAAATTACAAAATTAAAAACAATGAATTATTTCAAAGGATTAGGCACTTATTTCGATAAAGCTCAAAGAATGAGAAAACTGAGTGGCATGATTTCTGATAATCTATTAATTAGCAAAGATAAGGCTGAGTTGTCCGCAACTATTTGTAAGGTAGATTTAATTTCAGATTTAGTTGGAGAGTTTCCAGAACTTCAAGGTATCATGGGAGGTTATTTTGCAAATTCTCAAGGTTTCGACAAAGAGATTTCATTAGCTATCAGTGAACATTATTTACCAATAGGATTTGAAAGCAGAGTACCCAAAAAATTGTTTAGTATATCCTTAGCTGTAACAGATAAGTTAGACTCATTAGTTGGATTTTTTGGTATTGGGGAAAAACCGACCAGCTCAAAAGATCCATATGCCCTTAGAAGATCAGCACTTGGAGTTGTCAGATTATTAATTGAAAATAATAAAGAATTTAAAATAAAAGATTTGATATCTTATTCTATTTCACTTTATGAAGAACAGGGATTCAAATTTTCAAATGGATTTGTTCAAAAAGAATTATTAGATTTTCTAGTAGATAGATTAAAGTTTTACATGAAGAATAAAAATATTAGAAATGATATTATAGAAGCAAGTACAAATTCTTATGGAATTGAAAATATAACAAAAACATTTCATAAGGCTTTAATATTAAATAATATTGTGAACAAACAGATTGGAATTGATATAATTTCAAGTTACAAGCGAGCTTCAAACATTTTAGAAAATGAACTAAAAGATAAATCTTTAGAACTTTCTAATTCAACAGATCCTGGTAATTTTAAAAACGAATATGAGAAAAACTTATATAAAAAAATTCAGGAACTAAGAAAATATTTTATTAATATAAATAAGGACGAAAATTATAATGATACACTTACTACTTTGGCTAGTGCTAAGACTGTTATATTTGAATTTTTTGATAATGTTATTGTAAATGATGAGGATAAAAGTATTAAAAAAAATCGTTTGGAACTTTTACAAATGTTATGTAAAACCTTTGAAAATTATATAAATTTTTCAAATATAGAGAGTAGTTAGTGAAGAAATTAATTTTAAATTTTAAATCTAAAGATCTAAAAAAAATTAAAAATCCTATAAATTTTTTAGGAGGAAAGGGTTCCAATCTGTCACAAATGGGTCGGATGGGACTTCCGGTACCTCCAGGGTTTACAATTTCAACAGATGTATGTGAATTATTTTTTAGAAATAAGAAAAAAATAAATTCTAAAATCTTAAATAATATTATGAAAGAATTAAAAGTCATTGAGAAAGAAACTGGAAAAAAATTTGGAGATCTAAAAAATCCATTATTAGTTTCTGTGAGATCAGGGGCAAGAGTTTCAATGCCCGGTATGATGGATACTATTTTGAACCTTGGTTTAAATGATAAAACAGTTTTGGGTTTAGCAAAGAAAACATCAAACCTGAGATTTGCAAAAGATAGTTATAGAAGATTCATTCAAATGTATAGTAGTGTTGTTTTAGGAGTAGAAAATTATAATTTTGAAGAATTAATTGAAAACTATAAGCTAACTAGGGGAGTATTGTTAGATACTGAATTAGATGAAAATGATTGGAATGATTTAATTCAAGACTTTAAAAATGTTGTTAAGGATAAAACCAAAAAAGACTTTCCCCAAAATGTTTTTGAACAATTAGTTGGCGCTGTTAGTGCTGTATTTTTATCCTGGGAAAGTAACAGGGCTAAAGTTTATAGAAAACTAAATCAAATACCATCTAGCTGGGGAACAGCAGTAAATGTTCAAGCAATGGTTTTTGGAAACATGGGAAATGATTGTGCTACTGGAGTTGTATTTACAAGAAATCCTTCTGATGGATCAAATGAGATTTATGGGGAATATTTGATAAATGCACAGGGAGAAGATGTTGTTGCTGGTACAAGGACACCTCAATATATAACTAAAAGAGCTAAAGAAAATGCCGGGGTAAAAGCGATGTCCATGGAAGAAACTATGCCAAAAGTTTTTAAACAATTAAAAAAAATTTTAATAATTTTAGAAAAATTTTATAAAGATATGCAAGATGTAGAATTTACTGTTGAAAATAAAAAACTTTGGATGTTGCAAACTAGGTCCGGAAAAAGAACATCAAAATCAGCTGTAAAAATTGCAGTGGACATGGTTAAAGAAAAGTTAATATCAAAAAAAGAAGCAGTTTTAAGAATTGATCCAAACTCTTTAGACACATTACTACATCCAACGCTTGATGAAAAAAGTGAGATCAAAATAATTGCAAAAGGCTTACCTGCATCTCCAGGTGCAGCAAGTGGTAAAGTTGTTTTTTCATCTGATGAAGCTGAAAGATTAAATGGAATGATGCAAAATACTATTTTAGTAAGAATTGAAACTTCACCCGAAGATATTCATGGCATGCATGCTGCTAAAGGAATTTTAACTGCCAGAGGTGGCATGACTAGCCATGCTGCTGTAGTTGCAAGAGGAATGGGAAGACCATGTGTATCAGGTTCAAGTGAAATTGATATTAATTATAAATCTAAATTATTTAAAACCTCTAACTTAGAAGTAAAAGAAGGTGATATTATTACTATTGATGGCTCTACAGGAAGAATTATTTTAGGTAAAGTCCCAACTATAAAACCTGAGATTTCTGGAAATTTTTCAAAGTTAATGGAATGGGCAGATAGTTATAGAAGGCTTAAAGTTAGGACAAATTCTGAAACACCTTTTGATACAAAAACTGCAAGAGACTTTGGCGCTGAAGGAATAGGCCTTTGTAGAACTGAACATATGTTTTTTGATGAAGATAGAATTTTATCTGTTAGAGAAATGATTTTATCAAAAACAAAGGACGATAGAAATAAAGCTTTAGCAAAATTATTACCTCATCAAAAAAAGGATTTTATTGAAATATTTAAAATTATGAATGGTTTACCAGTTACGGTAAGATTATTAGATCCACCTTTACATGAATTTCTTCCAAAAAATGAGAAAGAAATAAACGATGTTTCAAAAGTTTTAAAATTACCTTTGAAAGAAATTGAGTCAAGAATAAATGAACTTTATGAACACAACCCTATGTTAGGACATAGGGGTTGTAGATTGGGAATTTCATTTCCAGAAATATATGAAATGCAATGTAAAGCTATCTTTGAGGCTTTGGTTGAGTGTAAAAATAAAAAGATTAAATCAATTATTCCTGAAATTATGATACCTTTAGTTTCTACAGATGTTGAAATTAAGATTATGAAAGATTTGGTTGATAGAATAGCAGAAAAAATACAAAGAGAAAATAATACAAAAATCAATTATTTAGTTGGTACTATGATTGAACTTCCTAGAGCAGCACTAAAAGCAAAAAATATTGCAAAATATGCCGACTTTTTTAGTTTTGGAACTAATGATTTAACTCAAACTACTTTTGGAATAAGCAGAGATGATTCTGGAAAATTCTTAAATGACTATATAGAAAATAAAATTTTTGATATTGATCCATTCGTTTCAATTGATGAAGGTGTGGCAGAATTGATCGAAATGGCTGCAATAAATGGAAAAAAACAAAATAAATCTATAAAATTAGGAATATGTGGAGAGCACGGAGGAGATCCTAAAAGTATTAAATTTTGTTCAGAAACAGGATTAAATTACGTCTCTTGCTCACCTTATAGAGTTCCTATTGCAAGGTTAGCGGCTGCTCAAGCCGAAATAACAAAAAAAGATTAATTAAATATTTCTTAAACTTGACCAATTAGCACAACTTCAGCTAGATTGGTCAAATGTCAAAATTGTATTCAGGCGCTGAAATAGTATTTAAATGTTTGAAAGACCAAGATGTAGAATTCATATTTGGATACCCAGGCGGTGCTGTTCTTCCTATCTATGATGAATTAAAAAATTTTAATTTTTTAAAGCATATTTTAGTTCGTCATGAGCAAGGAGCTGGACATGCAGCTGAAGGATATGCAAGGTCAACTGGAAAGCCAGGTGTTCTTCTGGTCACTTCAGGCCCTGGAGCTACAAATGCAGTAACTGCTTTAACTGACGCATATATGGATTCCGTTCCGTTGGTTTGTATTTCTGGACAAGTACCCACACACTTAATAGGAACTGATGCGTTTCAGGAATGTGACACAACAGGAATTACTAGACCGTGTACAAAACATAACTGGTTAGTGAAAGATGTAAAAGATTTAGAAAAAACAATTCATAAAGCTTTTGAAGTTGCAACCACTGGAAGACCAGGTCCAGTTTTAGTTGATATTCCAAAAGATGTTCAGTTTCAAAAAATAAAATACTCAAAATATAAAAAGAAAAAAAAATTAAACGGAATAATAAAGAGTCAATTTTCTCAAAAAGAAATAGATGAATTATTAAAATTAATGAGTAATGCTTCTAAGCCAATTTTTTATACTGGAGGGGGAGTTATTAATTCAGGACCAAAGGCAAGTGAACTTTTGAGAGAATTAGTTCATTCAACGGGATTTCCTATAACTTCAACTTTACAAGGACTTGGTTCATATCCGGGAGATGATAGCCAATTTTTGGGAATGCTTGGAATGCATGGATCATATGAAGCTAATAATGCAATGCATGATTGTGATTTAATGATTAACATTGGTGCAAGATTTGACGATAGAATTACAGGAAAGATCGATGAATTTTCACCTAATTCAAAAAAAGTTCATATTGATATTGATCCATCTTCAATAAATAAAAATGTTAAAGTGGATTTACCAATAGTAGGTGATGTTGCAGCTGTTATTCAATCGACAATTAAAACTATAAAAAAAACAAAACCAAATTTTGTAAAATCAAATAAACCAAAAATTTCTAAATGGTGGGAAAAAATTCAAAAGTGGAGATCTGTTAATTCCTTTGATTTTGTCAATAGTGAAGAAACAATTAAACCTCAATATGCAATTCAAAGACTTTATGAATTGACTAAAGATAAAGAGACATACATTACTACTGAAGTTGGTCAACATCAAATGTGGGCAGCACAACATTATAAATTTAATAAACCTAATAGATGGATGACTTCTGGTGGCTTAGGGACAATGGGTTACGGTTTGCCTGCTGCAGTTGGAGTACAGGTTGCCCATCCTGATAAGTTAGTTATTGATATAGCAGGAGAGGCCTCGGTATTAATGACAATGCAAGAAATGTCTACTGCAGTTCAGTATAATCTTCCAATTAAAATATTCATTTTAAATAATGAATATATGGGAATGGTTAGACAATGGCAGGAGTTATTGCACGACAAAAATTATTCTGAAAGTTATACAGCAGCACTGCCTGACTTTGTTAAACTTGCAGAGGCATATGGGTGTGTTGGAATTAAAGCTGAAACTCCAGCTCAGCTAGATGACAAAATAATAGAAATGATTAACACTAATAGACCAGTAATATTTGATTGTAGAGTTGACAAACAAGAAAATTGCTTTCCAATGATACCCTCAGGAAAACCACATAATCAAATGCTTTTAGGTCCAAAAGACCAGAAAGAAAACAAAATTACAGGAAAGGGAAAGACATTAGTTTAATGGCAAAATCAAAATCAGCTTACAGCATTCCAGGTAAACAAGGAAAACTTGATACACATATAATTGTTGTATGGGTAGATAATGAAGCAGGAGTATTGGCAAGAGTTGTCGGTTTATTTTCTGGAAGAGGTTATAATATAGAATCTTTAGCTGTTGCTGAAATTGATTCAAAGTTAAATATATCTAGAATTACAATTGTAACAACAGGGACTCCACAAGTTATTGAACAAATTAAATTACAATTAAAAAAACTTGTACCAGTTCATAAAGTTGCAGATTTTAAAAG
>MDTB01129256.1_pt1 | contig 10457 bp, 9 predicted proteins | sample 811161 | NCBI WGS metagenome assembly MDTB01 (sample SAMN05326650, study PRJNA326480) | marine metagenome | isolation source: seawater | place: Mediterranean Sea | collected 2009
ATTGTTAAATTCCAAATGATTTTTTTTCAAATATAATTTACAAGAATTATATCTATATTAAATTTATTAGTTTATTTTGAGAAAGTTATATGCCAATAATGAACCCAATAAAAAAAAACAAATTTTCAATTTTATTTAACCAAGATGGTTATCTGAAGTTATCCGATTATATTAAGAATAATAATTTTAATAAAATATTAATTCTAACTGATGATAACACTAAGGATAATTGTCTTGACATCTTCATTTCCTCAATTACATACAAAAATGATGAAGTTTCAAAACTGATTAAATCTAGATTATTCTATTATTCAGTAAAACCTGGTGAAAACTCAAAAAATATTGACACATCAATTGAAATTTGGAAATTTTTAACTCATAATAGATTTAAAAGATCCGATTTAATAATTAATCTTGGCGGGGGTATGATTACAGATTTAGGTGGGTTTGTTGCATCAACATTTATGAGAGGTATAAAATTTGTTAATGTACCCACTACACTTCTAGGAATGGTTGACGCAAGTATTGGAGGAAAAACAGGAATTGACTTTCGAGAAATAAAAAATATTATTGGTGTATTTGAATTTGCTAAAATTATTTTAGTTGATTACAGGTTCCTTTACACACTCAATAAAAGACAAAAAACTGCAGGTTATGCAGAAATGATAAAACATAGTTTAATTAGCAAAAAATCTGAATTCGATTTGATTACAAAAATCAATGATGTTGAGAATATTCCATATGAATTGATTTACCAATCTATTATTGCAAAAGTAAATATCATCGATGTAGATCCTTTTGAATCTAAAATAAGAAAAAATTTAAATTATGGTCATACATTAGGACACGCAATAGAATCATATTTCCTTAGTATTGGTAGAGACTTGTTACATGGTGAGGCAGTTGCAATTGGAATTATTTTAGAGAGTTATTTGTCATATTTAAAAACAGGATTTGATTATGAAATTGCAAATAAAATTAAAAGTTATATTAACACATTATTTGAAATAAAAAAATTTAGTGATACAGATATTTCTGAAATAATAAGCCTATTAAAACATGACAAAAAAAATAGTAGTGATAAACCTATGTTTGTGTTGTTAGAAAATTTGGGAAAACCTTTAGTCAACCAAGCTGTGACAGAAAAAGAAATTGAGGATGCGTTTAAATTTTATAGAGTCTAGCTCATATCTTTAAATATTGAATGCATAAGTCTCTTTTTGTCATTGATACTTTCTTCTAAAGATATCATTGATTCTGATCTGTAAACACCTTCTATCTCATCGAGTCTAAATATTATATTTTTAGCACTTGTAGTTCCTTTAGCCCTTATTTTACAGAATACATTAAACTTACCTGTGGTTATGTGAGCAACTGTAACGTTGGGTATTTCATTTATCCTCTGGATTATAAACTTGATTTTTGAAGTGTCTTTAATATATAAGCCAACGTAGGCTATAAATGTATAACCTAATTTGTCATAATCTAGGATTAGTGATGAGCCTTTAATTAGACCATATTCTTCCATTTTTTTTACTCTTACATGAACAGTACCAGCAGAAATCAATAGTTTTTTTGCAATATCTGTGAATGGAGTACGAGTATTCTCAATTAGCATATCTAGAATACGGTGATCGATATCATCTAGTTTCATTTTTGACATATTTGAATTTTTTTAAAAATATATCACAAATATGATACCATTTTTAACTATTTGATAAAAATTACATAGTAATTATAAATAAATTTTATTAATACACTGATTTAAATTAAAAATTATTAAAATTATAACATAAAAAAACATAAGTTACTGTATATCATAATTTTATTATATATATATTAAAGTATATCTTTTTGTTTATTATGTATTCAAAGCATTTAAATTTCATGTATTTTTGTTTACATTTGTAAACGTGTCGATAAACATTCGTATAAAAAAACTAATCGAAAGTAAATCATTAACAAGATCTGCTTTCGCTGCTGAAATTGGAGTCCAAAGATCAAGCTTGGCACACTTTTTTAGTGGTAGAAACAAACCAAGCTTAGATTTTTTTCTAAAAATTAAAGAAAGATATCCGGATACAGATTTAAATTGGATAATTTCAGGAAAGAAAACTAAGCTTGCCAAAAAAAATAAAACAAAAAGCAACGAGATAGAATCTGTTATAATACTTTACAAAGATGGAACCTTTAAAAAAAATTAATTTACTCCTACTGGCTACATTGTTCGTAAGCTGTAATAATCCTGAAAGAAATTGCCAAGATTATCAAATAGGCAACTTTTACACTGAAACAACAGCAAATGGTAAAATATATAAATCCACCTTCTTAAGAATGCGAAATGGAATACAAATTGAAGAATTTGAAGGTAAGATTGACTCTAGCAGTGTTAGATGGGTAAATGATTGTGAGATGATCTTATCTCCGATTAATCCCAAAAGTCTAAATGAAAAGAAAAACATACTAATTAAAATCCTTACAACTACTGATTCTTCATATACCTATGAATACTCTTATCTTGGAAATAGTAAAAAACTAAAGGCAGAGGCAATCAGAATAAAGTAGCCTGAGTTGAATCTGTTTCATTTTCGTTATTATTAAGCTCATGATTATTGACTTCTTCAGTTTCAATAGCAGGTTTTTCAATTGATGGAATAAACTTTATCGGTTCTAAAATATTAACCTGCTTGACCTTATGAGGAGTTAATTGATTACCCTGTGCTTTTATACCCTTAACTGAAATAAACTCCTCAAAAACAATTCTTTGACTAGGTTTTTGATCTTTATTTCTTAATTTACTGAAAATAATTTCAAAAACTGGTTTCCAATCTGTAGATACTAATTCAAGAAAAGACCCTTTTTTATCTGAAATAAAGACCTCTTCTTTATTCTCGTTTTCTATTAAAAATCTTTTGGCAAAATACTTTTCTTTTTTACCATCAAAATATATGGCAGAAATAGGTTTTTTTGGCAACCACTTTTCTAATACGATCATATCATCATTGAAATGGGTGGTTAACTCTGGGGGTATTATTTTTAAAACGCCCTTTTGAGAAACAACCAATATTTTATCCTCACCCCTGAATTCTCCCAACAATTCTCCTCTACCATCAACATTTAATTTTTGAACAGTCTCATCAAACCAAATCTTTCTTGGCTTAAGCGTAGACACACCCTTTTCTTTTAACTCAATATTTTTGATTGTATTTTTTGTTAAAATATTACCTCTTGTTCCTCTACCCTTGATTGTGACATCACTAAAATCTATATCCCATCTTATTTTTTTTAACTTCGAATTCTGTCTTAAATTAATTGTAACTTTTTCGGCTTCACCATTTGGGTTTGCAGAAAAATACTTTACTAAACTAGGTTTTTTAGATGACGATAAGTTGTACATTTTATCTCTGGTAACTCCAGAAACTGCAAATCTTTTTATGTAGCCATAGCTCTTATCACCATCTTTATAAACCATATTATAAATAGTTCTTAAATCTTTTTTCTTAAAGACCGCCACATGTATTATTTTTTTCCCAATAAAGGTTTTATTACCAACTCTTGTAACCATCATGTTACAATTTTCCGTAAAAACAATTATATCATCAATATCACTGCAATCACAAACATATTCATCTCTTCTAAGGGATGTTCCGATAAATCCCTCTTCCCTGTTAACATATAGTTTAGTATTACGTATAACAACTTTTCTTACATCAACATCATCAAATATTTTAATTTCAGTCTTTCTTTGTTTTTCAGATGAATAGTCTTTTTTCAGTCTAGTAAAATAAGCGATTGCAAACTCCACAATTTTACTCAAATTGACTTTAACTTCACTAATTTGATTTTCAAGATTCTCTATTTTTTCTTTGGCCTTATCTATATCAAATTTTGATATTCTTTTAATTTTTATCTCAGTTAATTTTGCAATATCATCTTCAGCAACTTCTCTTTTTAATACTTTAACAAAAGGTTTTATTCCAACTTTTATCGCTTGTAAAACACCCTCCCAACTTTCTTCCTTTTCTATATCACGATATACTTTGTTTTCAATAAATATTCTTTCTAATGAGAAGTTATGCCATTGATCCTCCAGCTCATGTAGACGAATCTCTAATTCTTTTTTTAATAGCTCTACGCTATTATCAGTAGATTTAATTAATATCTCTGATACACCAAGAAAATAAGGTTTATTATTTTCAATTATGCATGACAGCGGTGAAATAGAAACCTCACAATTAGTAAATGCATATAAGGCATCAATTGTTTTATCAGGTGATATACCAGATGGTAGATGAACTAATATTTCAACCTTAGAAGAAGTGTTGTCATCTATTTTTTTGATTTTTATTTTACCCTTATCGTTAGCTTTAATAATTGAGTCAATCAAAGAGGTAGTGGTAGTGCTGTATGGTAATTCAGAGATTAAAAGTGTAGATTTATCAATAATTTTTATTTTCGCTCTTACTCGAATTTTACCTCCCCTTTTACCATCATTGTAATTTGTAAAATCTGCTATACCAGCTGTAATAAAATCTGGATACAATGTAAACCTCTTATTTTTTAGATATTTGATAGATGCATCAATCAATTCATTAAAATTATGTGATAAAATCTTTGTGGATAGACCAACTGCAATACCCTCAGCACCTTGAGCCAATAAAAGAGGGAATTTTACAGGCAAGTTAACAGGCTCTTTCCTTCTACCGTCATAGGAAGATTGCCAATTTGTGACTTTTGGATTAAAAATAACATCAAGAGCAAATTTTGATAATCTAGCTTCTATGTATCTGGAAGCAGCGGCCCTATCACCGGTTAAAATATTACCCCAGTTACCCTGAGTGTCAATAAGTAAATCCTTTTGCCCAATTTGAACCAGAGCATCAGCTATACTAGCATCACCATGCGGATGATATTGCATTGTATGCCCAACAATATTAGCAACTTTATTATAGCGACCATCATCAAGGTCTTTCATAGATTGCATAATTCTTCGTTGAACAGGCTTAAATCCATCTTCAACAGATGGGACTGCTCTTTCTAAAATAACATAAGATGCATAATCAAGAAACCAATCCTTGTACATTCCTGTAACACGGGTTATAGATTCACCTTGCTCTAAATCTCCATTACCGTCAAAATTTTCTTGCATTTACTCTATAATATCAAGTTCAACTTTTAAATTGTCAATAATGAAGGATTGTCTATCCGGTGTGTTTTTACCCATATAAAAACTCAAAAGCTCTTCAATACTTTTGTCTTCATCTAACATTATTGGATCTAGTCTTATATCGTCTCCGATAAAATGTCCAAACTCATCAGGTGAAATCTCACCCAATCCTTTAAATCTTGTTATTTCAGGCTTTGGCTGGAGTTTTTCAATAGCTTTAATTCTTTCAATTTCAGAGTAACAATATATTGTCTCTTTTTTATTTCTAACCCTAAATAAGGGTGTCTGCAGGATAAATAAGTGGCCACTTCTAATCAGTTCAGGGAAGAATTGTAAGAAAAATGTAATTAACAAAAGACGAATATGCATTCCGTCAACATCAGCATCAGTGGCAATTACAATATTATTATATCTTAAGTTTTCAATTGAATCCTCAATATTTAAAGCTGCTTGAAGTAAATTAAACTCTTCATTTTCGTATACAATTTTTTTAGACATGCCATATGAATTAAGAGGTTTACCCCTTAGACTGAAAACAGCTTGTGTATTTACGTCTCTAGATTTAGTAATACTACCGGATGCTGAATCTCCTTCTGTTATAAACAAGGTTGTATCAAGTCTTCTATCATTTTTTAAATCTCCAAAATGAACTCTACAGTCTCTTAGTTTTTTATTGTGAAGACTGGCTTTTTTCGCTCTTTCTCTGGCTAACTTTCTGATGCCTGAAAGTTCTTTTCTTTCTTTTTCAGCTTGTAATATTTTTTTATTCAATGATTCAGCAACATCACTGTTTTTATGAAGGAAATTATCAAGTTTATTTTTTAAAAAATCATTAATATATACTCTAACTGATGGAAAATCCCCTCCCATCTCAGTAGAACCCAGCTTAGTTTTGGTTTGACTTTCAAAAATAGGCTCCATCACTTTTATAGAAATTGCAGCCACAATAGATTTTCGAATATCAGAAGAGTCAAAGTTTTTTCCATAAAAATCTCTGATAGTTTTTACAAGTGCTTCTCTAAATGAACTTAGATGTGTACCACCTTGAGTAGTATTTTGACCGTTAACAAAGGAATGGTATTCTTCGCTATACTGAGTCCTGCTGTGAGTAATTGCAAGCTCAATATCATTTCCCTTTAAATGAATAATCGGGTATGTAATTTGAGTATCTTTGATTCTTTCCTCTAATAAATCTTTCAACCCATCCTTGCTATGGAACTTCTCATTGTTAAAAACTATTGTTAAGCCTGGATTTAAGTAGACATAGTTTTTCAACATGCGGGCTATATATTCATTTCTGAATTTAAAATTTTTAAAAATTGACTCATCAGGGATAAATGTTACTTTGGTCCCCCTTCTTCTAGAACTTTCTTCTGGCTGATTTTCAATTTCAAGAACACCTCTGTTAAATTCAGCATATGCTGTTTTTCCATCCCTATTAGATTCAACTTTAAAATAGTCAGATAATGCATTTACGGCTTTTGTACCTACACCGTTTAAACCAACAGCCTTTTTAAAAGCTCTTGTATCGTACTTTCCTCCTGTGTTCATTTTAGAAACAACATCTATTAATTTCCCAAGTGGAATCCCCCTGCCATAATCCCTTACAGTTACCCTAGAGCTTTGAACAGACACCTCAATAGTCTTACCTGAACCCATAACAAATTCATCTATTGAATTATCTAAAACTTCCTTTAACAAGATGTAAATACCATCATCGGGCGAAGAGCCATCTCCGAGCTTACCAATATACATTCCAGGCCGCATACGAATATGCTCTTTCCAATCTAAAGATCTGATATTATCCTCTGTATATTGATTGATTTTAGCCATACTTCTTTAGATTGCTAATATAATGTATCAGTAAAAGAAAATAAATGTTGATTTAAATAAGTAATTAACAAAATATCAAGAGATTGACTGATATGCTAAACGTTAAATAAAAAATGTATAATATCTCCGTTTTTAACTATGTAATCTTTACCTTCTATCCTCATCTTTCCTGCCTCCTTAACCTTAGCCTCAGTTTTAAAATTGATATAGTCATTGTAAGCAATAACTTCGGCTTTAATAAAACCCTTTTCAAAGTCTGTGTGAATAACACCAGCAGCTTGAGGTGCAGTTGCCATTTTTTGAATAGTCCAAGCACGCACTTCTTTTGGACCCGCAGTAAAATAAGTTTGTAAATTAAGAAGGTCATATGTTGCATTAATTAATTTTGAGGATCCAGGAACATCCAAACCTAAATCGTCTAAAAACATTCTTCTTTCTTCATAATCATCGAGCTCATTAATTTCAGATTCAATACCAGCTGCGAGAATGATTAAATTAGCGCCCTCTTTACTGATTAATGATTTTAGAGATTCTACATGGTCATTTTTTGAATTTATACTGTTTTCATCAACATTACACACATATAGTACCGGTTTTGATGTTATTAATTGTAAAGGATTTAAGTACTTATTTATGTCTGTAATGTCTAAATCAATCGATCTAATATTATTTGATGACTCAATAAAGGAAATCGCCTTTTGTAATATTTCTTTTTCACGTAATGCGTCCTTATCACCTGATTTTGCAGTTCTATTAACTTTTTCAATCCTGTTATTCAAAGTCTCCAAATCTTTTAACTGTAATTCAATATCAATGATCTCTTTATCTCTGACAGGATCAACAGAGCCATCAACGTGAGTAATATTGTCGTTATCGAAACATCTTAGCACATGAATTATAGCATCCGTTTCCCTAATATTTGCTAAAAACTTATTACCCAATCCCTCACCCTTACTAGCACCTTTGACCAAACCTGCAATATCAACAATTTCGACTGTAGCAGGAACAACCTTCTCCGGCTTCACGATATCCTCTAGAGCCATAAGCCTTTTATCAGGGACATTTATGATGCTGTGATTTGGTTCAATAGTACAAAAAGGAAAATTTGCACTTTGAGCTTTTGTATTTGATAAACAATTAAATAATGTTGATTTTCCAACATTTGGTAAACCTACTATTCCAGCTTTCATTTATCTAAGCATTTATTTAGTTTTGATGCATTAATTTTTGCTTCTCTAATAATATAGATTCGGATTCAATATTATTAAGATCAGGAATACAACAATCAACAGGGCAAACGGCAGCACACTGTGGCTCATCGTGGAAGCCTTTACACTCAGTACATTTATCTGGAACAATATAATACACCTCGTCATTTACAGCTCTTTGGGGCAGCTCGGCACTAACAACCCTTCCATTGAGAAGATTTACTTCTCCTGAAAGATTTGTACCATCAGAGTACTTCCAATTAACGGCAGCTTCATATATAGCAGTATTTGGGCATTCGGGCTCACAAGCACCACAATTTATACACTCATCTGTGATTATTATCGCCATGATAATTATATAATATTATTTAAATTTGTTACAAAATTAGCGCCAATATCATTAAAAACAAAAGCATAGATACAGAATTAGAAATTAGAATCAATTATTTATCAAGTTTTGGAGAACTTTTAAAATCATTTTTTTCAAATGAAAATAAATCTAAAAATCCAAAATTAACACAGGCTATTGAAGATGCAGAAAGGCATAATAGTTGGTTTTCAAAAAAAAACATTATAAATGCTTTAAAATACTGGATGATCAAATTAAGGAAGGATAACCTAGAGACTTGGATTTCAAAATATAATCTTCTAAATGAAAATTATAAAGTTGCTGTAATTATGGCAGGAAACTTTCCATTAGCCGGATTACATGATCTAATATGTGTAATTATTACAGGGAATCAAGCAATTATCAAACCATCTAGTGATGATAAAATACTGATTAACTTTTTTATTGAATTTTTGCACAAAAATTTTCCTGAAACAAATGAAAGAATAAAAATCACAACAGAAAAACTTGGTAATTTTGACAAAGTAATAGCTACAGGCTCTAACAATACATTTAATTATTTTGAGTATTATTTTAGAGATAAAAGCTCATTACTTCGAAAAAATAGAAATTCAATAGCAGTTTTATCCGGAAATGAAAGCGAAAATGAATTAAAGTTACTATCAGATGATATTTTTATGTACTTTGGATTAGGATGTAGAAATATTTCCAAAATATTTATTCCTGTAGATTATAATTTAACTGAACTAAAAAGTAGATTTAGCAAGTATAATCATGTAATAAACCACAATAAATATTCAAATAATTATAATTATCAAAAGACGATAAAATTAATGAACAACGAAGTTTTTGTTGACTTTGATTATTTCTTAATGAGCCGGTCTGAAAATAACACCCCTCCAATCTCAACGATATATTATGATTATTATGATAATCTTTCTCAAGTATGTAATCTGATAAAAGAAAACGAAAATCAAATTCAATGCATTGTTACTAATCTTGAAATAGATAATTCTATAAGATTTGGAGAGGCACAAAATCCTAAATTAAATCAATATTCTGACAATATAGATACAATAAATTTTCTGTTAACAAGTAGTTAAAAACATTTTACTTGTTGATAACGTATTTGGTTTAGTAAATATCGAAATTTGCCTTTTTAATATTTTATGAAAATTCATAACTTCTGCGCTGGACCATCAATTTTACCGACTGAGGTCTTTGAGGAAGCCTCAAACGCGGTAAAAGATTTAAATGGTTCAGGACTATCATTGTTAGAGATTTCTCATCGTAGCCATGCGTTTGTTGAAATAATGGATGAAGCTAGAGACTTATCTTTAGAATTATTGGGATTAAGCGGTAACGATTATACTTCATTATTTCTGCAAGGTGGAGCAAGTTCTCAATTCTTAATGGTTGCATATAACTATCTGAAAAATGAAGCTGCTTATTTAAATACAGGAACGTGGAGTAAAAAAGCAATTAAAGAAGCGAAATTATTTGGAAAAGTTGACGTGATAGCTACCTCCGAAAATGAAAATTTCAATTATATTCCAAAGTATGATATTTCTAAGCAATACGACTATTTTCATTGTACCTCAAACAACACAATTTTTGGTACTCAAATGAATTCTTTTCCATCAACAAAGACCCCTATATTTTGTGATATGAGTAGTGATATATTTTCGCGTGTATTAGATTTCTCCAAATTTGATTTAATTTATGCCGGTGCTCAGAAAAATTTAGGTCCAGCAGGAGCAACACTAGTTATTATAAGAAACGATTTATTAGACAATATAAAGAATGATGTTCCATCAATGTTGAACTACAAGGTACATGCTGATAAAAGCAGCATGTTTAATACCCCACCTGTTTTTTCAGTTTATGTATCTATGCTTAA
>MDTB01159858.1_pt1 | contig 10456 bp, 12 predicted proteins | sample 811161 | NCBI WGS metagenome assembly MDTB01 (sample SAMN05326650, study PRJNA326480) | marine metagenome | isolation source: seawater | place: Mediterranean Sea | collected 2009
CCTAAGACTTTTTGAGCAGTGGACTCCTTTCAATCGAGAATGAATGAACGAAATACTTTTCTACAACCTGACTCAGACGAATGGCCTGACACACAGTCTAGCAACCCAAATTGCCCGTGAACTGGGACGCAGAATCGTTGCAGGACTCTATCCGCAAGGTACCTGTCTTGAAGATGAAATGACTCTGGCAGAGAAATACCGGGTGAGTCGCTCCGTGATACGAGACGCAGTGAAAATTCTTGTAGGAAAGGGGTTACTAGAAGTGCGGCGAGGAATCGGAACCAAAGTCAGAAATCGGCTGGAATGGGGAATTTTGGATAACGACGTCCTAGCATGGCATCAATCAGCCCCTCCGAATCGAAAATTCTTGATGCAACTGCATGAATTCAGGTTAGTTATTGAACCAAAAGCAGCCCAACTAGCTGCGAAAAACGGAATGGCAGATGATTACAAAAGTATTGAGGAGGCGATTCATAAGATGAGAGAAACCGTTGATTCATCTGAGGCTTTTGTAGAAGCAGACGCTAACTTTCACCGTCTTATTTTGCTGGCCACGGACAACGAGTTTCTTAGCGCAATGGATGGTATCATTTTCACATCACTACTTAGTTCGATTCGTCTTACCAATCAAGATGCCAAGCAAAATGAAGCCTCTCTTTCTCTGCATCAGGATGTAGCAGACTCTATTTTCGCTAAGAAACCGGAAGAAGCAGAGCAAAGGATGTTTCACCTACTATCTGACGCAAAAATCCGCCTAACTGCTGAGGTATAGGTTTACCTGTGCTCGGCCTATGCAACATTTCCAAAAACTGATTTCTTGTATCAGATGAGACAAAAATGAATTTTTTCAAACATCTCAATTAGCCAAGTGTGAGATAAATCTAATGAGTTTGCTAGAAGCATCCATTGAAACGCTGCAAGCGGCAATGAACTCCGGAAGCCTGACTGCCGTTGATTTGACCCAGTATTATCTGGATCGCATTGCAGCTTACGATCAAAAAGGACCCGGACTCAACAGCATCCGGGTACTCAATGATGATGTACTAAAACAAGCTACCGCAATGGACGAGGAGCACAGTCGACAGGGAGCTCGGTCCATGCTTCACGGCATCCCCATTCTGGTGAAAGACAACTATGAGACCAAGGGAATGCCTACCACCGTTGGCTCGGTGCTCTTCGAAGGCTTTGCTCCCGATCGGGATGCTTACCTCATCTCTAAACTGAAAAATGCTGGTGCTGTATTACTAGGGAAAACCAACATGCAAGAATTTGCTTACGGCATCACGAACGTTGGCTCAATTCACGGCTTTACCCGCAATCCCTACGACCCAACAAGAAACCCCGGTGGTTCTAGTGGAGGTACCGGGGCAGCCGTTGCAGCCAATTTCGCAGTCACTGGATTGGGGAGTGACACCTGTGGTTCGATCCGTATTCCTGCCGCTCAGAACAATCTTGTTGGACTACGAGGGACACAAGGCCTGATGAGCCGACGGGGTATTTTTCCGCTATCTTCGACACAGGATATTGGAGGACCCCTCACCAAATCAGTTCGAGACCTTGCCATCATGCTGGATCAGATGATTGGCTACGATGCTAAAGATGCTCAAACTGCTGAGAGCTTTGGGCATAACTTTCAGTTTCTGGCAAATCTTCAATTACGTGAGAAAGCCCGAATTGGCTTACTACGTGAGTGGATGGAGAGAGAAGAAGGTGATGAGGTCGTCGCTGGAGTGATCCGTAAAACCTTGACCGCCATGTCTGAAAAAGCCGGTTGGGAGATTGTGGAGTTGGAATCAGCCGAACTGGAAAATTCCCTAGATCGGCCACTCGAAGGCTATTTTGTTTCCACCTACGACTTCAAGCAGGATGTGAACGCTTATCTGCGGGCAAATCCTGAGTTGGGTTTTGCTGATTTGGATGAACTTCTCGCCCCAAAGAAACATCACCCCAAGGTAGATCTTCGAACGCAAAAGTGTGTAACCATGAACAGCGAGGACGAGGGAACCTATTTCCGAGAAATGGCACAACGCAAAGTAGTACGCAGGGCCCTACTTCGTCTGCTTGCAGAAAACAACTTGGATGCGCTGGCCTATCCATCGATTCGCCACGTAGCTGCCCGAATTGGGGAGGATCAAATGGGAACCAATTGTCGCTTGGCTGCCTGTTCCGGAATGCCAGCGATCTCGGTTCCAGCAGGCTTCAGTGAGAGGTTGCCAGTGGGCTTGGAGTTGCTTGCCGAACCCTGGGCGGATCAAAAGCTACTAGATCTGGCTTATACCATCGAATCGAGACATCCACAACGACGACTGCCTGAGTTCTCTCCATAGAAACCATGAACGGATGAAATTTTAGAATGGGTTATTCTCACCTTTGAAATTCATCTCGATTCTCCATCAAGCCGTCGAGTCTCCTCATCAATCCACGCTCGGAGTTGACGAGTCTGGGCGTTCAATTCCGTATATTTTCGTCCGTAGTCCAGATTGAAGGCATAGTCAAAATCAGGAGGATTCTGTCCCTGGGTGTGTTGGAGCAACGTCTCTAATTTGTCGAAAGCCTTTGCCAATTTTGCTTCCGGGGTCGCTGCCTGCTCATATTCCTCCCAGAGTTCCAGAATTTCACTTCTCTGCAATTCAGGCAATGGTGACAACAATTCCAATAGATCTTCCCGCTCGCTTTGAGGTTTATCGACATTGGAATCCTGCAACGGAGCTGGGATATCTCCCTGCAGCGCCTCCCCCAAATCATGGATCAAGCAGATCTTCATCAAGCGATGGGCATCCACTTCGGGAAACTCTGGTGCCAGTACCATCACTAACAGGCAGAGTCGCCAAGTATGCTCTGCTACACTCTCTGGTCTGCCGGAGGAAGTGTGGCCGCTCCGCAATGTACTCTTGAGCGATTCTGCCTCACGCAAAAAGTTTAGGATTTGGGACAGACGTTCTTGCATAGACAAATCATTCATGAAGGAATTTGAGCTTTATAGAATTGATCATTGGGAGTCCTTACAGATCCTGACTCACACTAATGAACTACGTTACAACAATTCTACTGGAAGAAGTCATTTGCTGTTAGGGGCACAACTCAGATAAGCACTTTTCAAGATGTACAATTCGATATGTAGTTCATTTTTCACGAATTTCCTGACAACATATGACGAATCACTTTACTCCTCCGACAGTTGATGATGTACAGCAAATTGCCAATTCTTTTCTTCGCCAGGGCGAGCTGAACATTCAGCGCCTTCCCATAGGTCTCTGTCACTACGTCTTCAATGTTCAAGGGGAGCAGCAACGATTTGTTATCCGCATCTGTCATCCTGACAATACTCCCCACTTAAATGGCTACCTGTTCTGGTCAACTCAACTCCAGAAACTATCGCTGCCCATCCCACAGATTTTCAAGCTCAGTATTGAAGAACAAAAGTACAGCTTCATGATTCTGGAGTACATCGACGGTGTCGATCTAGGCGAGCTGGTCGATCAGATGAGTAGAGACCAAAAAGCAGAAGTAGTGGATCAATTGATCGAATTTCAAAGAAATGCTGATACGCTTCCAGAAGCTTCCGGCTTTGGCTGGGGATTTCATTATAATTGCCCACAGCTGATTACTTCCTGGAACCAAATCATCGAAAACTCTCTGGACCGAGCAAGGAGTTGGATTCAGACCGTTGGCCAGGTCGATCCAACTTATGTGGAGGAAGTTCGTCAGCTTCAGGATGAGTTCAAAGGATATTTCAGCACCATCCAGCCAAGAGCTTTTTTTCACGATTTGACCACAAAAAATCTACTAATCTCCAAGTCTGATTACTCTGTCATGGGCTTTGTAGATTTGGATCAAATGGCTTTTGGGGACCCGTTGTTTCACATATCACTGATGAACATGGCACTCCTGGCGAACAATGAAAGCAATGATCTAGTTGCAATTTGGTTGGATCAGCTTTCCGCAACAGAGACTCAGAAGATCATGGTCAATTTTTACACACTCATTCACTGTGTTTCGTTTATGGGCGAGAATGGAATGTCATTCAACAAGGAAGGATTCTTTAGCCAGGAAAATCACCAAGAATTAGATCAGATCTTTCAGCAGTTGCTCTCGGAGTTGAAAGGGATTTTTTGATCTCCTGGAGAAAGACCACAGCTGACTTATCAATTGCTATTTCAATCAAATGAAACCTTCTGATCCTTGGACTCCCATCGCTAAACTGGATGAGATCACGGAAGGCAAACTATTACTCTGGGAAGACGATGATTACTCGCTTCTAATGACCCAAATCGCAGGCCAGGTACTATGCTTTGAAAATTTCTGTCCTCATCTTGGCTGGCCACTAGACATGAGTGCTGTCCACGAAGGCTTGCTGATCTGTCCTCATCATGGATTTGAATTCGACCTACTATCAGGTACATGTCCACTTGCTTCCGAGTTAGCCCTGCGTTACTTTCCAGTTCGTTTGAGAAACCAGCTTGTCGAAGTTCGACTAGACAGAAATACAGAGGGTAAATTTGGCTGACCGATCCCCAATCAGTTCATCAAAAATCCAAGAAAATTTAGAAAAATTTGGGCTACGAATACGCTACCAGGGGCGTGTCCAGGGAGTCGGATTTCGACCAACCGTCTGGCATCTCGCTAGAAAGTTAAGCTTGACTGGAAGCGTCTTCAATAACCGTTCTGGAGCTGTTGTTGAAATCTGGGGAGATCCGGCACACTTAGAGCAATTTCAGGGGAAGCTCCCTGGACAACTTCCACCAATTGCCCAAATCCAGTCCGCAAGTGTAGAGTCTCTTTCTGGTTTAGCCCCTACCGAGTTTCAGATCGTAAAGAGTTCACTTCATGGTGCAGCTTTTCAAGTCCTACCCGATCTCGCAACCTGTCCTGCTTGCTTAGAGGAGGTCACCCAGACAACTTTTGACCGTTATCGCTACCCGCTAACCAACTGCACACACTGTGGTCCACGTTACTCGATCATTGAAGCTCTCCCATATGATCGAACAAACACGAGCATGCGAAACTTTCCACTTTGCAAACTTTGCTCTCAAGAATTCTCTGATCCAAACGATCGACGCTTTCACGCACAGCCTATCGCTTGTCATCAATGTGGACCCCAAACTTACCTAGAGCAAATAGAAGGTCAGGACTTCAATCAGGAAATGCATTCGCAGTTAGACGTCGTTGAGGCTGCGGCCCAGCTGCTCCAACAGGGAGCAATCTTGGCGATTCAGGGTATTGGCGGCTTTCATCTGGCCTGTGATGCGACTAATAAAAAGGCTGTCCAACAGCTGAGGCAACGGAAAATTCGCGAAGCCAAGCCCTTCGCTCTGATGGGGAAGAACCGAAAAATGTTGGAGAATTGGTGCTTGATCAGTGAAATTGAATGGCGGGAACTGAGTAGCCCCGTCGCTCCAATTGTTCTACTTCACAAAAGTCGACAAGCCACGATTCCTTTGCCAGAGGCAATTGCTCCAGGTCAACGTCGACTCGGTTGGATGCTTCCCTACACCCCCTTACACCACCTATTGTTCGAGCAACTGAGAATTCCTTTGGTCTTCACATCTGGAAATCTTTCTGATGAGCCACAGTGCAAAACTCCAGAGGAAGCTCGAAAAAGACTGCAAAACATCGCAGACTGGCTACTTTGGAACGAACGTCCAATCGTCAATCGTATCGATGACTCGATTCTCCGCGTGGAAGGAGAAGTGGTTCGAGTGCTTAGGCGAGCCCGGGGATTGGCACCAGAATCTATCCCTCTACCAGCAGGTTTTGAAAGAGCCCCTTCGGTTTGGGCTTTTGGGGCCTCACTAAAAAACACCTTCTGTCGGATCATTGATGATCACGCTGTTCTCTCGCCCCACATCGGAGACTTACACGAAGTTCGGGCCATCACAGATTTTGAAAATAGTTTAAAGCTGTTCGAGCAACTCTACCCTCAACCGACGACCCATGTAGCCGTTGATCTTCACGTTGACTACCCCTGTACTCGTGTCGGAGAAGACTTTGCTCAGCAACGTCAACTCCCTGTTGTGCGTCTACAGCATCATCATGCACATTTGGCTGCTTGTCTTGCAGAGCATTTGGTTCCTCTTGATACGGCACCAGTTTTAGGAATTATTCTGGATGGACTGGGAATGGGGCTTCATGGAGAGTTGTGGGGAGGTGAGATTTTACTGGGGGATTACCGCTCTGTAGAACGCTTAGGAATGTTAAAACCGGTAGCCCTACTTGGAGGCGAGAGAGCAATGCGGGAACCGTGGCGCAACACGTTGGCACAGTTGCTCAGTACAATGACCTGGGAAAACTTTTTGGCAGATTATGGACATCTCGAATTGGCAAAATCTCTAAAAGAGAAGTCTATCCAAACCTACCAAAGCATGATCCGATTGCAGAAAAATGCTCCACTTGTCAGCTCAGCTGGTCGGCTTTTTGATGCAGTAGCAGGGGCAATCGATTTATGTCGAGAATCAGTATCTTTTGAAGGCCAGGCAGCGATGCAGCTTCAAGGATTAGCAGAAAAAGCTATTTTTGATAGTGAACCGGATGGTTTTAGCTACCCCCTCAAAATTGGAGTATGGCCTTCCAATGGCTTACCTTATCTGGATCCATTTCCCATGTGGCAGAGTCTGCTGGACGATCTTTCACAGAGAATATCCAGTGCAGTGATTGCCTTGCGTTTTCACCGCGGTCTGGCCCAAGGACTGCAGCAGCTGGTACTCCACTTACAAACAAACAGAACGGACTGCGGTCAAATTAGGCAGATTGTTCTCAGTGGTGGAGTATTTCAAAATGAATTGTTAGCCCAGATGCTTGAGACCGAATTCCAAAAGCGAGATCTATCGGTATTCAGACCTGCGAAAATTCCATGCAATGATGGTGGTATCAGCATGGGTCAGGCGATAATCACCGCCGCTAGAATTCTCGACACTTAGTCGTCAATAATAGAATCCAATGTGCCCCAGTACCTCAACTGAATTCAGAAAATTATCGAAAAAGAAGTTTAAGTGAGCTAGGTCGATCAAAAAGTAGTCGCATTTATATACGAATAAGACAAATATTTCAGGGAAATTCGTAGCAACTGAGCCTGTGTTAGCTTTATTTTGCCACGAATTAGATTCATATTTTGTGAATGAGGTATGCTCTGGGACGAAGTGTTTTGGATGATGATGAAAAATAGAAGCTTTTGCAGTTTTCTTTTAGCAGAGACCAATGCCGAAACTTATTGAGTAACTTTGTACTCCAAAGCCTTCTCGAACGAGCAAAGTCAACTAAAGCCTGAAGCTTATGAAAACGTGATTAAACTAGTCACTACAGTCAACTAATTGACATGTAAAAAAATCACAAAGGAAAATAAGATTTGTTTAAGAACTTCGAGTCAACTCGTTCTTTGTTTTTACAATTAGAAATTAAATCAATATTTTAAGAAATAAAAATCAAAATCTTTGCTAAAAATTTAACCGTGGGGTTTTTTTTTGCTAAACTTATTTCTTTTTTTTATGGACAAGTCGCATCCATGAGGCTAAAGGTAGCGGGATGTTTTGCTCTTGAATTGTCTAAAGTTTTTTAAAACGTCAAATTTATGTACCCATCTTCATATCAATCAGGATGAAAGTTATGCAGACAACCACAGATTCCAAGAGTGGATTTAGCAGAATTACTTTGGAGCAAGGGCCTATTGAAGAGGTTCATGCCTTCTGGCTAGCAGGGATGAGTTGTGATGGATGCAGTATTGCCGCTGTAGGAGCAAAAAATCCATCTGTTGATCAGTTGATTCGCGCTGCTATTCCAGGCTTACCGAAAATCGTACTGCACCATCCTGTCCTTTCCGTTACAGCCGGCGATGAGTTCATGGAAGCTTATCACAAAGCAAAACGTGGAGAATTAGAAGCACCCTATGTAGTATTGTACGAGGGCTCAGTTGCTGATGAGAGCATCGCTGGGAGATTAGGTGGATACTGGTCTGCGATGGGGATGGAATATAGTGATGATGGATTACACAAACCCATTCCTACGGCGCACTGGCTTCGAGATCTCGCTCCCAGCGCAGCAGCTGTAATTGCCGTTGGAACCTGCGCAACTTGGGGTGGAATTCCTGCCGCTGCTGGGAATGTAACAAACTCCATGTCTGTGATGGATTTTCTTGGAGAAGACTATCTGAGTGCACTGGGACTACCGCCCATAAATATTCCTGGGTGCGCTCCTGTTGGAGATAATCTGACTGAGACAATTGCGGCAGTGCTAATGTTTCTGGTTGGCTTGGGACCCCTACCTGAATTTGATGGGCTTGGACGCCCAGCTTGGTTATTCCGAGACACTGTCCACAGGGGATGTGTAAGAGCTGGCAACTATGAAGAAGGAGTTTTTGCCAAAAACTATGGTGACCCCGAGTGCTTGGTGGAATTGGGCTGCTGGGGCCCTGTGGTGCAGTGCAATATGGTGTCTCGTGGTGCTTTGGGACACAATGGAGGCTGTATGAATACTGGCGGGATCTGTATCGGCTGTACGATGCCGGGCTTCCCAGATGCCTTTGCTCCTTTCTACAAATCACCCCCTGGAACTATCGTTTCAGGAATGGCCAGTCGTACCGTAGGTAGCTTCATTCGCCCTCTGCGTAGATTGACACAAGGCAAGACCAACTGGACGGCTCGTTGGAAAGAAAATGAAAATGTCCCTAGTGGATGGGGACATCAAAAGCAGGGTGTAGTAGAAAAGATTTCCGGCTTCTTCTACAACAAGTTGCAACATTCTGGAACAAAGTTTTCTCCAAACTCTAAAACCCAAAAGAAGCTCCAGGAAAGCGGCCATTCATTCTTGAAAAGCGACTCAAAAACTAAACAACCTGAAGAGGTTGCGTGAGCCCCTTCTGGCTGATTGGATTCGCCATCGCAATCTTGGTTGTTTTGGTGGTTGTGCTGCTGCTGCTTGGAATCATTTATCAGACCAGAAGAATTATTCGGCTGGCGACGGTTGCCTCAGAACAGGTCGAGCAGGTTGAACAGAACACTATGCCCATCTGGCAATTAAATCAGACCAATCGGTATACCAAAGAAGTAGCTGACGGGATGGGGGCATTGGAAGAACTCTTGAGACCTCTTCCCAAGGACGATCAAGAAAAGAGGGCATCATGACCGTGAACGAAAATATACTACTCTGGTGGGTCGCCTTGGGTTTGGGAGTTGTGGTGATTTTAGTTGCTACGATTCTGCTGATGATCATCATCAACAATGCACGAACAATCCATCAAGCGGTTTCCAAAATCTGGGATACCGGTCAGCGGGTCGCCAACAATACGATTCATGTCCCTATTTTGGGACAGTCAATCAGCCACTTAAATCGCACATTAGCTCATGCTGTCGGTTGCATTGAGCTCACCAAACCACGAACTGGAGAGTCCAAATGATGCTCATGGTTCTGCTCAGTTGCCTTGTCACCCTTATATTTCTGGCAGTCGTTGCATGGGCGCTGATACAGATCAACAATCATCTAGCTGCTATTGGAGGAACTCCGGAAAGTTTTCTAGCGAAACTGAGACTTGGATTGAGGGCCATAGAGAAACAAACCTCACACTTGCCACCTATGTTGGAACAGACCAACACGGTTCTAGCAAGTATCAAAGGCGGGCTACCTATCCTGGCAAATAATCTCACCCCGCAAGCTGTAACCGGAGAGAAGAATGACTGAAGCAGCATATTGGATCTGGGCTATCACCCTAGCAATCATCGCTCTCATTATTGTCCCTGTTGCTTGGTCTCTTTTGAATCAGGCGGTGTCACACACAAAGTCTATCAGCGAATACAGTAATGAAATGCTTCAAAGCGGACTTGGCATTGCCAAACATACTTCCCACACGCAACAACTGGGAGTAACTCTCGAACATGCAACAGAAATTGTTGGACAGACGAAGGGACTGCATCAATTGACAACCGAACTTGCAAAGGGAAGGAGTTGATCATGTCTGTAACCGTCCTGACTGGCATCACACTGGTATTGGCTGGAGCAATCGTCTTAGTCGTTGCTTATCACTTAATTAAAATCTATCTGAATCTCAAAAAAACCGGAGACAACTTGGAGTTACTGGCTGGAGGCCTAGCACAAATCAATCAAAATACCGTCCCACTTGGTGAGGGTATTGGTCAGCTCAATGGTGGCCTGTCCGTCCTCTTGGAAGAATTCAAAGCTGCCCTCAGCAACCTGTCCCAGTTAACGAAATCATCAAATAAAGAATCCACACCAAACCGCAAATCAGTGCCTGTCCTAGCTGGAGTACAACGGGGGATACCGGGAGGTTCCAAGCACTGGGCTCCTCCAAAAAATCCTGAATAGGAATTGCTCAGTTCTCAGTTGTAGGCAATGCCTATCCACACTAGTTATCAGGTCTCAGGGATCAAACCCTAAAACAAAGAAAAGGCAATCAATGTGTTTTGAAAATCTCCCTATCGAATTTGATTCCGCTGGCAATGCACATCTGAAA
>MDTB01236006.1_pt1 | contig 10456 bp, 20 predicted proteins | sample 811161 | NCBI WGS metagenome assembly MDTB01 (sample SAMN05326650, study PRJNA326480) | marine metagenome | isolation source: seawater | place: Mediterranean Sea | collected 2009
GGAATGTCGGCATCTAAAATGAGACAAGCTGTAATGGAAAAAGATTTTACTTCTTTTTCACAAGGTTTACCTCGACATGTTTCAAATCCAGATGCTAAAAAATTATATAATTCTGTAAGACAAGGAATGGGTCTTAAAGAACAAAAAATATTTTTAAACCAAATTAAATTAGCAGAAGTTTCTAATACCAGAGAAAACTATGTTGCTGGTAAAATATTTAATATTGGCGATAAAGTAAAAATTAAAGATACAACTCAAGTTGCAGAAATTGTTAAACGTGGATCTAATTATGTTATGGTTGAATCAGATAATAAAATTACTAGAAAATGGTTAGATTCTATAGAATTAATGGATTCAATAAATACTTTCAAAGAAAATATGTATTCGCAAACTGCTAAAAATAAAATAAATCGCGAAAAGAAACGTGATGCTCAAAAACATGATAGAATGATGGATCTTGCACGTATAAGAGATGCAAGTGCGAAAAACAAACAAACAACAGTAAAGAGGTAATTATGCCACTAGACAAAAAAGATGGAATAGGTGCTTGGATAAAAGACTTTCAAAGTTCTGATGCTCCGCAATTTAAAGGACATTCTAAAGAAAAGAGACGTGATCAAGCAATTGCTGCATATCTTTCTGCTAAGAATGAAAGTGTAGACGAAGCTAGAAGAATGCCTCCAATGGCTGCAAGACATAAAGCTAGAATGGATGCTAAATTTGGCCCTAAAAAGGATATCAATCCACATCGTAATCTTACTAAACAACAAAGTCGCGCATTAAGTTCTGCTGCAGCTAGAGCAAAACCTAAATCTCAAGTATCTTTAGCACCAATGCCATGGGATAAAGAGAAGAAAAAAGAGAAAAAAGAAATGTACGGTATGGCATCTAGTGCAATGAGACGTAAAAGACCATCAATGTCTACTGAGGGTACATGGCATTATCCAGATCAAAAGCAAATAGCTATTCTTCGTAATATGATGAAAAAGCCTATTAAATTAGGTAAAGAAGGTGATGATGCAATGGATAGTATTCCAATTGGTGACGATGAATTGCATGATAATCTTTATTTAGCAGGTAAGAAAAAACCCAGTGGAGATGCTAGACCTATTCTTAAAAAATGGTTTGCACGAAGAATAAAAGATAATTCTTATGGATTAGGTAAACAAACCAAGGCTTTAGCAGATAAAATTGGTTTAAAAGAAGAAGCATATAAAGATGAATATCTTTATGAATCCACAAATTGGAAAGGTGGATCACAACATATTGGATTAGCAAGATATTCTGCAAGAAATGGTTATGGTGTACAAATAACTCAAATTAAAGCTATGCCAGGTGATAAAATGAATTGGGCAAATGGTGCTGGGTTTTGTAAACTGCCAGTAAAAGATATTCCAAAACTTTGTAAAGCTTTAATGAATGTATATAAAGCTCCAGCTAATGTTCAATTGGGAGATGATGATTAATGAGAACATTAAATCGAATTAGAGAAGGAATGCCAACTGGTAATGAAGCTGGAATGATGTTTAAAGTTTCGATTGAAGGATTACCAGATATGATTATGGTTGGTAGAAGTCCAGGCGATATAAAAGGACAATTGCGAATGATCGTAAAACAACCTTCAATGATTCAAGATGTTCAAAGAGTACCAAAAAGTGTAGTACGAAGAATGTATAGAGATTTAGCTGGTGGTAAAGATATAGATGAAAAAACTGATAAATGGTATAAGGATCAACCTGAGTGGGGAACTGATGAATCTCAAAAAGAAGCAAGTTGTAAAACACCTGGGCAAAAAAGATTTAAAAATTATAAAGGTAAAAAGAAATGACACTTGAAAAGGCAAAAGCATATTCTGTTTTAATTCTTGTTATAGGATTAATGGGATTATTAGGACTAATCGTTATTGACGAATTTGCAATGGCTAATGTGCATGGCGGTGATTTAGACGCAAATATAGTAGAGTTATTACAAATGTCAATCACGGGTATAGTAGGAATAGTTGCTGGATACTTATCTGGTTCAAAGAATTAGCGTCGTCGATAAACATAGGGAGGAACTATGGAAATATTAACAACAATACGAGGGTGGGCCGCTGCACTAGCTGATGTTGGCGTAAGCGTCGCTGCACTCGCAATTATACTCGAAGTTTTGGGATTAGGCAATATGCCTTTTATGCCAGCTGGAATGAGTGTAGTTGATAATGTTTCTGCAATGCTAGCTGGTCTAGGCGCGCAGGGAATTATGGGACTAATTGCTGTATGGGTCTTATGGGCTATATGGCATAGAAAGGATGCTGCAGGATAACATATTATGTACGAATATAATGCCAAAGTATTAAGAATAGTTGACGGTGATACACTTGATGTGGATATTGATTTAGGATTTGGTGTGTGGATTCATAGAGAACGAGTTCGTTTAGAAGGGATCGACACACCAGAATCCAGAACACGCGATAAAGAAGAAAAAAAATTTGGTTTAATTTCTAAAGAATATTTAAAAAGTTTTTTACCAATTGGATCACGTGCTAAATTAATTTGTAAGACATACGATTCAAAAGGTAAATTTGGTAGAATATTAGGAGACTTTGAAATTTATGACAGTAGGAAAGACTGCGCAACATCTCTTGTTAAGATTATGATTGAAGATGGGTATGGAGTAGCGTATGAAGGCCAGAGTAAAGTTGAAATAATTGAGGCACATTTAAAAAATAGAGAAAGATTGATAGCCGAAGGTAAAGTCAATGGTTGAGTTAAAACAGGAGTTAAGCGTGTCAATGGATCACAGATTGGACAAGATTGAAGAAAAAATTGATCGACTGACTGATGCAATGGTTTCAATGGCCAGGGCTGAAGAAAAAATTGTAGGTCTACAAAATGATCATGATAAACAATATGAAAGAATGAATAAGCTATCAATAAAAATAGATGAGATAGCATTTAAGGTTGATGAAAATACCCGAACCGTCACCTTAATTAATAAATTGTTTTGGGTAGTAATCGTGGCCGCCGCAGGTGCCATAGCAACACATATGTGGATGTAAGGAGAAAAATATGACATTTAGTTTCATACAGATGCCTGGGGTCACATCTTTAAAAGAAGACGCCAAAGACAATATCGAAGAGTATTGGAAAAAAGCTGCTAAAAAAATGGAAGATAATGGAGAAGATGATATGGACGAAGTAGATCCTAAACAAGCAAAAAAGAAATTTAAGGACCGTAAGGATAAAGACATCGATAATGATGGTGATGTCGATAGTTCAGATAAATTTCTTCATAAAAGAAGAAAAGCAATTGCTAAAAGCTCTGACACTGAAGATGAGCCAGAAGGTGAAAACGGAGAGACTGCAACTATGAATCCAAAAGTTTCTGATAAACCAAAGAAGAAAGAATCTAAAATTAGAGAAGCTCTTCTTGCTGTAGTAGCTGAAAAGAAACAAGGGAATCATGATAATAAAGATAATTGGGACGATAAGTACAAAGGTGATGGCGCTAAAAAAATGAAAGCAGATCACATGAAAGGTGATGTTGATGACACTGAGAAATTAGGTCATGACGATGCTGCAGCTGCTGGACGTGCTGGCCCAAGTAAAAAACCACGCCATAATGATAGTAAAATGGGTGATAAACAGATAATTAATAGAGTAGCAAAAGCCTACAAAGAAATGAAGGAGAATGATAATGGCAAGGAGACCGCTAACACCGCCTAGTTTTAAAAAGGATGCTGTACCAACTAAAAATGGATGGCGTCATCCTAAGACTGGTGAATTATTAGTTTCTAAATCTATATCTCAAGAAGAAATTGATGAGTATATGGGAGTTTCAAAACCTGAACCTAAACCAAAAACTCATGAAAATATGAGTAAAGCAGAACTTGAAGCTAAAGGTAGAGAACACGGAATAGAATTAGACCGTAGAAGATCTCACGAAGATTTAGTTGAAGAGCTCGAAGATCATCTTGAAGATAAAGCTATAGAAGATATGTCTAAAAAAGAACTTGAAGCTCTTGGTCGTGAACATGGCGTTGAATTAGATCGTAGAAAAAGTAAACGAGATTTAATTGCAGAACTTGAAGAATTAGGTATAGCCTAAACCATATATAATGGTATGGTTAGAATTGATGAACTAACTGAGAAAAATTTAATACTGTTTGCGGCACAAAATTATCGTAAACCTAATTTCTCAGATATTGAAGAGTTTTATGAAGATTTAAAAAGATTTAAATATGTGAAAAGATTATTAAATCGATATTTAGATCAAGAAGAATTAGTCGAAAGATTAATATTAAATCATATTATTATAATATGTAATTCATTTGGTATAAAAAACGCCTTAAAGATATTTGAATTAAAATTAAATGATAAACATTGGCCAGTGATAAAACCATTTTTAGTATATCTAAGGTACATTAAAGACGATCAATATACTGGTATACCAATGGATCAAAATATAGTTAATGTACTAAGGAAAATTTAATGGTAGGATTATTAAAAGGCGCAGCAGATTTAGTTTATACTTTTCGTTTTATAAGAATGATGGTTATGAAATGGGAAAGTTGGGACGCCTATAAAGAAGGTGTTATCGATAAAAATGGTAAACGAATTAAATCTGTAAAATTAGACTCAGATGCAAAAAGGTCGTCATGGACTCCTTTTGTACGTTTATGCGCTAACATTAAAAGATTAGTTCAAAAAATTCCTGGTGGTGGATCAAAACTTGGTAGTTTTGCATCTGCTTTATATCTTATAAAAGAAGATGGTAATTTAACTGATAAAAATTTAAAAACTATTTTAAAAGAAACTGATTTTACAACAATAGATTTTTTATCAGAAGCAAATGATTGGTTTATATTAGAAGATGGGCAATTATCTCCTGGCGTTTATAAAGTAAACGATTATAAAATTGTAAATAGCTCACTTGAACAAATTGTTTTTCCAAAAGATAAAATTAGAGTAGCTGAAAATTCTTATCCAATAGATAATGTTTTTGGATTAAATATTTACAAAGCTACTCATCTCAAAACCAACCAACCTATATATATTACTAGTACGGAGATAAGCAGATGAGTTTTTCAGCAAGCATAAAAGAATGGGCACCATTAATACATTTGGCACGATCTGCAGCTACTCGCCTTTTGCCAAAAGTTACTAAAGCTGTTACTAAAGCTGGACCATCTACAGCTGCAACTGCTCCATCAATGGCAATTGATAAAGGTAAACAAGTAAAAGATAAAGTAAAAAAAGCTGTAACTAGAAAAGCTGTAGATATTGCTAAAGATAAAATTAATCAAAATAATCAAAAGAAAAAGCAAACTGTAGAACAAATGACTGCAGCAGCTGCTGGTATCCCACAGGATACTAAAAATATGGGTCCAAAATTTACATCAACAAATGTCATGGATCGTCGACGAAAGAAAAAACCTGCTCTATTAAAAAGGTTTAGAGCACACGCAGAGGAAAAATAAATTATGTTATCAATATTAGGATCTTTATTGGGATTTGCTAGTTCAGCAGTTCCCGCAATAACTGATTCATTTGCAAGAAAACAAGATAATAAGCATGAATTAGATAAAATGAAAATGATGGCCGAACTAAGATCGGCTGGATATGATCATGATTTAAAAGCATACGAAGCAATGGGTGCTGATAAAGAACATGATCGTTTAATACAACACGATATAGCTATTAACCAAAGTTCTGGCATAATAGCTGGGTTACAAAAATCTGTAAGGCCTGTAATTACTTACGCATTTTTTATATTATTTGCTACCATTGAAATAGTATTATTAATGGAAGCTTTAGAAAAAGGTACAGACTTTGCTGAAGCTATACAATTATTATGGGACGATGAAACTAAAGCAATATTTGCTGCTATTATTTCGTTCTGGTTTGGAAGTAGAGCAATCGATAAAGCTAGGAGAGTTAGATGAATAGAGATAAAATAGGGGAAGCAATAGAAAAACATTTACAAGGACAAGTAGCATTACATAAAGCTAATGTAGAAGTTTATATGACTAACGTAGTAGGTATAGGTGACCATCCTAATATTATGGAAGCTATTGAAAAAGAATTATCAGAAATATCAAAATATGAAGGAATGTTGTCCGCATTAAGATCTATTTTTATTAATGAAACTAAATATTAATCCTGTACAAATATTTCTTTTTATATTATAATAATCATAACACATAAATACTTAACAACTAACACTTTAAGAGGTGTCAATGTCTATTAGACTAAATAACAATTTACCAACACTTTATCAAGAGTTTATACATCTGTCTAGATATTCTCGCTGGCTTGAAGACAAAGGCAGAAGAGAAACTTGGACAGAAACTATTGAAAGATATTTTAATTACTTCGAAGAGCATTTAATGGAAATGCATAAATTTAAATTAAATAAAGATTTAAGAAATGAATTAGAAGAAGCGGTATTGGAAACTAAAGTTATGCCATCCATGAGATGTTTAATGACAGCTGGTGAAGCTCTTAAACGAGAAAATATTGCTGGATATAATTGTTCATACGTAGCTGTTAATAGAGTACAAGCATTTGATGAGATACTATATGTATTAATGAATGGTACAGGCGTAGGATTTTCTGTAGAAAGACAAGAAGTTAATAAACTCCCAGTTGTTGCTGAGGAGTTTTTTGATACTGATACGATAGTACCCGTAGCTGATAGTAAATTAGGATGGGCAAAAGCTCTTAAAGAATTAATTGCTATGTTATATTCTGGTCAAGTACCAACATGGGATTTATCAAAAGTAAGACCAGCTGGAACACCATTAAAAACATTTGGTGGTAGAGCATCTGGTCCAGAGCCATTAGACGATCTTTTTAAATTTATAGTATCTGTATTTAGAGGAGCAAATGGTAGAAAATTATCGTCATTAGAATGTCACGATATTGTCTGTAAAATTGCAGCCATTGTAGTAGTTGGTGGAGTCCGTAGATCTGCTCTAATTAGTTTATCTAATTTATCAGATGATCGTATGAGACATGCAAAAGCTGGCCAATGGTGGGAACATCATAGTCAGAGAGCTTTGGCTAATAACTCAGCAGCATATAGCGAAAAGCCAGATGTTGGTATTTTTATGGACGAATGGAAATCTTTATATGATTCTAAATCTGGTGAAAGAGGTATTTTTAATAGAGCTTCTGCAAATAAAATGGCTGCAGCTAATGGCAGACGTAGTACAAAGGGTCAATCTTTTGGAACAAATCCGTGTTCAGAAATAATTTTACGAGATAGAGAGTTTTGTAATTTGTCAGAGGTAGTTGTAAGAGCAACAGATACAGAAGAATCTCTTATGAAAAAAGTTGAATTAGCTACAATTATTGGTACTATTCAATCTACACTTGTTAATTTTAAATACATTTCTAAACATTGGAAACATAATTGTGAAGAAGAAAGATTACTTGGTGTAAGTTTAACTGGCATTATGGATTCACCATTAACAAGTCCAAAAAATAAAAATTTATCTGAGTTATTACAAAAGTTAAAAAGTCATGCTGTTGAAGTTAATAAGAAATACGCAAAGTTAATTGGTGTACCACAATCTGCAGCTATTACGTGTGTTAAACCTAGCGGAACTGTTTCTCAATTAACAGATTCTGCTTCTGGTATTCATGCAAGACATAATCCATTTTACATTCGAACAGTACGCGGAGATAAAAAAGATCCACTTACAATGTATATGACAGAAGCTGGATTTCCAGTAGAAGATGATGTAATGAATCCAGGGCATACTTCTGTATTTTCATTTCCAATGAAAGTAGATAAAAAGGCCATATTTAGAACTGACATGTCAGCAATTGAACAACTCGAACATTGGTTGACATATCAAAAATATTGGTGTGAACATAAACCATCTGTAACTATTTCTGTAAAAGAACATGAATGGATGGACGTTGGTGCTTGGGTTTATAAAAATTTCGATTGGATGTCTGGCGTTTCATTTTTGCCATTTAGTGATCATACATATCAACAAGCTCCATATCAAGATTGTGATGAAACTAAATATAAAGATATGATTAATAAAATGCCAAAAGATATTGACTGGGCTAAGCTTTCGGAATATGAATCTCAGGATATGACAATTGGTGCTCAAGAATTAGCTTGCACAGCTGGAGGTTGTGAGATATAATGAGTTGGAGAGATGAGGTGACAATGTATACAAGGAATGATCCACCTTGTGGTTATTGTGACCAAGCAAAAACAATGCTTCAATATTATGGTATAGAATATAATAATATAGTAATAGGCGAGGATATATCTAGATTTCAATTCATGAGCAAATATCCTCAAATTAAAACTGTACCAGCAGTGTTCTTTGGTAAAGAATATATTGGAGGCCATGATGAATTGGCTAAAAAAGTTTGGGAATTACCAGTAGGAGATCCAGCAACTCATGGATGAATATATGATAACATGTACTGAATGTAATGAAGAAAGTTTAGTTAAAGCAGATTCTTTACCAGAATATTGCCCAATGTGTGGACGTAGGGCTGAAGCTGAATCAACAATGGATGACGAGGATATTTACGTATACGATTAATCTGTTATAAATAATTTTATGACATGGTATTATAATGAAAAAGTATATGATATAACGCCTGAAGAATATCAAGGATTTGTATATGAAATTACTGAAATTGCTAGCAATAAAAAGTATATTGGCAAAAAGAATTTTTGGCGGCCTAAAACCCTCCCAAAAAATAGTAGACGATCCCGTAGAGTACGAACAAGAGTTGAGTCCGACTGGAGAACATATTATGGATCTAGCAAGGAGGTCCAGCTTCTTGTCGAAGGAGGACATGCCTTCAGACGGGAAATCTTAAAGTTATGCAAAACAAAAGGCGAAATGTCTTACTATGAAGCTAAATTACAATTTGAAAAAGATGTATTATTAAGTGATGAATATTATAATGAATTCATCGGGTGTAAAATACATGCCAAACATTTGAAAAGGAGTTAAATATGGCACCTGTAAATAAAGTTGAACCATATGTATTTGAGGTAATTGAAAAAGCCAGAAAACAAAGACATAAAGATACTAAAATTGAAATATTAAGAAAATTTGAACATTGGGCAGTTAAAGATGTTCTTGCTGGAATTTATGACGATAAAATTAAATTTAACTTACCTGCAGGATCTCCTCCTTATACAGAATCCCAGGAGCATAATGCTCCAACTAATCTTAAAAGAAAACATAGAGATTTTAGATTTTTTGTAAAAGGCGGTCCTGGAGATCAATTAACAACTGTTAAAAGAGAAACAATGTTTATTAGTTTACTTGAAGGTATACATCCTGAAGATGCTAAACTTGTAGTTCAAATGATTAATAAAGAAAAAATTGATGGACTTACAAAAAACATTATAAAAGAGGCATTTCCTGGTTTACCTATCACCTAAAATATGTTATAATATACTATGAATATTTTTATACTTGACACAGACCCCAAAAAAGCAGCTCAGATGTTGTGTGACAAACATATACCTAAAATGATTGTTGAATCAGCTCAGATGCTTTCCACCGCTCATCGTATGCTCGATGGCACTCAAGCTCAACGTAAATCTAAATCTGGTAAACGTATTATTAATACCTATGTGTTTAATGATGTCAGAGATGATTTATTTTATGCTGCAGTTCACCATAATCACCCTTGTACAAAATGGACAATGGAAAGTTTAGATAATTATAATTGGCATTATCATCACTTTGCTAATATGGCTGCAGAATATCATTATCGTCGTGAAAGGCAACATGCTACTTGGCAAAAAATGAGTATGATACTTGCTGCACATCCAGAAAATATACCAAAAGTTGGTTTAACAGAATTTGCGCAAGCAATGAACCATTACCCAGAATGTAAAGTAGAAGGTAATGCTGTTCAAGCTTATCGTAATTATTATCACACAGCAAAACCATTTGCCAAATGGGAATGGAAAAGACCAGCACCAGACTGGTGGGAAGGATATAAAGGTGCCGACATACAAGTTGCGTAATAAAAAAACTCATGAAATAACAGAAGTTTTTTGTACTTGGAGTGAGTTGCAAAAAATGCTAGATGAAGATTTAGATTTAGTACAAATGTTAACAACACCTAAAATTATAGGAATGCAAGGTAGTGTTGTTGGTAAAACATCAAATTTATATAAAGATAAATTAAAAGAAATAAAAAAGAATTCAGGAAGAAATAATACAATTAAGGTTTAGATATGGAATTTATACATGAAAAAATTGATATGGGATATGAAACACTTGATCGCGCACAACATAAAGATGGTAGAAGATATGTTACTCTTGATGGTAATGCTTATCCTTCTGTCACAACAGTACTTAGTATTTTAAATGAAGATAAAATAGCAGCGTGGAAAGCAAAAGTTGGTGAAGAAAAAGCAAATAAAATTGGTACTCAAGCTGCCAATCGTGGTACTGCAGTTCATTCAATAA
>MDTB01153642.1_pt1 | contig 10455 bp, 9 predicted proteins | sample 811161 | NCBI WGS metagenome assembly MDTB01 (sample SAMN05326650, study PRJNA326480) | marine metagenome | isolation source: seawater | place: Mediterranean Sea | collected 2009
CATTTTTGTAAGAATCCATTTTATTTTTCTTTAAGTATTCTAACAATTTTTTTCTTCTATTTACTGCTCTCAACAATCCAACGGATGAATGTTTATCTTTCTTGAATTGTTTAATATGTTTTGAGAGAGTTTCAATTTTTTCTGTTAGTAAAGCAATCTGTATCTCTGAGGATCCAGTATCTTTATCGTGCATTGCTAACTCTTGTGCCTTTTTATTCATACTTCTTTTTTCCTATTTATTTGTTTGTTTTATTAAGTTTTCTATTTTTTCTGCATACTCAAAAGATTCATCTTTTCTAAAAAGTAATTTTGGTAAAAATTTCATATCCACTTTTTTGGATAAAATTTTTCTTATTAAAAAGGAGTATTCTTTCAAAACATCAATAATTTCATCAGCATTTTTTCCTCCAAGTGGAAGAACATATGCTTTAGCAATTTTTAAATCTTGACTCATTCTCACCTCAGTAACAGTTATAGTGTTAGTTTCTAATTTTGGAACCTTAGCCTCATTTCTAATAAAAATCATGCTTAAAGACTGTTTAATCATCTCACCCACCCGAAGCTGCCTTTGAGAAATTGGTTTTCCTATTCTATCAGACATTAGATTGACCTTTCTGTAGATGTAAGACTAAAAGCTTCTATTGTATCATTTTTTTGGAAATCCATATAATCCTTAACGGTAATTCCACATTCTTGGCCATTGTTAACCTGTTTTACCTGATTTTTTTCTCTGAATAAAGTTCCAACTTTCCCAGTATAAATAATTGCTCCATCTCTTATTATTCTCACATCTGATGTACTTGTAATTTCACCTTCAATTATTTTTGATCCTGCAACTTTACCTGCACCAGAAACTTTAAATATTTCTAAAATTTGTGCTGTACCTATAATTGTTTCTTGAACATCAGGTGCCAGTAATCCGGACATTCTTTGTTTAATAAAATCTAATACTTCATAAATAATATTATAAGAAGAAATTTTTATCTTTTCATTTTCAGCTAATTTTTTTGCTTCTTTACTAGGCTTAACATTAAATGCTATTAAAACTGCATTTGAAGCTTTTGCCAAAGTTACATCAGTTTCAGTTACCATACCAATATCTGCTAAAATAATTTTTGGTTTTACTTCTTCATGCTTAATTTGACTTATTGCATTTTTAATTGCTTCAGATGATCCATGAACATCAGATTTAATTATTAAGTTTAGTTCTTCAGTAGATTTATCTGAAAATGCTGACTCTTGAGTTGCAAATGTTAGTGGATTTTTTCCATCTGCACTTTCTTGTGCTCTGTTTGAGCTTAATGTTTTGGCTTCTTTTTCATTATCTAAAACAATAAAATCATCTCCTGCTTTAGCTGCACCATTAATTCCTAATATTTCTACTGGAGTTGATGGTGAAGCCTCATCAACATTTTGTCCTTTATCGTTGATAATTGCTCTAATTTTTCCCCATCTCAAACCGCTTACAAAAAAATCTCCTTTTTTTAAAGTTCCTGTAGTCACAATTATTGTTGCAACCGGTCCTCTTCCAACATCAATTTTTGATTCAAGAACGATGCCAGTTGATTTAGAGTCAAAATCAGTTTTAAGATCTAAAATTTCAGCTTGAAGAATTATTGCTTCTACTAATTTATCTAAATTCATTTTTGTTTTAGCCGATATTTCAACCATTAAAGTATCTCCAGATAAATCTTCTGCAATTAGTTCATGTTCTAAAAGTTGATTTTTTATTTTTTGTGGATCTGCTTCTGGTAAATCACATTTATTGATTGCAACGACAATTGGAACATTTGCTGCTTTTGCATGTTTAATAGATTCTATAGTTTGAGGTTTTACCCCATCATCTGCAGCTACTACTAATACAACAACATCTGTTAATTTAGATCCTCTAGCTCTCATTTCAGTGAACGCAGCATGACCTGGAGTATCAATAAAGGTTAATTTATTTGAGTGACTTTCAATTTGATAAGCACCAATATGTTGAGTAATACCTCCAAATTCTCCTGACACAACGTTTGCACTTCTCAAAACATCAAGAACAGAAGTTTTACCATGATCTACATGACCCATAACAGTCACTATTGGTGGTCTATTTTTTAAATTTTCAACTCGAGTCGCTTTTATTTTTTTAATTATCTCCTCAGCTTTCTCTTCTCTAATCGGATTATGGCCAAACTCTTTGACTAAAAACTCTGCTGTATCTGATGCTAAAGTTTGATTGATAGTAACAGTTACACCCATTTCAAATAAATATTTTATAACATTGCTCGATTGCTCAGCCATTCTATTGGCTAACTCTCTAACTGTAATGGCCTCAGGTATATTTACATCGCGTTTTATTGGTTTTAAATTTTCTTGGGCTTCATTTTTATTTAAATTCTTATTTTCTTTTTGTCTTGCTCTTTTAACTGAAGCTAAGCTTCGTTCTCTTGCTTCTATCTCATCACTTAATGCTCTTGAAACAGTTAATTTTAATTCCCTTTTTTTTGTCCCAGTTTTCAGAGTCTTTCTAACTTTATTATCATTTTCACCTTTAAGTCTTTTAGTTGCTCTTTGCTCAGCTAACTTACGTTTTTCAAAATTATTTGTTAATGGTGCTTTTGAAGTAAAAGATGCTTTTAAAGGAGTGCCTCTGTTATGTGTTGAAATAGTTTTTGATTTAAAACCCCCTGTTCTACTAGAAACCCCACCTCTACTTGAAAACTTTGTTGATTGTTTCTCGATTTTTACAGAATTTTTTCCTTGAGTTTTAGCTATCTCAATATTTTTTATCGACTTTTTGAAAGAACCAGATATTGTTAATTTTGTTTTTTTTTCCATAACTCATCACTCAATCTTTATAAACAATATTTCTTGCTGACATAATTAATTCATCAGCCTCTTCTTTTGACAAAGCAAAATCTTCCAAATAACCTTGAATTTTTACTCTTTCACCCTTCACAACATCATATCCACCAGTTAATTCATCTGATGCTAAATCAGCAAAATCCTCTAAAGTCAAAATTTTTTGTTCACCTAGCGTAACTAGCATTCCAGGAGTTAGTCCTTCTAAATTTATTAACGAATCTTGGAGACCTAATTCTTTTATTCTTTCTGAAATATCCTCTTGATCTTTTTGGTGAAATTCTTTCGCTCTTTCAACAAGAGCTTTTGCAGTATCTTCTTCGATCCCTTCGATTTTTGTTAAACTTTCTACTGTCGTATCTTTAATATCATCTATCGTTGAAAATCCTTCAGCTACTAGCAGTTGTCCTAATGTTTCATCTAATTCTAAATTTTTAACAAAGTTCTCAGTTTTTTCTTTAAACTCAGACTGTCTTCTTTCTGAGTCTTCTGCATCTGTCATTATGTTAATTTCATAATTTAATAACTTTGTTGCAAGTCTAACATTTTGACCTCTACGACCAATCGCTTTACTTAAATTTTCTTCTGTAAGAATTACATCTAATTTTTTTCTTTCTAATTCTACGTTAACTCTTTGAACCTCAGCTGGTGATAAAGCGTTTGCAACTAAAATTGCTGGATCTTCAGACCAATTAACAATATCAATCTTTTCACCTTGTAATTCATTAACAACGGCTTGTACTCTAGAACCTCTCATACCTACACAAGCTCCAACTGGATCAAGTGAAGTGTCAACAGCTTTAACGCAGATTTTTGCTCTACTCCCAGGATCTCTTGATGAAGATTTAATTTCAATTAAACCATCATAAATTTCTGGTACCTCTTGAAAAAAAAGTTTTTCCATAAATTTTGGATGAGCTCTTGATAAAAAAATTTGTTGTCCTCTTGGCTCTCTTCTAACATCATAACAATAAGCTTTAATTCTATCCCCAGCTTTAATATTTTCTCTTGGAATCATTTCATTTTTCTGAATAATTGCCTCAGTTCGTCCAAGATCAACAATTACATTTCCAAATTCTAATCTTTTAACTATGCCACTTAAAATTGTATTTTTTTTATCAATAAAATCATTGAATTGTCTTTCTCTTTCTGCTTCTCTTACATTAAAATTAATTACTTGTTTTGCGGTCTGAGCCGCTATTCTTCCAAAATCAAATGATGGTAATGGTTGTAAAACTTCATCTCCAACACCTTTATCTTTGTTAACTTCGTTTAAATTAATTGCATCTTCTAATTTAATTTCTGTATTAGAGTTTTCAGGATTATCTGAAATGATTAACTTTCTAAAAATTTCTATATTCCCATTCTCTCTATCAATTAAAACTTTAATTTCGTTATCTTGACCAAATTTTGATTTAGCAGCTTTCGCAATACCTGTTTCCATTGAACTTATAATCAGTTCTTTATCAATAGATTTTTCTAAAGCCACAGCTTCAGCAATTCTTAATAATTCAAGTTTATCTGCTCTTTTATTTAGCATAATATTGTTTGCTCCAAAAAAAAATGGGCTAAAGCCCATTTTGTGAAATTCAATAATGTACGTGCAATATAGTAAAGTTTTTTTTTAATTCAACCGAAACTATTTAGAAAAAATGTCAATTTTATTTGTTTTTTCCCATGAAAATGAACCATTTTCTTCGGGTGCTCTACCAAAATGACCATAAGCAGCTGTTTTTTCATATATAGGTTTATTTAAATTTAACATTTCTCTAATACCTCTAGGACTTAAATCAAAATTTTGCTCAATTTTTTCTACTACAAATTTATTTTTTTCTAAATCATTATCAAACAAATCTATATAAATAGATAAAGGTTTAGATACCCCAATAGCATAAGCTAACTGAATTAAGCATTTTTTTGCAATTTTTGAAGCTACAACGTTTTTAGCAATATATCTTGCTGCATAAGCTGCTGATCTATCTACTTTAGTTGGATCTTTTCCAGAGAAAGCACCTCCACCATGAGGTGCAGCTCCACCATATGTATCAACTATTATTTTTCTACCTGTTAAACCACAGTCTCCATCAGGTCCACCAATTACAAAATTTCCAGTTGGATTCACATAAAATTCATTTTCATTAAAACCATCAAGAAATTTCTCAGGTATAGATTTTAAGATATAAGGTCTTAACAAATCTCTAACTTGTGCTTGATTAACATCAGACGAATGTTGTGATGAAATAACTACAGATTTTACTTTTGAGGGTTTTCCATCAATATACTCAAATGTTACCTGACTTTTTGAATCTGGTTCAATATTTTTTAATTTTCCTGATTTTCTATCTTCCGCCATTAATCTTAAAATTTTATGAGAATAATGAATTGGTGCTGGCATTAAAACATCTGTTTCATTACAAGCGTACCCAAACATAATACCTTGATCTCCAGCTCCTTCATCCTTATTACCTGATGAGTCCACACCCATAGCGATATCTGCAGATTGGGAATGCAAATGACTTTCAATCTTTGTAGCTTCTTTCCAAGTAAAACCTTCTTGGTCATAGCCAATATCTTTTATACAATTTCTAACTTTTTCAATTAATTCATTTTTATTAATTTCAGGTCCTCTTACTTCGCCTGCTAGAACAACCTTATTTGTTGTAGTTAATGTTTCACAAGCTACTCTTGAATATGGGTCTTCAGAGATAAAACTATCAACAACCATATCTGAAATTCTATCTGAAACTTTATCTGGATGGCCTTCAGAGACAGACTCACTAGTGAAAAGATAATTTTTTAAATTACTCATTTCTAAGTTTCTTAAATGAAAATATTAAAAAAATATACAATAAAATTATAAATCCAAAAATTTTATTTCCAAATTTTGCAAAGATAGTTGTCGCAATTTTTCTTGACTCGTCTAAATCTATATAACCTGATTTATTTATATCAATTTTTTGTTCAATTACTCCTAGTGGATTAATAATTGCTGTTGTCCCATTATTTGCAGACCTTAAAACATATTTTCCACTCTCTATAGCTCTGAAAATACTATGAGTGAAATGTTGTTCTTGGCCGATAGATTTCCCAAACCATCCGTCTTCAGAAATATTTATAATGTAATCAAAGTTACTTTTTGTGAAAATTTTACCTGAATAAATTATTTCATAACAAATAAGGGGTAATATTTTCAATGATAAATTATCATAGTTCAGTTCAATTATGTTTCTTTTTTCCCCTTTTGAATATGAATGATAATTATTAGTGATTGTTTTTAGGCCAATACCTTTTAATAATTTTTCAAAAGGTAAAAATTCACCAAAAGGAACAAGATTAATTTTTTTATAGGAATTTACTATATTGAGGTTGTGATCAAAAATAGATAATGAATTAAAATATTTAACAGTATGATTTTGATCTTCTTTGCTATTAATTCCAATTGCTAGCAAATGATTTTCATTGAATTTGTCTTCGAATAACCATTTATATTCTTTTAACTGTTTTTGTGAAATACCTGGAACTATACCTTCTGGCCAAATAAAAATAACCTTTTCGTTTTTTTTAGGTGAGCTAATTTCAATTAATTCTTCAATTACCGATGAGGGGTCAATATTATTATAAAATCTATCTATATTTATATTTGAACCCACAATTCTTATTTTATAATCAAGTTTATTTATTAATTCTTTATTATATTTATTTAAATTTTGTGAGCCAAAAACATAAAAAGACATTGTTGTTATAAGAAATGCAATACAAACAGTAATATCTTTTTTATTATCTCTTAAAATAAATATTGAAGGACTTGTAAATAGTGAAATACAAAAAAGATTAAAACTATAAGTGCCAATAATTGATGTAATATTTAAAATTTCAAGTTGATTAGAGAAGCTATAAGCAATTAAATTCCATGGAAAACCAGTTAGTATTAATCCTCTTATAAACTCTACTATTCCAAATATTAAAGAAAAAAGAAAAAATGAACTCAAAAATTTTTTTGGTTTTAACATTACAAACAAGTATGCAACTAAACCATAAAACAAAGCCAGGAAACCTGGTACTAAAATTATTGTGAAAGGTATTAAAAACTTAAAATTTTGATCAAATGTTAATGATATCGATATCCAATATAGATTACTTATAAAATAACCAAACCCAAATAACCACCCATAAAGAAAAAATATTCCTTTATTTTTATAGATCGTAAGTTTTTTTATTAAAAATATAAAGAATAAACTTAAGGTTAAAAAATTTATTATAACATAATTAAAAGGAGGTAAGCTTAAAGAAGTAAGTGCTCCTAATAAAATTAAAAAAATTAATTCAATATAAAATTTTTTTTTCAATTTAATTTATTTTTGATTTAACAGTTTTAAACAAAAGATTTTCCTCTCTTAACATTTTAAAATAATCTTTATTTTTTTTATGATCAAAACCTAAAAGATGAAGAAAGCCATGAATAAATATTTTAGTAACTCTTTCTTTAAAAAATTTTAAATCTTGTGGTCTCGGTTTATCTAGATAATCATAGCTAATGATAATGTCTCCTAAATAGGTATTTTTTGAAATTTTTACTTTTTTATCCAATGGAAAAGATAAAATATCAGTAGATTTATTTTTCTTTCTAAATATCTTGTTTAACTTTTTAATATTCCTATTATTTGAAAGTAATAGCGTAAAGGTTACTTTTTTATTCGAAAATTTATATTTTTTTGGAAAAGCTTTACATATTTTTTTAAAAAAAATAGCTTTATTTTTAAGCCTTTTTGACCAAGCCTTCTCCTCAGAGAAGACGTTAACACTAATCATTATTTAAGTATGCTCTAACTATTTTAGAAACAAGTGGATGTCTAACTACATCTGAATGATCAAAATCAACTATAGATATTTCCTTTAAATGTCCAAGCAACTCTTTAGATCGGACTAATCCCGACATGCCTTTATTTGGTAAATCAATTTGAGATGGGTCTCCATTAACAACTATTTTTGAATTTTCACCTATACGAGTTAAAAACATTTTAATTTGAGTATCAGTTGCATTTTGTGCCTCATCCAAAATTGCAAAAGAATTTTTAAGAGTTCTACCTCTCATAAAAGCTAATGGTGCAATTTCAATATCTCCAATCTCAATCATTCTTTGTATTTTTTCAAAGTCAAAAAGATCATATAAGGAATCATACAAAGGTCTGAGATAAGGATCTACTTTTTCCTTCATATCACCAGGTAGAAATCCTAAACGTTCGCCAGCTTCCACTGCTGGTCTAGAAAGAATTATCCTCTCAATTTTTTTTTCTAACAGCATAGTTAAACCTACTGCAACCGCTAAGAAGGTTTTTCCAGTTCCAGCTGGTCCTGCTGAAATTATAATATCACTCTCCCTTAAAGCTCTCACGTAACTTTTTTGTTTTTCTGATCTAGGAATTATAGATTTTTTTGGAGTTTTAATTATATCCGTAACATTATTATTTTTTACTTTTTCATTAATCATAAACTTATCAACTGATGAGAGTATATCTTTATTTTCAATACTTCCATTGTTAATAAATTGATTAACTAAAAATTGAATAGCATTTTTAATCTTTTCATTAGTTTCAGGAGTTGATTTAATTAAAATTGAATTTCCTCTCGAATATAAACTGCAATTTGTAATTCTTTCTAATTGTTGTAAATTTTTATTAAATTCTCCAACAACACCCATTAACAAGTTATTATCATGAAATATTACACTTAAAGAATTGTTATCTGAGTAAACAAATTTTAATGACTGATCGATATTTTTTTTAGTTATCCCACTCAAGTTCTAAGCAACCTTTTGATCTGAATTAGTTATAATTTCACCAAATAAAGTATTTCTGTTACTGTCTTTAATTCTTACTTGCACTATTTTTCCAATATCACTCATTTTACCATTAAAAATTACAGATGTCATATACTCAGATCTACCAAAAGCTTTACTTTTATCATCAGTTAAATTTTCTACTAAAACATTTACTACTTTATCTTTGAATGATTTGTTCATTTGAATTTGATTTTCAAACAAAATATTTTGAATTTTTTCTAATCTCTCAATTGCGATCTTTTTTTTAATTAAGTCTAAATTTTCAGCAACTGTTCCAGGTCTTGGACTAAAAATAAAAGAGTAAGAATTAATAAATTTTACCCTTTTAATTAAATTAAAAGTATCTTTTAAATCTTGATCTTTCTCACCAGGATAAGCAATTATAAAATCGCTTGAAAATTCTATCTTTGGATTAATTTCTTTTAATTTATCAAAAATGCTTAAATATTGCTCTATAGTATGTTTCCTGTTCATTGATTTTAAAATTTTATTGGATCCACTTTGAACAGGTAAATGTACAAGTGGCATTAACTTTTTAGAAGTTTTATATACTTCAATCAAATCCTTTGTCATATCCTTTGGATGAGATGTTGTGTATCTAATTCTTTTTATTTCAGGTAGTTTTTCAATATTCAATATTAAATCTGCTAATCTATTTCCTTCATTTTCATAAGCATTCACATTTTGACCTAGTAAAATTATTTCTCTTGCACCATTATCAGCTAAATATTTTGCCTCATACAAAATTTGTTTAATTGGTCGAGAATATTCTGGACCTCTTGTGTATGGAACGACACAAAAATGACAAAACTTATCACATCCTTCCTGAATGGTTAAGAAAGATGAAACTTTTCCAGCTTCATTCTTTATTTTGCTCAAATATTTAAATTTAGAAACTGCATCAAACTCTGTCTCTTCAATCTTTTTCTTTTTTTCAGTATAATTTAAAATTGTATCATTAATTTTATGATAGGCTTGAGGACCAATTACTAAATCAATGTAAGGTTCTCTTTTAAGCATTTCTTGATTTTCAGCTTGTGCAACACACCCAGCAATAATTACCAATGGTTTTTTTTTGGATCTAAAAATTTTTTTTACTCTACCTATTTCATGATAAACTTTTTCTTTTGCTTTATCCCTGATATGGCATGTGTTTAAAAGATAGCAGTTTGCTTCTTCATACTTTTCTGTTTTTTCATAGCCAATTTTTTTAACTGAATCAAAGATCCTATTAGAGTCATACTCATTCATTTGACATCCAAAAGTTTTAATAAATATTTTTTGATTCATGTTATTGGGATTTTTTCTTAACCCCATATAATTCCAGTTTATGATCCACTAATGTATATCCATATTTTTCTGCAACTTTTTTTTGAAGCTTTTCTATTTCTTCGTCTACAAATTCTATAATTTCACCAGTTTTCACATCAATTAAATGATCATGATGACCCTCGTTAAGTTCTTCATATCTTGCTTTTCCACCTTTAAACTCATGCTTGGTTAATATTCCTGACTCTTCAAATAGTTTCACCGTTCTGTAAACAGTTGCAATACTAATTTTTGGATCAATTTTAGATACTCTATTATAAAGTTCATCAACATCCGGGTGATCACTAGAATCTGACATTACTTGAGCAATCACTTTTCTTTGGTCGGTTAACTTTACCCCTTTAGATAAACATTTTTGTTCAATTGTTTCTGACATAAAATAATTTTAACTTAAATAAATAGGGTTAATCAAATTTTTTTTAATATTAAATTTATCACACAAA
>MDTB01188802.1_pt1 | contig 10455 bp, 10 predicted proteins | sample 811161 | NCBI WGS metagenome assembly MDTB01 (sample SAMN05326650, study PRJNA326480) | marine metagenome | isolation source: seawater | place: Mediterranean Sea | collected 2009
CTACCTATCCAGATGGTTATTATCCTAACGCTGAGATTTTAGTAGAAGTGAATTCTGATTCTCAAGTTTGTTGCTAATTGCCTTTTTTACACGTCAAATTACATTTAATAACTATCCTCTAAAAACAGACAATTAGATTTGTACGTTCTACAAGTTGTTTTCAGACGACCCAATTTACTTTTGGCAGTTTTGGCTGTGATAAAGCCTATACCTAGGAAAAGCTATGTATGTTTAAATATCCAACATAATTTAGACTATTTTAGGAAATTTTTATGCATTTTTGTATCATAAAATAATGAACAAAAAAGACTTAATAAAAAAAATTCATCGTTTAGCACTTAATGTCTCAAGAGAATTAGTCTTCTATGCAGATGGCTATGAAGACGAACTATCAACATTGTTAAGTAAATCTATGAAAGAAAACGATATTAATTTTCTAAGAGAGGTTACAAATTATCAGTTTTCTAAATCATTAGGACTTAAAACAGATAGACCTGATTTTGTACTAATGCCTGATAAAAAATATTCAGTAACCAAGCCTTTAATTGTTGAATGTAAATTTGGTGATTTATCAAAACTTATAGAGGGTCGTGAACAACTTTTACGTTATTTATATTCACATAAAAATTCTAGTTACGATAAATTTGGAGAAATTAACGATGGAATTGTAATTTATTGGGAAAGTACAAGCATTATATCTGATAAGCTACTGGGTCAAAAACCACAATCTCCTACATTAAATTTAACTGATATTGATTCTGACGATATCCAAATAAAACTCGATACATTCAAAGAAAAGTTAGGAAGATATCATTATTCTGTGTTAAATCAGGAAAAATATGTTATCAAGGAACCAATCTATAATTGCATATTAGAATTATGGTCTCTCAAAGATGACATTATGTTTAAAAAAGAATCCTTTGGTTATAAAATAAATTAATTAATTTTTGTCAAAAATTTCAAGATCATAATTAGTTATAATAAGCTCTTTTCCTTTTGCTGCATTAGATTGTTTGTAATTATTCATTCCGTATTGTAATTCCCACGGTATAAGGTTGAAGTCTTTGTAAAGCTCTCGAATCATTGAATTGTCATCATAAGTTAATAGCCATTTATGACTTGTATATTTGATTTTGGATGCAAATTCCTCGTGATTAAATATTTTATGAAGTTCACCTTTTTTCCCATAGAGGCTTGATTTTGTATTTGAAGAATAAGGTGGATCAAAAAATAAAAACACATTTTTTCCATTTGATTCGATCACTTTAGAATAATCAAAACATGTAATCTTTACATTCTTTAAAATTTCATCAAATCCTTTAAGTCGGTCAATGCTTGACTGTGTGAACCTTGTTTCGAATGATGCTTTCGAAAATCCTCCAGCTTCTATGGTTCCAGAAAATGTAATTCTATTTAATATAAAGAATTTAATTGCAAGCTGTAATGAGTCTTTAGTTTTTAAATTTGAAAAATGATCATATAAAGGTCTGCCATTTTCAAACTTTAACTTTTCATCAAAAATTTTTTGAACTTCATCTATAAGTTTTTCAGTATCATCTTTTAATTTTGACCAAAATGAAAATAGATCAATATAAATATCATTAATCCAGAATTTTTTTTCAGGAAATTTATGTTTTAAAGCTAAAAATATAGAACCACCGCCAACAAATGGTTCTCTATATTCTTGAAAATAGGGGACTAGAGGTAAGATATTTTTTACTGCTTTTGATTTTCCACCCGGATACCTAAGTGGCGATTTTAAGTTTTTATTCATTAGGAAATAGCATTACCTTAAATTGATTTTTGTGAGCAATTGAATTAATTCTTAATAATAATTGTAATTGAGATTTTTTCAATTCTTCATAGGATGCAAATTCAATAATTGTATTTTTGTTGTTAGGTAGCTCTAGTGTTGTTTTTAGTTTTCCTGTGAGATTTAATTGTACTTTTGACTGTATTGGAATATTATTTAGCTTCAATTCTGAGAGATTTTTAAATAATAATAATTTAAATATTCCGTCTTCAATGTCTCCAGAAGAAGGAATTAAATTCTGTGATGTATTTTTAGCTTCAATAATTGTGACTTCTCCTTCACTAATTTCAATTTCATCACATGTAAGGTAATATTTACCATTATTTAAATCTTTTATTGAAAATACAGCCTTTTTATCATTGTTTAATTTTTCTAATTTATGGATGGTTTTTGTTTCTCTCAGTGCTGCTTGATATGATTTTGGAATCGTATTATCTGCAAATTTTTTCATATCTATTTTTTTGTCTATCTGGAACTGTTTCAAAAACTTATGATGACCATCAATTGGATGCATGGCAACTTTTTTATCAATACTTAATTTTTCATATCTCGATGCTGCAGTCTCAAGTGTCATCACAAAATCATTCTTAAAATGATAATTGTTCCATTCCAGTGCACTGGCTTTGTAATTAAATATTTCATCAATTTTTTTATTTATGTAGTTTGCTTCCATGATTTGGTTAGTAATTCTAAAATTTGTTTTTTTGTCAAAATTATCATACCAACCAAGAACGACATAAATATTGGCTAATGACATCATCGAAAAAGTCATATGATTTATTCTGTCATTATTAGAATCGTTTTTTCTTTCTCCTAGACCCTCATCTTTAATTATCGGTATTACTGTAATTTTCTTTTCATCTAAATATAGAGTTTTAAAAATCCTTGAAAATGGATATGATCTTGTTCTTTTAGGGGTTACCCATTTCGAATATGCAATCTCTAAATTTGTTTTATTTTTAATCAACCCCGAAGCATTGGCTGTATTAATATTAAATTCTTCAAAATTAAATTTAGGTAAGGTTGTACCAATATCGTTTTGATCAAATTTATAATCAAATTGTTTTATACTTCCTGTAATTAACATTATTTTTATTTTACTAATCAAACATTCAAATTCTTTTGCCATTGAAAATAAAAATAATGTATTTATGGAAAAATTTAATTTAATATAATGTGTAAAAGATACAGATGAATTTATTAAATTATTTAGATATTGATGTAAAAAATTTCTCTGATAATCCCAATTTAGATTCCTTTTTAAACAATATATGCGATAAGGAAACAATACTTAATTTAAAGTCTATTGTTGCCAGTATATTAAAAGAAATTATTGATTTAGATCAAAATGCTCTAAATCTATCATATCAATCGAATAATTTTGTTTTATTATTTGCTGGTTATGAGTTAATAAAAATTAAAGATAATAAAACTACAATTATTTCAGATACACAGGCATTTTCATACAATGAGATTGATTCTCTTTTAAAGAATACAAGGCTATTGAGTAGTAATGGAAATATTGATGATAATATAATCAAATTAGATTTGGACATATCTATATTCAAAGAAGATATTAGAGATCTTAACGACTTAATTGATTCAATATTATTTTCATTAACAACTCTATATTTATCTCCTAATAAAATTAATTATGGAGAGTATGAATTTGATAATGATTTAGTTTCTTATTTTGATCCAGAATTAACTAATTCAGATTATTTACAAAAAGACCGCCAACCAGATGTTGATATAGACAACAAATTTAATTTAATTAAGACATTGATTGAAAGTGATGAAATTCATAATATTGAATTTAAAACTGCTTTTTTTGAACTAAAAGAAAAAGCAGGATTTGACTCTAAAAATAATGAAATTACTAAATTTCAAAATGAGAAAAAAAATGTACATATAAATACAGTTTTAGAAACAGTAAACGCGTTTTTAAATCATGATCAAAAATCTTACTTATTGCTTGGTGTGAGTGATGATGGATGTCCGACTGGTATAGAGAAAGAGTTTGGTGTTAATCAATCAAATGTTAATGATTTACGAAGTTATGAAGAAAAAATTTTTGCATTTATCAAATCAACTATGGGTCCTGTTGCTACATCAAATATAAAATTAGATTTTATTAAGATTTCACACACCGATATAAATACTATCGAATTTGTAAAAAAATGTGACACTCGTTTACCTTTAGAGTTTATTCATAGGGCTCTTCATAGAGAAAAAATTGAAAAAGATGTAACAGTTGGCCTTTTATCTGTGATACCTTCAAAAGTGCCTATATTCTTTAAACCTTTAAACGAAAAAAAGCTTATTAATGGTGAATGGGAAAGATATAATTCACCTAAATATATGGCTAAAGACTTTTTCTTTACAAGAGGAGGATCAAGTGACCAAAGTAAAAATAGCATTGAAGAAATTATGAAATTAATAAAAAATAAATTTCCAGATTATTTCTAATGCTCAAAGAATTAAATATTTTAAAAGGGTACCCCTCAAAAGATAACGGCGCATTACTACAAGACTTTCTAGTTTCTATGTTTGAAAATAGTACTTCTTATAAAAGATCGACTGCGTTTTTTAATGGTGCTCTATTTTCTGTCATTGCTGCTTCTATGAAGGACTTTTTTATTAAAAACAATGGAACTATGAAAATTATCACATCACCGGTATATGACTTTGATCATATTCAAACTTTTAATTTGATAAAAAAAGATAGCTTTATAGATGTTGACAGTTCATTAATTAATATTTTCGATTTACTCCAAAAAGAAAGGTCAAAAGAGTTATCTCTTAAACTTCTTTCTCTTCTTATAGTTGAAGAAAGACTTGAAATAAAGATTGCAACTCCAACCAATTTGGGTCTTCATCATGAAAAAGTCGGAATATTTACTGATGCTAGCAATGACTCTGTTTCATTTAGTGGAAGTGTAAATGAGACATTATTTGGATGGACCAAAAATCATGAACAAATAAGAGTATTTAAAAACTGGGAACAAAATGAAAAAGAATATTTTGATATTGATCAAAGTAATTTTGAATCTTTATGGGCAAACAAGGATCCCTATATTGATGTAAAAGTTCTCTCGGAAAGTATATTTGAAGAAATCTCAAAATTTTCCGAAAATTTAAATTTAGAAGAAATTACTGATCAAATAAAATCTGATAACAATATAAATTCATTTTTGAAAGATTCTGAGGAAACCGATTTCCTTTACAATCTCATGGAACACCAAAAGTTAGTACTTTCTTCATGGGAAGAAAATAATAGGAAGGGTCTTGTGAAATTTGCAACAGGAGCTGGCAAAACTTTTGTTGGAATTGAAGCTATCAGAAGACATATGAATAATCAAAGTACAGCTACTAATCATACACTTGTTATTGCACCCAGTGTCTTACTACAAGAGCAATGGACAGAACAATTAGAATTATTTTTACCAAATTATTCTGTACATACTATTGGAGGAAAAACAACTAAAAGTCAATGGAAAAGAACAGTGTCATTTTTGAGCTCAGATACATACAAGGATAATAATATTTTTGTTGCAACCTTAGGAACTGTAATTACAAAAGACTTTTTATCCTCTTTTGAATTTGGAGATAATATTTTTTTGGTATTTGATGAAGTTCATAGATTTGGAAGTGTTGGCTCTAAGGTGTTAATTGATAAAACTTTTGGTCCAAGGTTAGGACTTAGTGCAACTCCGGAAAGATATAATGATGATGAAGGAACTGAAAGAATTTTTAATTTTTTTGGAAAAATTTTAGAACCAGAATTTTCACTTGAACAAAGTATTGAGGTCGGTAGATTGGTTCCATATTACTACAACATAACAACTTGTGTTCTGAGTGAGTTAGAACAAGAAGATTATGATAAATTTACTCAAAAGATTATACAGTTGAAAAGAATCATAGAGGATAATCCTTTAGATAAAGAAGCAGAAAATAGGCTTGACAAACTTTATATAAATCGTGCAAAAATTCCTAAAAAAGCAATAAACAAAATTGATATAACTTTTGATATTTTAGAAAATTTTTATGATGAAGATTCACATTGGTTAATTTACTGTGAAGACAATGAACAACTTGATTCTTTAGTGAAAAAACTTATTGATAAAGATTACGAGGTTTCAGTTTACACTTCTTCTATTACGACAGATCATGAAACAATATTGAAGGATTTTAAAGACAAAAAAGGAATTATTGTTGCAATTAGATGTTTAGATGAGGGAATTGATATTCCATATTTAAATAATGCAATAATCCTTGCATCATCTCAAAATCCACGCCAGTTTATACAAAGGAGAGGAAGAATTTTAAGAAATAATGAAGGTAAACGAGAAGCACAATTATTTGACATTGCTGTTGTGCCAAGAGATTATGATCCAGATAAAGAATATGGAGATACATTAATACTAAGTGAATTAAAAAGAGCATATGAGTTTTCAAAGACAGCAAATAACTCTGATGTATTGACAAAAATTGAATTTTTAGCAAAAGAATTTGGTTTTAAATTAGATGAATTAAGTTATACGTACTTTGAAAATTCAGATGAAGACAATGATTAAATTGATTAGTATTTAATAATATGAACGACGAAGTTTCACGTAAAAATGAAATATTGGGAAATATTTTGAGTACAGCAAGTGGTAATAATTCCCAACTTATAAAATCATTTCGTAAATTAATGGGCGATAATATGGATGCATTTCTTGAAGATGTTTTTGAACTAATGTGGGAATTTAAGTATGAAGATATAGAAAATGATAAGAGATTGCATTCAAGGTTAGAAAAACTTATAAAAGATAGCGTAAGTGATCTAGAATGAGATACAAGTCAATAAAAATTTCAAACTTTCTAGTTTATGACAAAGAACAAAAAATAGAATTTCCTGAAAAGGGAAATTTATTCTTAGTTCACGGACTTAATGGATCAGGAAAATCAAGCATACTTCATGCATTTAGATTTGGTCTTTATGGTAGAACAAAAAGACAAAGTGGATTAAGAGAGTATGTACCAATAAAAGAATTAATCAATAAAAACAAAACCTCCGGAAAAAAAAGATGGGAAGCCCTTATTGAGATTAAATTTAATCATGAAAATACAGATTATAAATTAACCAGAAAAATCAAAAATAAAATAAATCAACCTACGTCTAATAAAGATTTCGACGTAAGTCTAGAGCTTTTCCAAGGATCAAAACAATTTAAAGATAATGTAGCAGAAGATATAATTAGAAATATTTTGCATGAAGATGTTTCTACATTTTTTCTTTTAGACGTGGAAGATATTGATGCAGTTGAAAAAAGAATTGGCGACGAAAAAGCTAATATTAAGGATCAAATTGAGAACTCTCTTGGGATAACTTTTTTAAATGGAGCAAATGCTTTTTTATCAAAAATATCAGATGATTCACTTAAGAAAAAAGGAGATAATGAAAAGGCTTCAAAAAATCTTAAAAAAGAAAATGAAAAACTAAATCAATTTCAAAAAGACCTGAAAAGGGCTTCTTCTAAATTAAGAGATGCTGAAAAAGACTTTGAAAAAACAATAAAGAATTTTCAAAAAGCTGAGAATTTATTTTATGAAGAAAATCCAAAACAAGATGAAAAGGGACAAAGAGATAACGTGAATCAAAATTTAAAAAGAGTAAATTCCAAAATCGAAAATTTAACTGATGATATAAAAAATATTTTTATTAATTATTATTACTTTCCTTTAAGTACAAGTCTTCCAAAACAAGAAAGTACACTTCGTGACAGATTAAGGTTTGCTGAACAAAGAAAACAAGATCAAATAAATTTAGAACTAGCTAAAGAAAAGATTGCATCAGAGATTTCTGATAAGAAATGTAGTCATTGTGGTCAAAGTATTAATGATAAATTTGTACAGTTACAAAAGACTGAATTAGACAAAGTTGATCAAAAGATAATTAAAATGAATAAAGATGATGTACCAGATGTTGTAGACATACAACCATCAATTCAACTTTTTAAAAATTTTCAAGATGGTTACAACATTAAAAGAGAATTACTTCAGAATATAAATTCTTATTATGAAGAAATTTTGTCAAAGTCAAGTTATGAGAAAGAACTCAAAAATTTAGAAAAAAAATTAGAAAATATTTCAGACAGAGATTTCAATAGTATTGTAAAGGATCGTGATGAATGGAAAATGTTAAAAGAAAAACAAGAGGATATTGTCGAAAGTCTTAAAGAAAGTGTGGAGAGAATACAAGAAGATATTAATTCTACAAGAGAAATAATGCAAAAAATTCAAATAGATGAAGGTGGAGAAATTGATAAGCAATCTGTTATTGCAAGTGGTCTAACTGCAATATTTGCTAATGTTTCATCTGAGATGATATCTGAAACCCGAAAAAATATTGATAGTTATATTAAACAAGTTTTTGCTCAATTAATTAACGATCCAAAAAATTATGATATTGAGGTTGATGACTTTTACATGACTACCATGATTAATAAATCTAAGGAGCTTATTGGTGAAAAATCCATGGGACAAAAGAGAATTGCAGCAATTGCACTATTAGCTTCACTTTCCAGACAATCAATTAGTAAAGCACCTATAGTTATTGATTCACCAAATGCTGGTTTAGATTCAATCCATCAAAATAAATTTTATGAGTTTACTCAACATCTTTCAGATCAAGTAATTGTTTTTGCAACTGATAGGGAATTTGATGACAAAAAACAAAGAAAGATAGTAGGTAAATTTCTTGGTGGGGAAAAAACAATACAAGCTGTCGACGCTACGACCGCTTTAATACACGAAGGTAGGATTAACGACTACCTAGAGGAGGTAAGTTGAGTAATAGTGTAGAAAAAGATAATGCTAACGTCGTAATTAGCAAAGAAGCAGGTGAAGCAATTGAATTTTTAAAAAGTGATAAATGTGAAGTTCCATTTTTTAAAGATTTAGAAGCTGCCATTGTATTAAGAATTGCTGTTACATATGCTTTATCGAAAAATTTACTAAAAAATAAAAAAATAAAATTAGATAAAAAAGGTATGGATTGGACAGGTAGATCTGGAGCTAATAAAAAAGGGTTGTCAGGACAGCCAAATATTTATGAATTGTTCGACATTTACCACCCTGACGGGAAAGAAGACAGGCCTAATTACTTGTTTGAGCAACTCGGTCATTATGGACTTATTGAGTTAAGAAATAAAATTGAAAAAGGTGAAAGTTTAGAAAAAATATTTAGTTAAGTTTTTACTGTAACTGTTATGGTCTTTGTTAAATTACTATCTTGTAGCCAACCAAGTTTTTCAATTTCTACTGACAGAAAAAATTTTGTATTTGTATTTTCTGGATAGTCCTTAATTACTAAAGTTAAATTATCACCAATTATTGTGTTTACATAATCAAAATTTTCGTCCCTTAAATTGTATTTATTTACCTTGGGGAGAATTTTTCTATTAAATTCAGGTGGTGTCCAGTAAAAATAAAGATTTTTGTTTTTGTAAGAATATCTAAACCATTCATTTAACCATCTATAATTTAATTTTGCTTTTTGAGGCGATTTCTTTCTTTCTTTATTTATTTTTTTTGCTTTCTGATCTTGAGTTCTTATGAAGATTTTACAATCGAAGCAAAAGGGATTATTTGGGTCTAGATCTACTGGTTGGATTGAACAGCATTTGTTACATGTTTTCAACGTCCAATTTACACTATTTATATCAATTTGTAATGTGTCACATTTATAACAAAATGTGTCTTTTGATAAACCTGTATTACATTTAATACAGGTTTGTGTTTTTTTCATATTGGTATCATTATAGAAATTTAATTAGGTCTCTGTAAAGATGGAGCAAGGTATCATTCTTCAAATATAGCCAGACATAGAGACAGGCTACGGCAAAATAATTTGGAAAATTTGGGGTAGAAATTCTTTAGAATTTTGTTAACAGATTGGTTTAATAATAAATCTGAAGCACTCACAAGCCTTAAGGACGCTGTAAATGAAGAGTTTGAAAATTACCAAAAGAAATAAATAATTAAAGGAATGAAAATCATTCAAGACAATTTTATTATTCAAATAAATGTCACTCTAAAAAGCTAGTATTTCATTGTGAAAAAAATTCATTTAACCATAGAAATTAGTGATGAGGTAAAAGAAGGCAGCATTGGATTCTATCCAAATTTTTGGAAAGGATACATAAGCCAAGTTCGCGGACATAAAGTTATTGACTATATCACTGAGGGATATGAAAAGTGAAAAAATTTATTTTACTTATACTACTAATTAGCTTTTGCAGTACTGACACTTCCCAAGTGGTTGAAGAATCAATTCAGACTTTAACTACTACAACGACCTCTTCGACTTCAACTACTACAAGTGTTACATCAACTACTTTGCCTGAAATTTTATCAGAAAAACTTTACGCTTCAGAACTTACAATAGGTGATTGTTTCGACAATTTAGATGGTGAGGGATATTATTTCTCATCTGATTATTACGTCACTCGCGTACCTTGTGATACATTGCATTCATATGAAATAATATCAACAATTAATTATTCATCCAACGATGACACTATATTTGGTGAAGATGGTGTTCCAAATTTAGAGATTTACACTGCCTGTGAAAATAGTTATTCCGAGATATTTGA
>MDTB01193126.1_pt1 | contig 10454 bp, 11 predicted proteins | sample 811161 | NCBI WGS metagenome assembly MDTB01 (sample SAMN05326650, study PRJNA326480) | marine metagenome | isolation source: seawater | place: Mediterranean Sea | collected 2009
ATACAGATTCACTTGTAAATAAATAGTCTTTTTTCATTATTATCCCCTTTTGAATTTTGTTAAAAAAAGAAAAAAACTAATATAAATTACCATCAAATAAAAGAAAATTTTATTACCCACAGAAGAAAAGATTGTTTTTTTTACATTTCTATACTCTTTTATTTCAATAAATCCCTTTTCAGTTGATTTAATTTCATTAGAATAATTACCAGTTGGTTCAATAAAGACTGTAATACCATTATTTGTTGAACGAATAACATTTTTTCCTTCTTCAATAGCTCTAAATTTTGCATGGGCAACATGTTGATGGATACCTATTGAATTACCAAACCAACCATCCTCAGATATATTTAAAATAAGATCAAATTTATAGTTTTTAGGGTTAAGCTTTCCGGTATCAATAATCTCATAACATATAAGAGGTAAAAATTTTATATCATCCAGTATAATTATTTCTCTAGTATATGATTTACTAAATGATTGATATCCTTGTGTAATTTTCTTTAAACCAATTTTTTTTAGAATAAATTCAAATGGCAAATATTCTCCAAATGGCACAAGCTTATTTTTATCATATTTTCTTATTAAATTTACATTATTATCAAGCGCTACCAAAGAGTTGTAAATATTATTTTCATTAATGGAGCTTACACCTATAATAATTTTATGTTTGTTGGAAAAAGTTTCATTAAATATATTTTTATAATAACTTATTTCTTTTAAATAAAAATTTAATAAACCCTCAGGAAATATAAATATTGTATTAATTTCATTTTCTGGTTTACTTATTTTAAAAATTTCTTTGAGTATCAATTCTGGATTCTCACCATTAAAAAATCTTTCTAATGAAATACTAGGTGAAATAATTTTAATTTTTGAAGATAATTTATTTACCTCAGTTTTGTTATAGCTATTGATTATTGAAGAGCCATATAAATAATTAAAGAAGCAGACTATAATAAATAAACTTGTAACCAAAAATTTTTCATTAAATGATATTTTTAAGAAAAATATAGAAGGAATTAAAAATATTGTTATTAGAATAAGGTTTAGTGAATATGTGCCAATTATTGATAAAATTTGAATCGATTGATAATTATCAGATAAACTATAAACTATCATATTCCATGGAAAACTAATTAAGAAACTACCTCTTAAAAAATCAGCAAAGGATAAAATTACTGCAAACAATAATATTGAGGAGAAATTTTTTTTGGAATTAAAAAAAGAAAATAAAAAAGCTGATAATCCATAAAATAAACCAAGAAACAAAGGCATGAGTATAAGAGCTAATGGAATTAATGGCTTAAAAGTATCATCAAAAGTTAAAGAATTTGTTAGCCAATAAAGATTTGAAGCAAAATATCCAAAGCCAAAAGACCAGCCAATAAAAAAATTTAACTTATAATTGCTGTTTAAAATTATTAAAAAAAACACTGGAAGGGTTATAAAATTTATATAATAAAAATTATAAGGTGGCAGACCAAAAGAGCTTAAAATTCCTAAAATTAATACTAAAAAGATAATTAAAAATTTAGTTTTTTTCACTACAATTTAACTTCTTAATTAATTGATTTTCTTTTTTTATCATTTTTAAATAATCTTTATTATTTTTATGATCATATCCAATTAAATGAAGATACCCATGTATCCATAGCCTATCTAATTCGTAGTCAAAACTAGTCAGATTTGATTTTTTTTTTACAAATTCATAACTAATGGCAATATCACCAATATATCCTTTTTTATCTAGTGGGAAAGAAAGAACATCTGTAGGTTTATTTTTTCTTCTAAACTTAAAATTTAATTTTTTCATATTTTTATTATCAGTTAATAAGATAGAAATTTCATTTTTACTCTTTTTATTTGAAATTTTATTGAGTGTATTTATTTTTTTTCTAAAATATTGCTTAGGCTTTTTGATATTATTCAGCCATCTTGATGAGCTAAGAAGTATATTTGCCTTGATCATTCATTATTATTTTGATCAGAATATGCTTTGACAATTTTAGATACTAGGGGATGTCTAACAACATCTTTGTGATCAAAATCTACTACAGATATTTCTTTAAAGTTTCCTAAAATTTTTTTTGATCTATTTAAACCTGACATAGATTTATTTGGTAAATCAATCTGAGAAGGGTCTCCATTTATTACTATTTTTGAATTTTCACCAATTCTTGTTAGAAACATTTTAATTTGTGTATCAGTCGCATTTTGTGCTTCATCCAAAATTGCAAATGAATTTTTTAGTGTTCTCCCCCTCATGAATGCAAGTGGTGCTATTTCTATATCTCCAACCTCAATTCTTTTTTGAATTTTTTCATAGTCATACAAATCATAAAGGGAGTCATATAATGGTCTGAGGTATGGATCTACTTTTTCCTTCATGTCGCCAGGTAAAAAACCAAGTCTTTCGCCAGCTTCAACTGCAGGTCTTGATAATATTATTCTTTCAATTTTTTTTTCTAACAACATAGTTAGTGCAACAGCAACAGCTAAAAATGTTTTGCCTGTTCCTGCTGGTCCAGCAGAAATTATGATATCACTCTCCTTTAGTGCTCTGACATACTGTTTTTGTCTCTCAGATCTTGGTATAACAGATGTTTTGGGTGTTTTAACTATATATTCAATTTTTTGATTTTCGTTTTTTGAATTTTCACTAACCATAAATTTATTTAAAGAGGAAATTATATCCTTTTTTTCAATTGTTCCATTATTATTATACTGTTCAACTAAAAAAATTATTGCATTTTTGATAATTTCGTTCTTTCCATTGCTATTTTTAATTATTATAGAGTTCCCTCTAAAATAAAGATTTGTTTCTGTAAGCCTTTCAAGTTCATTTAGATTTGAGTTAAATTCTCCTATTACTCCCATCAGTATCTGATTGTCAGGAAAAACTATACTTAAAGTATCTGTTTCTGAATAAACAAATCTAAGATTTTGAATATTTTTTTTAAAAGAGGAATTTTTCAAATTTAAGACACCATATTACCAAATAAGTTTGCTTTATTTGATTTAGTTATATTAACTTTTACAGTTTCTCCTGTTATGTTTTTACTACATTCTACAAACACAGGTGTGATATCTTCTGCTCTTCCAAAATATTGGTTTTTATGTTTTGTTTTATTCTCAATTAAAACATTTATAGTTTTGTCAATGTGTTTTTTATTTTTTTCATGCTGAAAATAAAATAATTTTTCTTGAATTATTTGTAATCTTTTTTTAGCTATATCTTTTTTTACTGGCTCCAAATTTGAAGCTACAGTTCCTGGTCTTGCGCTGAATATAAATGAAAATGAATTAGTAAACTTTATCTCATTTACTAGATTCATTGTCTTTTTAAAATCTAAATCCGTTTCTTCTGGATGAGCCACAATAAAATCGCTAGCAAAAACTGTTTTTGGATTTATTTTTTTAATCTTTTTATATATCTCAAGATAATCTTCGACCGTATGTTTTCTATTCATTAGTTTTAAAATTTTATTTGAACCACTTTGAACTGGTAAATGAACTAAAGGCATTAATTTTTTACTTAAAGAATAACATTCTATTAAATCATCACTCATATCTCTAGGATGAGAGGTGGTGTATCTTATCCTTTTTAGCTCACTTATTTTTTCTAATTTTAGAATTAAGTCAGAAAGCTTAAAAGTTCTATTATTTTCTTGATAATTATAAGCATTAACATTCTGACCAAGCAATGTTATTTCCCTAACTCCGTTTTTTACTAATTGTTCAGCTTCATTTAAAATTTTATCTATTGGTCTTGAATATTCTGGACCTCTAGTGAAAGGCACAACACAAAAGCTACAAAATTTATCACATCCTTCCTGAATAGTTAAAAAAGAGGAAATTTTATTATCTTGATTTTTAATTTTGTCTAAATAATTGAACTTTTCTAAACTATCAAATTCAGTTTCCTCAGTTTTTTTATCTTTACTAAGTTGCTCTAAAATTGTTTCGTTAATTTTATGATATGATTGTGGCCCTATTACAATATCAATATATGGTTCTCTTTTCTGTATTTCACTATTTTCAGCTTGGGCTACACAACCAGCTAATATTACTAATGGTTTTTTTTTTAACTTATAGTTTTTTTTTAGTCTACCTATGTCGTCAAAAACTTTTTCTTTTGCCTTGTCTCTAATGTGACATGTATTCAAAATATAACAATCTATATCGTTATAATTACTAGTTTTAGAAAATCCTATCTGTTTAATGGTATCAGCAATACGATTTGAATCATACTCATTCATTTGGCAACCAAATGTTTTAATGAAAACTTTCTTTTGCATATTGTTAAGATTTTTTCTTAACTCCATATAATTCAAGTTTATGGTCTATAAGTTCGTATCCATATTTTTCAGCAACTTTTTTTTGCAGTTTTTCTATTTCTTCATCAACAAATTCTATTATATCTCCTGATTTAACATCTATTAAATGATCATGGTGACCTTCATTTAATTCCTCATATCTAGCCTTGTCACCTTTAAATTCATGTTTAGTTAAAATACCAGACTCCTCAAATAATTTAACAGTCCTGTAAACTGTAGCTATACTAATTTTTGAGTCAATTTTTGATACTCTGTTGTACAACTCGTCAACATTAGGATGATCATTTGAGTCTGACATGACCTTTGCAATTATTTTTCTTTGTTCAGTAAGTTTTACACCTTTAGTTTCACATTTTTTTTCTATAGAATCTGTCATTTTGCAATTTAACTCTAATATTTTATTTTAATCAAATTTTTTGTAAAGTTACCTTTTTTGAATAATTTTATGATATTTTTATAATTATTATCTTTTAAATCATTGGTATTAAACCCATAAAAATCGATATTATTACTTAAAGAAAGAGCCTTTACCATAGAAATAGTAATTCTTAAACTTGAAAATCTACCTGGTCCTTGATTTACAAGTATATTATTAATTTCTTTTAACTTTATATTATTATTTTTAAAAAATTTAAACAAAATGGTAACAATTTTTTCAAAATTTGTTCTACTTGCTAAAAAAGATTTAGAATATGATCTATTATTATAATATGAAAAAAAACAAATCTTATCTGAGGCTGCATCAATGACTAGAAAATTCATAATATTCGTTCTTTTTAACATTTTTATTTTTTCAAATCTATCTGCAGACAATAAAAAATTTTATCCATTAGATAAAGGTGTTATTGCGCTTATGTATCACAGATTTGATGAAACTAAGTATCCCTCAACAAATATAAATATGAATGAGTTTAAAGAACAAATGAAAATTGTAATTAAAAAAAATTATAGCTTTTTAGATCCTCTAGAGTTTAATTTAAAATTTTACCAACCTAAAATAGAAAAAAAAATTTTAATAACTATTGACGATGCTTTTACATCTTTCTATGAAAACGCATGGCCATATTTAAGAGAAAAAAAGATACCATTTATACTTTTTGTTTCGACTCAAAGTGTTGGCAAAAAAGGATACATGAGCTGGAGTCAAGTAAAAGAGATAGAAAAAAGTTCTTTTGGATTCATAGGAAATCATTCACATTCTCATGAATATTTAGTTAAATTTTCATTTGAAGACTTTAAAAAAGATATAGATATTTCTTCAGAAATTTTTAAAGAAAAATTAGGATATAACCCGATTTTTTTTTCTTACCCATTTGGGGAATACAGCTTAATTCAAAAAAAATATATCACTAAAAAATTTAAATATGCCTTTGGACAAAATTCTGGGGTGATAGATGTTAATAAGGACATTTTTGAATTACCTCGATTTCCTATAAATGAAAAGTATGGTGATATAAATAGATTTAAATTTTTAGTTGATCTTTTACCCTTACAATATAAAGATTTAAAGCCTGAAGATAAGTTTATTTTTAAAAATAATAATAATCCTCCTGTTATAGAAATAAATTTTTTTAATGAACAAAAAAATATAAAAAATATAAATTGTTATTCAAATAATACAGCTGATTGGTCTAAAGTTGAAACTATTATTATAAATAATAATTTGAAATTAAATTTTGATCAAAAATTTACTTTTAGAAGAGGTCGAGTAAATTGTTCAATTAAAGATAACGAAGGCTGGAGATGGCTTGGAATGCAATTTACTTTTAAAAATTAAATTTGTTTTTTAAAGTTATTTTTTTTCTTAAGAATTATTACATCATCAAATTCTTTAAGAGAATTTTGAATAATAATTTTTTTTAAAATCTTTGTATACTCTATTCCGGTTTCAGCATATTTATCTAGATAGTCAGCAAGCAAAATACTATCTAAGCTTTCTTCATTATCTCTAGCGTGAGCTCTTTTAGCTCTAAAATTTCTATAACTACTGTGTGTATTGAGATTTCTGTGATAGGCCCTGATGGAAGCTTCCAAAATTTGGAATTTCATAACTTTATGGTTTTCATTATCATTTGCTTTTAAAGGTTTTATTCCACTTCCTGAATATGTCCATTGACCAAATAATGCATTTCCCTCAATTGCAAATCTGGAAGTGCCCCAACCAGTTTCTTTTGCTGCTTGAGCAATAGTTAATGATATTGGAACAACATCCATTCGAACTTTTAAAGATAAAATATCTTTATTCTTAATGCCATATTGTTTGAATTTTGTATTAAGCCACTTTAGCTCAACATCAGAATTAGAATTTTTATTCAAAATAGAAAATAGAATTTTTCTATCATTTAAAATTTTGTCATTTTCCTGAATAATCAAAGGTAAAATTATTTTAATAAATAAGTTTTTTCGCTCTTTAACGCTCTCTATATTCTTTATTTCTCTAGGTAAAAATCTTAAATCTACATGTTTTACTATTTTGTTTTTTCTTACGTCCTTAAGGTTATAGTCAATTGTTTTAAATAATTCTTGAAGAACAATTGCATTTAATCTTTCATCGTCGTTACTGGGAGCTTCCTCTGCTAAAACATCATCATATATATATTTTATATCAGAATCACTTACTTCCTCTGTTGCATCTCCAAAACTCTCGCCATTTAGTATTTTTTCTAAAATTAATTTAGATTTATTTTCTGTTTCAAAATTATTTAAATCTAATTTTTTTTTAATTTCTATAATTTTAGGAGTTATTGAAAAAAAAAGTATTATAATTAAACTTGCAGAACAGGTTAGGTAAAAATTTTTCAAAAATTTTTCAAAACTAATATTTATAGACTTATCTAGTTTGGACATTATGTTTATTTTTTTTTTAAAAATTTTATAAAGCTTTAATAACTTCTTATACGAATGAGTTGATTTAATCATGATAAAATAATATTAAATTGCTTCAACTGATTTAACTTCAGGAATATAATGGGAAAGAAGATTTTGTACTCCATTTTTTAACGTCATAGTTGAGCTGGGACAACCAGAGCAGCTTCCTTTTAATTCTACTTTTACTACACCATCTTTAAATTCTTTAAATTTTATATCACCACCATCTTTTTCAACTGCAGGTTTTACCTTGCTATTTAACAAATCAATTATTTGCTTTTCAATCTCTGATAGATTTTCGTCTAATGAAGTATCATTAAGAAATTTATCAATTACAACTTCATTGCCAGATATATAATGTTCATTGATTAAAGATATAGCTATGTGCTTTATATCATCCCATGGGGTATGATCATTCTTATTAATTGAGATAAAATCTTTTGCAAGAAATATACTTTCGATACCATTAACAGATAACAGATTTCTTATTAAATTATTACTAACTTGATCTTTTTTCGTTATTTCAAAAGATCCACAATTAGATACTATTTTACCTGGTAAAAACTTTAAAGAATTTGGGTTAGGAGTTTTTTCAGTTTGTATGTACATGGTATTAATATAGTTATTATATTTGTATTATAAAGTGGTAAATTATCATTTTAAACCAATAATTTTTTTAAGTTCTTGAACTTTTTTTTCTGCTATATTGTTGGCTTTTATACTTCCTTCAATCAAAATATTATCAAGATAACCTTTGTCTTTTAATAATTCATTTATTTTTTTTCCTATTGGTTCAATTTCTGCAACTAAAATTTCTGAAATAAGATTTTTCAAATCAGAAAAGCTTTTGCCATTCAAATTTCTTAATGATTTTTCTAAATCCTCATCGATAAAACTAGAATATATTTCAATTAGATTATTTATCTCTGGTCTATTTTTTAATTCATCTTTAGATTTTGGCATAGAAAAGTTATCAGTTTTAGCTTTTTTTATTTTATTAACTATTTGATCTTTTGTATCTGTTAGATTAATTCGGCTTGCATCAGATGGGTCTGATTTGCTCATTTTGTTAAATCCATTTTTAAGACTCATGATCCTAGAAAAATTTTCTTGAATGAGTGGTTCTGGAACTTTTAAAAAATCTTTTTTTCCAAAATCATTATTAAATTTTTGAGCTATGTCTCTACATAATTCCAAATGCTGCTTTTGATCATTGCCTACCGGAACATGCGTGGTATCATATAATAAAATGTCTGCGGCCATTAAAACTGGATAAACATAAAGTCCTACACTAGCTTTTTCCTTATCTTTTCCAGCTTTTTCCTTAAATTGTGTCATTCTATTTAACCATCCCATCCTTGAAACACATCCTAATATCCAGGCTCCTTCTGAATGAGCTGGTACAGAAGATTGATTAAAAATAATACTTTTAGCAGGATCAATTCCACAAGCAATAAAAGTAGCAGCAGTCTCTCTAATATTTTTTTTTAATATCTCTGGATCCTGATGTAATGTTATTGAATGTAAATCAACAACACAAAAAACACAGCTATTTTTATTATCACTTTGTAATTTCGTAAAATTTTTTATTGCTCCAAGATAATTTCCAAGATGTAAATTTCCGGTTGGTTGAACCCCTGAGAAAATTTTTTTTGACATGATTATTAATACTTTAATTTAATATCTGATTTATTGAAAGCTTTTGTGATCATAGAAACTAAAATATAAATAATGAAAGTTACTAAAACTAATATAATTATAAATAAGAGTTTGTAATCACTTTCATAAACTAAATAGTTATTAAAAAATTTAATCAAATTAAAGAAAAGAATTGACGATAAAAGGCTAGATATAAATATTCTTAAATATAATGAAAATGAGCCAGTTCTAAAACTGAAATATTTTTTATTATAAATATAAAGAAATAAAATTATAGCATTTACCCAAGATGATAAAGATGTAGATATTGGAATAATAATAAAGCCAACCTCACTAAAGAAAAATAAACTTACAGAAATATTTATCAATACAGACACTAAAGAAAAATAAAATGGAATTTTAGTATTATCTCTTGCAAATAAGAAACTTGAGAAAATTTTTATTATTGAAAATGCTGGCAATCCTAAAGAAAAATAAAATAATGCTAACGCAGAATTACTTACACTCTGTTCATCAAACGATCCGTATCCAAATAAAGCTGAAGTGATTTCTTTAGAACCAATCAATAAACAAATAGCTGCCGGCAAACTCAAAAAAATACTAAGCTCAAGTGATTTATTTTGTATGAAATTTATTTTTGCATAATTTTTTAATTTAACATATTTACTAAGATTAGGGAGTATAACTATGCCTATAGCAATTCCTGCAATAGCCAAATTAATTTGATATATTCTGTCAGCATAATATAAATATGATACTGCACTTGCTTGAAAAGAAGCAATTATTGTTCCAACTAAAATATTAATTTGAGTAACTCCTGACGAAAAAATGCTAGGAAGAAGTTTTTTAAAAAAAAGTTTTACTCTTTTGTCACTACTGAAGTTAAAATTAATTTTAGGTCTATAAAACTTCTTTACAAATAAAATTAAGAAAATTGTTTGTGTAATTCCAGCAAAACTTACTGCATATGACAAATAAAATACTAATTCATCATTTAAATATTGCCCAAAAAAAAGAACTAAGATTAAAAAAATATTAAGGATAATTGGAGCGGCAGCGGCAGCGGCAAATCTATTATATGAATTTAAAATTGCTGAAAAAAATGATGAAATACTAACAAAAAGTAAAAATGGAAAAGTAATCCTCGTGAGTAAAATAGTTTTTTCTAATTTTTCTGAATTTTCAGAAAAACCTGGAGCTAAAAGAAAAACAAAGCCAGGCATAAAAACTTCAACTAAAAGAACCGTAATTATTAAAAAGATCAAAAGCAAATTGAATATTTTATTTGCAAATTGATTTGCTTTTTTTTTACCTTTATTTAATTCTGATGAATAGCTTGGGACAAATGCAGCATTAAATGTACCTTCTGAAAATAATCTTCTAAAAGTATTAGGTATTCTAAATGCTACAAAAAAAGCGTCAGCAATAGGTCCAGAACCAAGATAAATGGCTATTAGGAGATCTCTTAAATAGCCTAAAACTCTGCTAAGTATCGTAAAGAAACTAAATGTGCCAGTTGACTTAATGAGGTTCATAAATCATATTAGTCTTAATTTTATCCAAATTGTATATCTAAATAAAAAAAAT